>Ga0102924_1003874_pt1 | contig 15433 bp, 7 predicted proteins | sample PaiPotPPM11metaG_FD_80116 | JGI IMG/M metagenome (GOLD analysis project Ga0102924, IMG submission 80116) | Iron sulfur acid spring bacterial and archeal communities from Banff, Canada, to study Microbial Dark Matter (Phase II) - Paint Pots PPM... ... | reverse complement strand
TCGGGGTCGAGCGGTAGCACGGTGGCCGGACGTAGCACGGCGGTCAGGGCCGCGGCCAGCGGCCGCTGGCCGCGGCCCTGACCGCCGTGCTACGTCCGGCCACCGTGCTACCGCTCGACCCCGACGTGGCCGCGGACCTCGGCGACCTGGCGGGCCGGGTCGCCGGGGTGATCGACCTGTGCGCGCTCGGAGCCGACCCGGCCGAGGAGCACGACGCCGGCCCGTGGACCCGGCGTCTGGGGATCGTCCAGCAGGTGCTCAGCGCCCGGCCCCCGGCGTTCCGCGTCCTGCAGGTCACCCAGGGGCTGCTGGACGCGCCGGGGACAGCGGCGGTCATCAGCGGTGCCCGGCTCGCCGGGTTCGTCCGGTCGCTGGCGGCCGAGTATCCCTGGGCCCGGGGCGAGGTGGTGGACACCGACCTCCCGCTGGACCAGACCGCGGCACTCGCCCGGCAGCTGGCCGCGGTCTGGACAACCCCCGCCCCCGCGGGCGAGAGCTGCCTGCGGGCGGGGGTCAGGTACGCACCGCGGCTGGTCGACTGGACGCCGCCGACCGGACCCGGTTGGCGGGCCGATCCCGACCGGGTCTACCTCGTGACCGGGGGCACTCGCGGTCTCGGCGCGCTGGTCGCGGGTCACCTGGTCCGCCGGGGGGCGCGCAAGCTGGCGATCATGGGACGCCGGCCGCTGCCGCCCAGGCACTCCTGGCACGGCACGGGGCTCACCGCCCACGATGCCGCCGTGGTAGCGGGCCTGACCGAACTAGCCCGCGGCGGCGCCCGGATCCTGACCCATACGGGCCCGCTCACCGACGGCGACGCGGTCGGCCGGTTCCTGGCCGACGTGCGGGACAAGCTCGGCGGCCTGGCCGGCGTGGTGCACTGCGCCGGCCAGGCGGCGGCCGGCCTGGCCGGCCTGGCCGGCAAGGACCCCGCCGGCATCCGGGACGTGCTCGCCCCCAAGGGGGACGGCACCGACGTGCTCGCCGAGCTCACCAGCGGAGACGCACTGGACTTCTTCCTGTTGTTCTCCTCGGTCAGCGCGGTCGCGCCGCGGCTGGCGGCCGGCTTGAGCGATTACGCGGCGGCCAACTCCTACCTGAACCTGCTGGCCGGCTACCAGCAGCGCCGGTCGCGCCCGGAGTTCCGGGCGGTCTGCTGGCCGGTCTGGCGGGACACCGGCGGCGGCACTGGGCGGCCCGACGCCGCCGCGGCGGCCGGGTTCAGCGCCCTCAGCGACGCGGACGGCCTGCTGATCCTGGACCGGGTGCTCGCAGGCCCCGCCCCCGCGGTCCTGCTTCCCGCGCCCGAACAGCCCGGCGCCTCCGTCCCGGACATCCTGCTGCCCGGCGGTCAGGCCGGAACACGGCCCCGGCTTGACCAGGCCACGGCACAGGTCGCGGCACGGGCCGCGGCGGGCCATCGGCCGCGCTGGCTAACCGGGCTGTTCGCCGAGTCGCTGGGTATCCCCGAGCCCGAACTCGACACCGCGGCGGCCTTCGGCGACCTGGGCGTCGAGTCGGTGCTGCTCGGCGAGCTACTGGTCAAGCTGGAGACGAGAACGGGCCGGCCGCTTGAGCCGACCCTGCTGCTCGACTACCCCACCATCGACCTGCTGGCCGGCCGGCTGGCGACGCTCCTCCCGGCCGGGGAAGCCGGGGAAACGTGGCCGGCCGGAAAGCCAGGGCCAGCCGGAGAGACCGGCACGGCTGTCTCGGTGCCGCCGGTGTCCGCGCCGGCGCCTGAGCCCGTGGCGACGACGGCGTGGCACGGCCCCGACGCGGTCGCGGTCATCGGGATGGCCTGCCGGTTCCCCGGCGCGCCGGACCTCGACGCGTTCTGGGACCTGCTCCGGCGTGGTGGCTGCGCGGTCGCCGAGGTGCCAGCGGACCGCTGGGACGTGGCTGGCCTCTACGACCCGAACGGCGGCCCGGGACGCAGCGTCAGCAAATGGGGCGGCTTCGTACCCGGCATCGAGGACTTCGACCCGGAGTTCTTCCAGATGACCGAGGCCGACGCCAAGAACCTCGACCCGGGCATCCGGATGGTCCTCGAGGGCGCCGCCAGCTGCCTGCGGGATGCCGGGTACCCGGACGAGGAGGTGCGCGGCCGGGACGTCGGCGTGTTCATCGGCGCGCGCATGTCCCGCTACCGGCAGCGGGTGAGCCTGGCCGGGGCCGTCTCCGGCCTGGGCGGTGACCAGAACTTCATCGCCGCCATGGTGGCGCAGCAGTACGACCTGCGCGGACCCAACCTGGTGGTAGACAGTGCCTGCTCTTCGGCGCTGGTCAGCGTGCAGCTGGCGTGCCGCAGCCTGCTCGCCGGGGAATCGGCGCTGGCGCTCGCCGGGGGCGTCGAAGTCCTCCTCGACGAGCAGGCCTACCTGGAGTTCACCGCGGCCAAGGCCCTGTCCAGGCGGGGCCGGTGCGCGGCGTTCAGCCAGGACGCGGACGGCTTCGTGCCGGGCGAGGGCTGCGGTCTGCTGCTGCTTAAGCCGCTGAGCGCCGCGCTGCGCGACGGTGACCGGATCCACGCGGTCATCGAGGCGGCGGCCGTGGCCAACGACGGCCGGACGATGGGTCTGACCACACCCAATCCGCTGGCCCAGGCCGAGGTCATCAGACGGGCGCTGCGGCTGGCTGGGCTGACCGCCGACGACATCGGTCTGGTCGAGGCGCACGGCACCGCGACGATGATCGGCGACCCGATCGAGTTGCGCGCGCTTTCCGACGCCTACCGCGCGCAGACCGGCCGGGACGGGTACTGCGCCGTGGGCAGCGTCAAGTCCAACGTCGGGCACCTGCTCAGCGCCGCCGGCATCGCCGGGCTCATCAAGGCGCTGCTCGCCCTGGAACACGGGCAGATACCGCCGACGCTGTTCTGCGACGTGCCCAACCCGCGGTTCGACTTCGCCGCCTCGCCGTTCTACCCGGCCGCCGGGCTGACCCCCTGGCCGACCGCCCGCCGGGCCGCCGGAGTCAGTGCATTCGGCCTCGGCGGGACCAACGCCCACATCATCGCGACCGCCCTTGACCCGGCGACAGCGCCCGCGCGTCCCCGCCCGGCGCTGCCCGTGCCGGCCTTCCGGCGGCGGCGGCTGTGGTGGGACGCGGAACGCACTGGCAGCACGGAACGCACTGGCAGCACGGTGCGGTCCGGCAATGCGGTCCACCGGGAAGCCGCCCCACGGGAACTGGTCGCCTCGCTACTCGACCTGTCCTTCACCGCCGAGCCGACGGGAGCCGTCCGATGACCACCACCGCCGCCGGCCCGCAGATCGTCACCGCGCCCGCGCTGCTGGCCGAGCCCGACTGGCCGACCCGGGAGCGGGACCGGCTGCGCCGCCTCACCGCCGCCCACGGCGCGGTCCTGGTGCGCGGCCTAACGGTGGCGACCGCGGCCGAGGCCGCGGCCGTCGCCGCCGACTTGGCGGACACCCTACTCGAGGAGCGGGAAGGATTCACCCCCCGCGTCCACCGCGACGGCATCTACCCGGCCGCGAGTTGGCCGTCAGACCAGCCGATGTGCATGCACCACGAGTTGAGTTACGGCACCCCGCCGCCCGGCCTTCTGGTCTTCTGCTGCCTCACCGCGCCCCGGCTGGGCGGCGCCACCGCCCTCGCCGACGGCGCGGCCGTGCTCGGCAGCCTGCCCGGTCCGCTGGTGGACCGGTTCGCCCGGGTTGGGTGGGAGCTGCGGCGCAGCTACAACGACACCGTCGGGGTGCCCTGGCCGGACGCGTTCGGCAGTGCCGACCAGGCGACGGTGGAGCGGTACTGCCGGGCCCGTGGCATCGGGTACCAGTGGCAGCCCGATGGCGGCCTGGTCACCCGGCGCACGCTGCCCGCCGTGCGCCGTCATCCGGTACTCGGCGAGCGGGTCTGGTTCAACCAGATCGCGTTTCTCAACGAGTGGACGATGGACCCCGCCGTCCGTGACTACCTGGTCGCCGAGTTCGGCCCCGACGGACTGCCCTTCACCACCCGCTACGGGGACGGCGAGCCGATCGAGGCGTCGGTGATCGAGCTGATCAACGACGTCTACGCCGTGCACACGGTGCGCGAGCCCTGGCAGGACGGCGACGTGCTACTCGTCGACAACCTCCGGACCGCGCACAGCCGGGAGCCCTACGAGGGTGACCGTGAGGTCCTGGTGGCGCTGGCCGACCCGGTCCGCTGAGCCGGGACGGCCTGGGTCGCTGAGTCCGGGCCGTCGGTACCCGTCAGTCGAAGCTGAGCGTCCGGTAGACCGAGACGTCGCCGCCAAGCGCCGAGCAGGCCCTGATGGTGGCGGCCAGCCGCGACACGTAGTCCGGGTCGCTCATGTCGAGCAGGACGCCGAGCATGGTGCCGCTGTGCGCGGCTACCACGCCGAGCGCCCCGACCCCGGCGCTGATCCGGGTGACCGGCTCGAACAGCCGCTTGGGGCGCAGTACCTGGTTCAGCTCAGTGCTGCGGGTCGCGACCGCTCCGACCTGCCGCAGATCGGCCCGCGGGACCGCCGCGGCCAGCCGGTCAAGCAGCGCGGCGTACTCTCTCCGGTCAGCCGCCGAGAACGGCTTGGCGATGCGGTTGAACTCCACCGTGTCGACAGTGCCGCCTTCGTCCACGCCGACCACGGTCATCGTCGGCAGCGACCCGAGCCGCCGCCGCAGCCGCACGGCGCGGTGGTCGAACGCCACCACGCCCGGGTAAAGCACGCCGTCGGTCGGTTCGATCTGCCGCAGGAACCACTCCACCGTGGCAGGCTCGACGGCCACGCGCAGCGCGTTGGCCACCGCGCGGGCGGTGGCCACCAGGTCGGCCGACGAGCTGGCCAGTCCCTTGCCCTCGGGCAGGGTGCTCTCCAGGGTCAGCCGCCCGCCGCCGGCCACCCCGGCCCAGTCGAGCATCAGCTCGGCCAGCCGCTGCGCCTTGCGCTTGTGCGGCGGATGAACCTCGACACCGCCCGGCCCGGGCCGCAGCCGGAAGCGGGCCATGGCCCAGCGCGCGATCGGCAGGGTGACCAGGAAGTCAGCGTCCGGTTCGGGGAGCACGCCCTGGAGTAGCTCACCGAAGGTGCCAAAGGAGGTGCTCAGCCCGGTCGCGCCACCACGGTCGGCGGCGAACGGGACCAACTCGACGGCGGGAACGCTCACCACGGCGGACGTGACCGGGTCCTGGTCAGGCCAGGCACGCACTGACAAGGTCGGCTAGCGCGTCCGGACGCGTGCGGACGAAGTAGTGACCGCCTTCGTCGAGCTCGTGCAGGCGCACGGTGCCGGCCAGCCGTTCCCAGTCGCGGTACCGGTCCCGGTGCCCGGCCGTGGCCGGATCGTCCACGGCGACCACCACCTCCACCGGAGCCTGGAGCACGACCGGCTGCCCGGTGGCCTCGATGAGGTACTCGTTGGCGGTCCGCACGTCGTGCCGGAAGGCCCGGCTGACCTGGCCGGAGCGCTCAGCCTTGAGTAGGTCGAGCTCGACGTAGGCGCTGTCTCGGTGCAGGTCGTCGGTGATCTGCTGGTTGCTCAGCCCGGCCACTTGCTCGATCTCGCGGCGCAGCGCGTCGGCCTCGTCGAGGAGCGCGCCGCTGAGGAAGACCCGGTCGGGCCTGCGGCCACCGCGCTCAAGCAGCCGGGCAAGCGCGACCGCGGCGGCCGTGCCCGCACAGTGGCCCCAGATCAGCAGGGGGCCGTCGATGGCGGCAAGCTCCGCCTGGACGTGGCCGGCGATCTCGCTGACGTCGGCCAGCGGCTCGTCCGGCCTCGCCACGTCGTGCCCGGGCAACTCGACACCGAAGACGGCCACGCCGATGCGCTCGAGTTCCTTGGCGAACGCCTGGAAGTTGACCGCGTTGCCGCCCGCGTAGGGGAAGCAGACCAGCGTCGCCCGGGGGCCGGAGACCGCCGCCAGCCGCTGCAGCAGCGGGCCGGAAAGCGTGGCCGGCCCGTCCCCGGCCGCGTCCGCCGCCGTGGACGGGGCCGCGGCGGCGGCGTCGATGACCGCGGCGAGATCGCGCAGCACCGGGTGCGCGGTCAGCTGACGCAGCGACACCAGCCGGTCCAGCTTCACCACCAGCCGGACCGCGGCCAGCGAAGTACCGCCCAGCTTGAAGAAGTCGTCGTTGCGGCTGATCCCGCCGACCAGCGAGTTGAGGATCTCGGCCCAGGCGGTGGCCAGCCGCCGCTCGGTCTGGGTGGCGGGCGGCTCGTAGACGGCGACGCCGCGGCTCAGCTCGGCGGCTAGGTCGATGAGCCGCCGCTTGGCCACCTTCCCGTTCTCGGTCAGCGGCAGCGCGCTGACCTGGTGCAGGTAGGCGGGCATCATGTAGTCGGGCAGCGCCGCGGCCAGGAAGTCCCGCAGGTCGGCGGGCTGGAGCCCCTGCGCGCCGGTGAAGAAGGCCACCAGGTGCCTGGTCTGGTCGGACCCGCCCGCGATGACGACCGCGGCTTCCCGCACCCCGGGCATCTGCAGCAGGCGGCTCTCGATCTCACCGATCTCGATGCGGAAGCCGCGGATCTTGACCTGCTCGTCACGGCGGCCGAGGAACTCGATGGTGCCCTCGGGCAGCCAGCGCCCGAAGTCGCCCGTCCTGTACAACCGGGTGCCCGGACGGTACGGGTCGTCCACGAACGCCTGGGCGGTGCGCTCCGGGTCGTTGATGTAGCCGCGCCCCACGCAGACACCGGAGAAGGCGATCTCGCCCGGCGCGCCAAGCGGCACCGCCTGCAGTCGCTCGTTGAGTATGTAGGTGTTGACGTTGCGCAGCGACCGGCCGACGTTGACGATCGCGCTGTCGCGCTCGGGAACGCCGCGCAGCACCGCGTGCATGGTGTCATCGGAGACCTCGGTGGCCCCGTAGGCGTTCACCAGGCTGATGTCCGGATAGCAAGCGAACCACCGGCGGACCAGGCTTCCCTTCAGCGCCTCGCCGGTGACCGACACCGTGCGCAGGTCGCCGAGCTGGACGGGGTGCCGCTCGAGGTGCGCCAGCATCACCTCGAGGTAAGCGGGCACGATCTGGATGACGTTAATGCCGCCCGCGGCCAGCTTGCCCACGAACCGTTCCACGTCGAGCTGCAGGTCGGTGTCGATGATCTCGGTGCACCCGCCGACCAGCAGCGGCGCCGCGAGCTGCCAGAGCGAGATGTCGAAGCACTGCGACGCGGTCTGCGTGACCACGTCGTACGGCCCGAGCTCCAGATCATCGATCTTGGCGTACAGGTGGTTCAGCAGGCCGGCGTGCTCGCACATCGCCCCCTTGGGCTCGCCGGTTGACCCCGAAGTGAAATAGATGTAGGCCAGTTGCCCGGGCGTGACGTCGACCGTGGCCGGCCCGTTGGCTGGCCGCCGGTAGGCGTCCTCGACCATGAACACCGAGCAGCCCGCCGTGGTCCGCGCGGCCGCCTGGCCCAGCGGGGCCGCGTCGCCCGGCGCGGTCAGGCCGAACCGGCAGGAGCTGCGCTCAAGCTGGGTGAATATCCGGTCCGGGGGGAAGTCCGGGCGCACCGGCAGGTACACGCCGCCGCTCTTCAGCACGCCGAGCAGCGCAGCCAGCCAGTCCAGGTTGCGCGACAGGCACACCGCGACCACGTCCTCGGCGGCGATGCCCGCATCGAGCAGCGTCCGGGCTACCTGGCGGGCGCGCTCGTCCAGTTCCCGGTAGGTCCACCGCTGCCCGTTGTGGACCGCGGCGGTCGCCTCGGGCCGCTGCCGGACCTGCTCCTCGAATTGCGCGATGAACAGCTGGTCAGGCAGCGGAACCCGCCGCCCGCTCAGGTGGTGCAGCTGGGTGTGCAGCTCCGCCTCGCCGACCAGGCCCTGCGCGTGATGGGGGGCGCCGGGGTCCGCGGCGATCAAGCCGAGCGTCCGCAGGTAGTAGCCGCCGATCCGGTCGGCGAAGGAGGCCGTCATGACGTCCCGCCGGTACCGCAGGACGAGGCGCAGCATGCCGTCGCGCAGCTCGGCCGAGACCCGCAGCGCCGCCCGGCCGGCGTCCGGCGTGCCCGGGCAGGCCAGTCCGGACAGGTCGAGCACGGTCTCTCGCTCTGGCGCCCCGGGCTCCGCCTCGGCCGGGTCAGCGGACGGCTGGCCCGGCTCATCCTCGAAGCGGGCCGCGTCCGCCAGCTCACGCCACGACCCGGGGGCCGCCGCGGCGACACACGTCGTGGTCACCGTCGTCCCCGGGGCCCGGTAGCGGGTCACCAGGTGCGGCTCGGCGGTCAGCTCCGCGAGCACCTTGAAGTGGGCCGCGAGGAGCCCGCTGGCCAGCGGCAGGCCGGCCGCGGCAAGGGCAGCGGCCAGTTCGGGATCCGCCCGTACCTCCAGCTCACCGGTCGCGTCACCGCCGCCAGTCTCTCCCGGCGGTGTCCACCGCGGGATCCGGGTACCCGCTTGCTGAATGCGCGCCATGTGTTCTCCCGATATCCGAAGTCGCCATCAAGCCTGGGCGGCCCGGTACGCATCGTCTGCTCATTACTGCGCACCCCGCAGGCCGTGGAAAACCGCACCAAAAAGAGCTTTTGACGGTGCTCAACTGTGAACAGATTCGCCGGCCGATCGCGATTTACCGTTCCGGCAAAGCCCACGGGACCCGTCGTAGGGAGTTAGTGAATGGCGGAGGACATTGCGGTGATCCCATCGACCGGGATCGCCGCCGACCGCGTGAACAGGACAGAAGAAACAGTCCTCAAGATCGTCAGGGCCGTGCTCGGCAAGCCCGCCCTCGGCCCGGAAGACGACTTGTTCGACCACGGCGCAACCTCGCTGTCGTTCGTTCGCGTACTGGCCCAGATCAAGCAGGAATGCCAGGTGACGGTGCGAGCCGCCGACCTCGACGGCGAGGTTACCGCGCACCACCTGGCCGCCCACATCGAGAAAGCCGAGGGAGCTTGACATGCAGCAGGAGACCAGAACGCGGTTCGGACTGGCGCCCGAGGAGCTGCGCTCGTTCCGGGAGCGCGGCTTCTTCGGCCCGTTCAAGGTGTACGAGCCGGAAGATATCCGCCGTGCCTGGCGGCGTGAGCGGCTGGCCCTGATGGACCGCAGCAACGCCATCTACCAGGAAGAGGCCGCACAGTCGGGAAACACCAACATCTCGAACTATGACCGGCACATGGACTCGGAATTCCTCGCCGACCACATCTGCCGGCCAGAGATCGTCGACCGGCTGACGAGCGTGCTCGGCCCGGACGTGCTCTGCTGGCGCACCGAGTTCTTCCCCAAGTACCCCGGTGACGAGGGCACCGACTGGCACCAGGCCGACACGTTCGCCAACGCGTCAGGCAGTCCGCAGATCGTCTGGCCGGGCGAGGGCGTCCACTTCGGCGGGACGCTGACCGTCTGGACCGCCTTCACCCCGGCCCGCCTGGACACCGGCTGCCTGCAGTTCATCCCCGGCACTCAGGAGTCGATGCTCTACGACGAGACCAAGAAGATGCACTACGACCCGGAGCGCATCAACAAGGAGTCGAAGAGCGGTGTCCGCCGCGGCTTCTTCGGCTACGACTACCGCGAGCTCCTGATCGACGAGAACTTCGAGCCCGACGAGTCGCAGGCCGTGCCGATGGTGATGGAGCCGGGCGAAGCGATCATGTTCTGGTCCACGCTCATGCACGCCTCCACGCCGCACGAGGGCAAGACCGACGAGATGCGGATGGCCTTCGCCGCCCGTTACATCCCGACGTCGGTGCACGTCTACCCGGGCACCACCGAGATCGTGGAGTACGGCGGCCGGGTGAGCCTCGACCGTTTCGGCTCGGTGCTGGTCAGCGGCACCAACGAGTACGACTACAACACGATCGCGACGCAGACCACCCTCGGTCACCCGTTCACCACCCGCTGAACCCACCACGGAGAACCCGAGATGCTGGCTGCTGATCCCCCGCCAACCGCCGGGCCGCGCTGGGAGCAGGCGGACGTGATCGCCGACGACGGCGCCCGGCTGCGAAGTTATGCCGCCGGGCCCGCTGGCCGTCCGGCGATCGTGATCGCGTCTGCCTGCGGCATGCCCGTCCAGTTGTGCGGGCACTGGCTGGCGTTCCTGGCGGCTGACTACCGCGTGCTGACGTGGGAGACCCGCGGCCTGTTCGGCGACCTCGGCGGCCCGGCCGCGTTCGACGGGCTGGGTCACGGCCTCGGCGACCAGGCGACCGACCTGCTGGCGGTGATGGATCACCACGGGGTCGCCACCGCGCACTTCATGGGACTGTGCGGCGGCGCGGTAATCGCCCTGCGGGCCGCGGCCGACCAGCCAGGCCGGGCGTCCTCGCTCAGCCTGTGGCACGGAGACTTCTCCGGCTCTCCAGGCCCGACGACGAGCCACCAGGAGAACCTCAAGGCGTTGATGGCCATCGCCAGCCAGAGCCGGGAGGACGCCGAGGCCATCAACGCCGCGCTCAGCCAGGCGGCGACAGCCGAGGTGCCACCCGAGCTAGCCGACCTGGTCAGCTACCCCTACCGCAGCCCGGAACTGTTCTACCGGTACTGCGTCCTCACCGGCGCGACGATGAACACTGACGTGAGCGGGGCGCTGAGCGGCATCGGGCAGCCCGCTCTGGTGGTGACGAGCGAAGACGACCACACCGCGCATCCCGGCGGCTCGCACTGCGCGGCGCGGGTGCTGCCCCGCGCCGTCCTGGAGGTCGAGCCGCATGGTGACCACCTGTCGGCGTTCGGCGCCGGGCCCCGGCTGCGGCAACTGATGACCAGCTTCCTGAACGGGCAGGGAAAGGCGTCCCATGGCTGACCAAGCGATCGAGTGCCGCATCCGTCTGGCACACTCCGACTTCATCATGGCCAACCACCGGGTACATGGCGTCAGCGTGCTGCCCGGAGTGACGTTCCTCGACATCGTCTACCGGATCCTGATCGCCCGGGGGTTCGACCACCAGCACCTTGCGCTCCGCGAGGTGCTGTTCACCGAGGCGGTGACGACCAGGGAGGGCTACGAGCGCGAGCTGCGGGTGACGATCGGCGCGCCTGCCCCGGGCGGGCGCCCGGTGCGGGTCGCCAGCCGGTGGCTGCGTGACGGCGCCGAGGCGGCGCCGTGGCGGGAGAACGCCAGGGCCCGGCTGGTGGAGACGGCCGACCCGGTCCCGCCGCCGGCCGACCTCGCCGCCTGGCGGGCCGCCGCCGTCCAGCGGAGCGACGTGTCCGACCTGTACCGCAGAACCCGCGCCGAGGGTATCGTCCACGGTGCCCCCATGACCTGCCACGGCACCCAGTACGCAGGTCCGCACGGCCTGCTGGCGGAGCTGCGCCTCGACCCGTCGGCGGCGCCGCGGGCGGCAGCCTTCCACTTGCACCCGGCGATCATGGACGCCTCCACGCTGACAGCGTTCGGCCGCGAAGACGGGGCGGGCGCGGAGCCGTTCATCCCGTTCTTCATCGCCGAGTTCCGGGCCTATCGCCCGCTTGAGCCGGTCGTCTACGCGCACATCCCGCACCAGGAAGTGCTCGCGGACACCGGTGACCTGCTGCGAAACGACTACACCCTGCACGACGAGCGGGGCCAGTTGCTCGCCAGGTTCACCGGCATCTCCTGCAAGCGCATCCGCGAGGCGAGCCTGATCACCCGGCTCACCGCCGAAGTAGACGACGAGGCGGCCGCGGAGGCGGCCGCGCCCGGCGGGCCGCCAGTCCAGCCCGGCGGGCCGCCAGTCCAGCCCGGCGAGCACGACCAGGCCGCTGAACTGGCCGCCTATCTTCGGCAGCGGATCGGCACCCTGCTCGGCCGGGATGCCCGCGATGTCAGCGTGCAGGCCGGGTTCTATGACCTAGGTCTCGACTCGGTGACCCTGCTGCGGTTGAGCGAGGAACTCGAGTCGGTGGTCGGTGCCACCCTCTATCCCACGCTGCTGTTCGAGCACGGCAACATCGCCAGCCTGGCCGCCCACCTGACGGCCAGCTACACCTTTTCCCTCGCCGTCCGGCCGCCGGACCCGGCACCAGCGGTACCGTCACCGCCGCGGCCGGCGGCGGCGGTGGCGGATCCCGCCGCGCTGTGCTACCGCCACGAATGGACGGCCCAGCCACCCGCGCCCGGCCCGGTGCCTGAGGCGATCGCGGTCTTCGACCCGCCCGCCGGCCTGCTCGACGGCCTGCGGCAAGCCGGTTCTGCCGTGGTCGCCGTCCGATCGGCGGCCGGCTTCCGGCGGCAGGCCGCAGACAGCTACGAACTCGACCCCGCGGACCGCGGGCACCTGGCCCGGCTGCTGGCCGACCTGCCGCCCGGCACCGCCTTCGTCCGTTTCCTGCCCGGGCCTGGCACCGACCCCGACGGACTGGCCGCCGGGCAGGCACTGCTGGCGCTCGCCAGCGAGCTGGTGGCGACCCGACCGGTCAAGCCGGTCAGGCTGCTGCAGGTCGCGCCGGGTGACGGCGAGCCGGCCAGCGCCGCACTGACCGCTCTGGCCGCGACGATCAGCGCTGAGGTTCCGATGCTCCGATGTCGGGTGGCGGAAACCGACGAGCCGCTCACCCCCGCCGCGCTCTGCGGCGAACTGGCGGACGACGCGTCCGAGCCGTTCATCTGTTACCAGGGCGGCCAGCGCGCCGTCCGCCGCTGGCACCGAACCGGGATCGCGAGTGGCAGCCCGGTCCGTGGTTTTCGCCAGGGCGGCCGGTACCTGATCACCGGCGGGGCCGGCGGCATCGCCGCCGTGCTCACCGACTACCTGGTGCGCCGCTACGCGGCCAGCGTCGCCCTGGTCGGCCGTCACCCAGCCGGCGAGTCGCTTGAGCAACGCATCGGCCAGTGGCGCCAGGCCGGCGGCACCGTGCACTACCTGACCGCCGACGTCGCCGACGCGGCCGCCGCCCGGGACGCGGTCGGCCAGGCCAGGCAGTTGCTCGGCGGCCTGGACGGCGTGCTGCACGGTGCCGGCCTCACCCGCGACGGCCTGTTCTTCACCACCAGCCAGGAAAGCCTCGCCGAGGTGGCGGCCCCCAAGGTCGCCGGCACGCTGAACCTCGACGCCGCCGTGGGCGACGCTGACCTGGACTGCTTCGTGCTGTTCGCCTCGCTGGCCGGGGTGACACCCAACCCCGGCCAGTGCGGCTACGGCTTCGCCAACGCCTTCCAGTACGCCTTCGCCGCCCGCCGCGCCGGCCGCCCCGGCCGGCGCGGACACAGTCTGGCCATCGCCTGGCCGCTGTGGGCCGATGGCGGCATGCGGGCTCCGGCCGAGGCAGTGGCGCGGTCGGCCGAACGGGACGGGATGGTCCCGCTGCCCACCGCGACCGCCATCGAGCTGATCGAACGGGCGCTGGCGGGCTCTGATCCGGCGATTGCGGTCCTCTACGGCGACCCGGCCCGCACCGGCACGGTACTGCCCGCGGCGGAACCGGCCGCACCCTCCGCGGCACCCGAGCATGAGCCCGCGGCCGACCGCACCGGGGCCCGCCCGCGGCCGATCGCGGTCATCGGGCTGGCCGGCCGCTACCCGCAGGCCGCCGACCTGGACACGTTCTGGCGCAACCTGGCCCAGGGCCGGGACTGCATCACCGAGGTGCCCGCTGCCCGCTGGGACCAGGACGCCATCTTCGACGCGGACAAGTCCGCCCCCGGCCGCACCTACAGCCGGTGGGGCGGGTTCTTGGACGGCGTCGACCGGTTCGACGCGCCGTTCTTTGGCATCTCCCGGCGCGAAGCACAGCGGATGGACCCGCAGGAGCGGCTGTTCCTCACCACCAGCTGGCAGGTGCTCGAGGACGCCGGCTACCCCCCGGAGTCGCTGCGCGAGGAGACCGTCGGCGTCTTCGCCGGCGTCATGTGGAATCACTACCAACTGCTCACCGACGGCGACAGCGGAGTCGCTCCGACCGCGATGCACGCGTCGGTCGCCAACCGGGTCTCTTACCTGCTCAACCTGCACGGGCCGAGCATGGCGGTCGACACCGCGTGCTCCTCCTCGCTGACCGCACTGCACCTGGCGGTGCGCAGCCTGCGAGACGGCGAGTGCACGGTGGCACTGGCCGGCGGCGTCAACCTCACCGTCCACCCGCAGAAGTACTTGCAGCTGGCCCAGGGCCAGTTCCTGTCGTCCGACGGCCGGTGCCGCAGCTTCGGCAAGGACGGCTCGGGCTACGTGCCCGGCGAGGGCGTCGGAGCGGTCCTGCTCAAGCCGCTTGACCGGGCGCTCGCCGACGGCGACCACGTCTACGGGGTGATCGTGGCCAGCACGGTCAACCACAGCGGCCGGACCAGCGGCTACACCGTGCCCAGCCCGGCCGCGCAGGCCGCGGTGATCCGCGATGCGCTGGCCCAGGCCAGCTGGGATCCGGAAACGGTCGGTTACATCGAGGCACACGGCACCGGCACCTCGCTTGGCGACCCGATCGAGGTGGCGGGCCTGCGGCAGGCCTTCGACCGGGCGGGCGGTGACAGGGCGGGCGACGACCCGGGCTGCGCCATCGGCTCGGTCAAGTCGAACATCGGCCACCTGGAAAGCGCCGCCGGCATTGCAGGCCTCACCAAGGTCCTGCTGCAGCTGCGGCACGGCGAGCTGGCCCCGTCACTGCACGTCGCCGAGCTGAACCCGCACCTGAACTTGGACGGCTCGCGCTTCCGCGTGCAGCGCGGCCGACAGGCTTGGCAGCGGCCGCCCGGTGGCGGTCCGCGCCGGGCCGGGATCAGCGCTTTCGGTGCGGGCGGGGCCAACGCGCACGTGCTGGTGGAAGAGCCGCCGCCCCGCCCGCACCCGACGGCCGCATGCGGCGGCCCCTGGTTGTTCGTCTGGTCGGCCCGCACCGAGCCCGCGCTGCGCCAGGTGGCCGAGCTCGCCCTGGCCCGGCTGACCCCGCACTCCCACGACGGCGTGTCGGCCGGCCAGGTGGCCGCCGCGGTGGCCGTGGTGCTCGGCGTTCCCGCGGACGTACTCGACCCGGACGAGCCGCTCGGCGACGCCGGTGTCGACGCGGCCGGCCTTCAGCTGCTGCGCACCCGGCTGTCCACGAACGGCCTGCGGGTCACTCCTGAGTACACGATCACCCAGCTCACGGCGGCCCTGGAGCCCGGCCAAGAGCCCGGTGACCTGGCCGACATGGCCTATACCCTGCAGGTCGGCCGGGTTCCGATGGCAGCCAGGCTGGCTGTTGTCGCCTCCTCCCGAGAGGACCTCCGGCAGGCGCTGGCCCGCTTCGTGTCCGGCGACGACCCGGGCCCCGGGGTGTTCGCCGGCACGGCCCGCGAGTCGTCCGGCTCCCCGCTAGCCGGGGACGTGGCGGCGGCCTTCCGTGACGGCAGGCTGGCCGAGCTGGCCGCCCACTGGGTGGCCGGCGGGACCGTGCCCTGGGCGGACTGCCACCCGGCGGGCGCGCGGCGGCGGATTGCGCTGCCCGGCACCCCGCTGCAGGAGGAAAGCTACTGGATCGGCGACGGGCGCCCGGGCGAGCCAAGGCAGGTGCCCGCGGCCCCGGCCGCCCCGGCCCCGGCCGCGCCGACGCCCACCGC
>Ga0102924_1003873_pt1 | contig 15433 bp, 10 predicted proteins | sample PaiPotPPM11metaG_FD_80116 | JGI IMG/M metagenome (GOLD analysis project Ga0102924, IMG submission 80116) | Iron sulfur acid spring bacterial and archeal communities from Banff, Canada, to study Microbial Dark Matter (Phase II) - Paint Pots PPM... ... | reverse complement strand
GGATAACAGATTGGGCGAGACGAGCGAGACAGCGGAAATCTCGCATGACGAGGCGGCGGGCACCTGGATGCTGCGGATGCGGTCGACCGCGTACGCGTTCGGGCTGGCCGGGGACGGCACGGCGGTGCGGCACCTGTACTGGGGGCCGCGGGTGCCGCCGCAGGCGGTGGCCGGGCTGCTGGCCGGGGCTCGCGCCGACCAGCCCAGGGAGCGCTACCGCAGCTGGGCCCTGGAGCGGCCGGACGAGTACGTGCCCTGGGGCGGCATCCGGTTCGACGAGCCCTCGCTCAAGGTCGAGTACGCCGACGGCACGCGGGCCATCGAATGGCGCTACGCCGGCCAGCGGATCAGCCGCGACCGCGGCGCCGTGACGCTGGAACTCGACCTGGCCGACGTGGCTTACGACCTGACCGTGACCCTGGCTTACCGGGTCTATGACGGCTTTGACGTGCTGGAGCGCTGGGCCACGCTGCGCAACACCGGCCAGCGGGACCCGATCGTGGTCCGCCAGGCCCACGCGGCCAACTGGTGGCTGCCGCCGCGCGACCGCTGGCGGCTGCGCTACCTGCACGGAGGCTGGGGCGCGGAGACGCAGATCGCCGAGGCGGTGCCGGGCCTGGGCAAGTTGGTGCTGGAGAGCCGCCGCGGCACCACCAGCCACCAGTTCAACCCGTGGTTCAGCCTGGACCCCGGCACGGCCACCGAGGAGACCGGCGAGGTCTGGAGCGGCGAGCTGGCCTGGAGCGGCTCATGGAAGCTGGTCTGCGAGCAGACCTCGGCGGGCCGGCTGCACGTGGGCGGGGGCTGGAACGAGTTCGACTGGAGCCAGCGGCTGGCGCCGGGCCAGTCGCTGGTGCTGCCGTCGTTCGCCGGCCTGCACACCACGGGCGGCTTCGGCGCGGCCAGCCGGGAGTGGCATGCCTGGCAGCGGGCCCGGGTGCTGGGCCGTGGCGACCGGACCGGCCTGGTCACGCCCCGCTGGCACGCCGAGCCCGCCGCCAGGCCAGCGCCCGTCGCTGACGAGCCCGCGCTGCGCCCGGTCCTTTACAACTCCTGGGAGGCCACCTCGTTCGCGGTCAGCCAGGACGGGCAGGAGCGGCTGGCCGAGACCGCGGCCCGGATCGGGGTGGAGTGCTTCGTGGTCGACGACGGCTGGTTCCGCGGCCGTGACCACGACCACGCCGGCCTCGGCGACTGGACCGTCGACCAGGCCAAGTTCCCGCGCGGGCTGGGCCCGCTGGTCAAGCGGGTCGGCGAGCTGGGGATGACGTTCGGCATCTGGGTCGAGCCGGAGATGGTCAACCCGGACTCCGACCTGTACCGGGCCCACCCGGACTGGGTCTACCACTTCGGCAACCGCACCCGCTCCGAGCACCGCAACCAGCTGGTCCTCAACCTGGCCCGGCCCGACGTGGCCGACTACCTGTACCAGTCGCTGGACCGGCTGCTGTCCGGGGACGACATCCGGTTCGTCAAGTGGGACATGAACCGCCCGTTCTCCGAGCCGGGCTGGCCGGCCGAGGCCGGGCGCGACCCCGAGCGGGCCTGGGTCGAGCACGTGCGCACCCTGTACGCGATCATCGACGCGCTGCGCGCCGCGCACCCGGGGGTGGACTTCGAGTCCTGCTCGGGCGGCGGCGGGCGGATCGACCTGGGCATCCTCGGCCGGGTGGAGCAGGTCTGGACCTCGGACAACACCGACGCCTGGGACCGCGTGGCCATCCAGGAGGGCTTCACCCAGGCCTACGCGCCGAGCGTGATGATGGCCTGGGTCACCGACAGCCCGAACTACCTCACCGGGCGGCGGCTGCCGCTGTCGTTCCGCTTCCACGTGGCCATGGCCGGCTCGCTGGGCATCGGCGCCGACCTGACCCAGTGGACCGAGGCCGACGAGGCCGAGGCGGCCGGCCTGGTCGCGGCGTACAAGCAGATCCGGCCGGTGGTGCAGCGGGGCCGGCTGTACCGCCTGGCCTCCACCGCCGCCGGCCCGCTGGGCGCGCACCAGTACGTAGCCGCCGATGGCGCCGAGGCCGTGGTGCTGGCCTGGTGGGGGCCGGGGCAGTGCGAGCCGGGGCGGCCCCGGCTGCGGCTGGCCGGGCTGGAGGACGGCGCGCGCTACGCCGACCCGGCCACCGGAGCCGCGCACTGGGGCGCCGAGCTGGCCCGCGACGGCCTGGAGCTGCCTGCCGGGGCGAGCGACTTCGGCAGCGTCCTGGTCCGCCTGGTCCGCCAGGACGGCTAGCCGCCGGACGGGGCGCCGGCTGAGCCGTTGAGCAGGTCCAGCGGGCTGGGCGCGGCGAACATGACGCGGACCGCCGCCCGGCCGCCCGGCCGCCTGATCCGCTGGACCAGGGCGGCGGCGAAGGGCGGATGCTGCGAGCGCAGGAAGCTCAGGACCGACGAGCCGAAGGCCGGGTCGCTGGCGGCCGTGGCCTGAGTCAGCTCGGCGGCGCGGTAGGGGCTGACGCTCAGGCTCGCGCCGGGCCCGCCGTCGCTGAACGAGACGACGTCGATCCGGTGCTGCGCGCCCAGGGTGGCCAGGGTGACCAGCAGCCGCGCGTCGACGTCCCCGGCCGCCAGTTCCCTGCGGGCCGCGCCGCCGACCATGATGCGGTCGCTGCCCAGCAACTCGGCCCCCGATTCGCGGCGCTGGGTCAGGTCGGCCCGCAGCGCCGCCTGGAAGGCGGCGGGACCGCGGGCGGCGACCGTCCGGACCTCGATGCGGGCGGCGGCCGAGCCGAAGACCGCGATCACGCCGGGGGCGTCTTTCGTGGCCAGTCGGGCGCCGAGATCGGCCCGGACGGCCGCCGTGGCCACGATCACCGCCGAGTGCAGCGCGTCGCCGTGGCCGGAAGTCAGCGCCAGCAGGTGGCCTGCCGGCAGGCCGCGGCTGCGCAGCGCGGCGCACATGACCGGGTCGCAGGAGATGATCCCGGACCGGCTGAGCTGGCCCGCGATCCACGCCGCAGCCAGCCCGCGCACCACGGCCGGCTGGTCGTGCGGCCGCCCCGGCGGCGACGGGCTGAGCATGACTCGGGCGACGGTGACTCCGGCGATGACCGTCACCACGGCGGCCGCGGCCCCGGCGACCCGGTAGCGACGGGCGCGGGACCGGGCCGGCGCGCGCCGCGCGGCCGGCCGCTCTGGCGCGGCCCGCCTCGCCGAGACCGGTCTCGGCCCGGGCGGTTTCGGCCCGACCGGCTCGGGCGGGGCCGCGGCGGCTGGCCACGGCGGCGCGGCCGGGCCGGCTGTGCTGGCCGCCCGCGTTTCGGTCGCCGGGCTGGCCTGTTCCCCGGTGTCGGCCGGGAGGACCGGGATCGGCTGGGTGAACGCGTCCGCGCCGGGGCCGAACCCCAGCGGACGGCCGCGCCACGAGGGCAGGGCGGGCTCGCCGGCCAGGCCCTGGCGGCCAGGGGCCGTGGCCTTGGCGGCAGGAGGGGCCGTGGCCTGGCCGGCGGGCGGGCTCGCGGCCTCGGCGGCGGCCGCGGTCGCGGTCGCTTCCGCCGCTTCCGCGGGGGCGTCAGTGCCCGACCGGATCGCGCTCAGCGTGCGGCGCAGCACGTCTTCCGGCAGCCGGGCCGACCCGGCTCGCCCCGCCGGCTGATGCCCCCGGTTCTCGCCCGGTCGTCGCCGCGTTAGCGGCTCGTTCCGGCTTTCGTCTGCCATAGACCCACCCCCCAGGGGTCACATACCTAACGCGATCCCAAATGGATAGCGCAACACACGAAGCGCGTTAGCTCAAGCGAAACGGGCTATCTCGGCCGATATTTAGCATGGAGCAACATCAGGACCGTGGCCGCTCCACGCCAGGGTGCATGGTGCACAAAGCTCTCTGACCTGCACGGCAGCTGTCTGCTTTGTTCACTATTAAGATTATTTACAGGTATATCGCAATTGGCTAAATGCCCTCTGACCGAGGCGTCGAGGCGTTCCGCACGGCACGACGGATTTGGCGAATATGCGCCGCTTCAAGCCGTCGGTTTAGTACGTTGTGAGCGCCTGAATACGGGTTGCGGGGGGCAGCAGGGCACCACTGCAGGGCAACGTCGCGGCAGGTGTAATCGGATGAGCTATGGCGGGATGCGCCGGGGGGAGCGGCCCCGCGTGGCGCCGACCGGTCCTTTCGACGGCCGCGGAGCCCAGCCACCAGGCGAGAGCACGCCGCCGCCGCGGGTCAGCGCCGGCCACCGCCGTTCCGGCCAGCCGGTCAGCGGTCCTCGGCTGCCGGCCTGGCCCCTGGTCGCGGTCGTGCTGGCCGTGCAGGCGGCGCTGTCACTGTGGCAGGTCCGGGCGGACAGCGCGTTCGAGGACGAGGCGGCCTACCTGTGGGCCGGGCACCTGGAGTGGTCGCACTGGCTGCACGGCACGCCGATCCCGCACTTCCCGGCCTATTTCTCCGGGGCGCCGGTGATCTACCCGCCGCTGGCCGCGGCGGCCGACAGCCTCGGCGGCCTGACCGCGGCCCGGGTGCTGTCCCTGATCTGCATGCTCGGAGTGACCCTGCTGCTGTGGGCCACCGCCAGCCGCCTGGCCGGCCGGCGGGCCGCCTTCTTCGCCAGCGCCCTGTTCGCGGTGGCGGCACCCACCGTGCACCTGGGGTCCTTCGCCACCTACGACGCGCTGGCCTTGCTGCTGACCTGCCTGGCCGCCTGGCTGGTGGTCCGGGCGGCAGTACGGCCGGAAGCGCCCGCGGCCGATGACGCGACGGGCTGGATGGCCGCCGCCGGGGCGTGCCTGGCCCTGGCCAACGCCACGGCCTACACCTCGGTCCTGCTCGACCCGGTGGTCATCGGGCTCGCGCTGGTCACGGCGTTCCCCCGGCCGGGCGGCAGGGTGGCCGCCATCAGGGTCGCGACGATCACGGTCGTGACCGGCGTCCTGCTCACCGCCGGCGTGCTGGCCGGCGGCGGCTTCTACCTGACCGGAATCTCCAGCACGACGCTGAGCCGGGTGGCCGGCACCGACTCGCCGCTGACCGTGGCCGCGCAGTCCTGGTCGTGGACCGGCCTGATCGCGGTGGCGGCCGTGTGCGGGCTGCTCCTGAGCCTCCTCAGCGCCGAGACGCCGGCCCGCCGGTGGCTCCTCGGCCTGCTGACCGTGGCCGTGCTGATCATCCCGGCCGAGCAGGCGCGGCTGCACACCACCGACTCGCTGGCCAAGCACGTCGACGCGGGGATCTGGTTCGCGGCCATCGCGGCGGGCTACGCGGCGGACAAGCTGATCACCGCGGCGGCCAGCCGGCACCAGCCGGTAACCGCGTCCGCGGTGGTCGTGGCGCTGGCGTTCCCGCTCACCCTCGGCGCCGGCCAGGCCAGGGCCCTGGCCACCGCGTGGCCGAACTCGACCAGCCTGATCGCCATTCTGGGCCAGCGGATGAGCCAGGATCCCGGCCGCCTGCTGGTCGAGGATCCGTCCATCGCCGAGTATTACCTGCCCCAGGGCCAGGACTGGGAGCGCTGGTCGAGCACCAGGAACATCACGCTGCCGGACGGGGCAAGCACCGGCGGGCCCTCGTCCTCGGCCGGGGTGACCGGCCCCGGCAACGCGGGTACGTTCGCCGAGTACATCACCAGGGGGTACTTCTCGCTGGTCGCGCTCAACTTCGCCGACACCACGGCCCTGGACCACCAGCTCACCGCCGACCTGCGCCGCAACCACCGGTATCACCTGGTCGAGGTCATCCCCTACGGCACCGGCACCTACGTGCTGTGGCAGTACGGGCCGCGAGCATGACCGCCACCGTGCCCCGCGTTTCCGTGCCGGATGCCGCGCCGGCCGAACGGACCACCGGGCGGCGGCTGGCCGTGCCGCTGCCGCTGGTGGCCATCCTGACCATCCAGGCCGTGCTGTCGGCCCGGCTGCTGCGGTCGGCCACCGCCTTCGGCGACGAGGCGCTGTACCTTCAGGCCGGGCGGCTGGAATGGGCCCACTGGCTGCACGGCCAGGCCATCCCGGCGTTCCAGACCTGGTTCAGCGGCTCGCCGGCCATCTACCCGCCGCTCGGGGCGCTGGCCGACCGCCTGGGCGGCCTGACCGGCGCGCGGCTGCTGTCGTTGGCGTTCATGCTCGGCGCCACCACGCTGCTGTGGGGCACCGCCTCGCGGCTGTACGGCCGCCGTGCGGCGGTGGTGGCCGCCGCGCTGTTCGCGGTGACCGGGCCGACCCTGCACCTGGGCGCGTTCGCGACCTACGACGCGATGTCGCTGCTGCTGGTGGCGCTGGCGGCGTGGTGCGCCACCGGCGGCCGCGGCCGCGAGGACGCCACCGGCTGGATCCTGGCCGCCGCGGCGGCGCTGGCCCTGGCCAACGCGACCAAGTACGCCAGCGCGATCTTCGACCCGGTGGTGGTGCTGCTGGCGGCGCTCAGCGCCTGCCCGCGGCCGGGCGGGAAGCTGGCCCTGCGCCGGGCTACCTTGCTGCTCACCCTGCTGGTGGGCACGCTGGCCGTGCTGCTGCGGCTGGGCGGCTCGTGGTACGTGGCCGGGATCAGCCAGACCACCGTCATGCGACCCGACGCCGGGACCTCCGCGCTGCTGGTGCTGACCGACGCCTGGCACTGGACGGCCGTGGTGGTCCTGGCCGCACTGGCCGGGGTGGTGGTCAGCCTGGCCGCGCCGGGCCGCTCACGGCCCGGGTTCCTGCTGGTCGTGGTGCTGGCCGGGGCCGCGCTGCTGGTGCCGGCCGAGCAGGCCCGCATCCACACCACCGTGTCCCTGGACAAGCACGTGGACTTCGGCGCGTGGTTCGCCTGCATCGCGGCCGGCTACGCCGCGGACCGCGTGGCGGGCTGGCTGCCCGCCGGCTGGGGCCGCCGGTGGTACTGGCAGGCAATGGCGGCCGGCGGCCTGGCGATCGCGCTGATCCCGGTGGCCGCGGCGGGCGCCGCGCAGGCCGGGGCCATGATCAACTGGCCGGGCGCGGGCAGGCTGATCGCATTCCTGCGGCCGCGGGTCAGCCATGGCGGCCGGTTCCTGGCCGAGACCGACACCGTGCCCGAGTACTACCTGCCGCAGACCTCCTGGCGGCAGTGGTCGTCCACGTTCAGCATCACCCAGCCGGACGGGGTGCTGCGCGACGCGGGCGGCCGCGCGGCGCCGTACGTCAGTGCCATCAGCCACCACTACTTCTCGCTGGTCGTCCTCAGCTTCGCCCAGACTCCCGGCCTGGACCAGACCATCCTGGTCGCGCTGCGGGCCACGCCCGGCTACCGGCCGGTCGGCAACGTGCCCTACGGCGGGCCGGTCCCCGGCAGCTACACGGTGTGGGCGCTGGCGCAGTCCCGCGCGGGGCGCGGATCGCCGTGACCACGATCACCCGCCGCCGCGTGCCCCCCGCCGCGGGTCGACATCGCCGCTACAGCGCGCTCATCCAGCCCCGGCCGACCGTGGCCGAGAAGTACCTGTACGCGTCCCGGTCTCTGCTGTACCTCGCGGTCAGCCTGACGATCGCGTTCGCGGCCGGGTTCGTCAGCCAGGTGCTGTTCGAGATCCACAGCGGCTTCTGGTTCTTCGGCATCTTCACGCTGACCGGGACGATCGCGTTCTCGATGTCCCTGCCGCTGGGCTTCGCCGGCCGCGGGTTCAGCATCGACCGCCACCGCGCGCGGGTCCGCGCCTGGCGCCCGGCCGGGTATCCGTCGGTCGACATCTTCCTGCCGGTCTGCGGCGAGCCGATCGAAATCCTCAGCAACACCTGGACGGCCGTCGCGGCGCTGGCCCGCGGCTACCCCGGCCCGGCGCGACCGTACGTGCTGGACGACGCCGCCGACCCGGCGGCCCGTGACCGGGCGGCCAGCCTCGGGCTCGGCTACGTGGTCCGGCCCCGGCGCGGCGAGCACAAGAAGTCCGGCAACCTGCGGTACGCGTTCGCCCACACCAGCAGCGAGTTCATCCTCATCCTGGACGCCGACTTCGCGCCGCGGGCCGACTTGCTGGCCGAGACGCTGCCCTATTTCGACGACCCGGGCGTCGCGATCGTGCAGACCCCGCAGTTCTTCCGCACCGACCGGCGGCAGAACTGGGTGGAGAGCGCGGCCGGGGCCATCCAGGAGCTCTTTTACCGGGCCATCCAGGTCGGCCGGGACCGGCTCGGCGCGTCGATCTGCGTCGGCAGCTGCGCGGTGTACCGGCGGGTGGCGCTGGAGCCGCAGGGCGGCACCGCGCTCATCGCCTACGCCGAGGACGTGCACACCGGCCTGGACGTGCGCCGGGCGGGCTGGAACCTGGTCTACGTGCCGGTCGTGCTGGCCACCGGCATGTGCCCGTCCGGGATCAGCGCGTTCCTGCGCCAGCAGTACCGCTGGTGCACCGGATCCACCAGCACGGTGCTCACCTCGCGGCTGTGGACGGTGCCGATGAGCCTCCCGGCCCGGCTGACCTACGTCTCGGGCTTCTGCTACTACCTGTTCACCGGCCTGTCGGCGTTCGTGATCCCGCTGATCCCCATCTCGCTGCTGCTGCTGCGGCCCTACAGCATCACGCCGTGGAACTCCGGGCTGATCGTCGCCTCGATGCTGACCAGCATGACGGTGCTGCCGCTGTGGCACTACTCGCGCTACGACCTGCGGGCCACGCTGCCGCTGTCGCTGGTCCGGGCCTGGGCGCACGCCCTGGCCATCTGGGACTACCTGCGCGGCCGCACGATGAGCTGGCAGCCGACCGGCTCGGGGGTCACCCCGGTCCGCCGGTTCTGGTGGGGGGTCCGGCTGTACAACCTGACCGCGGTGGCGCTCTGGCTGAGCCTGGTCGGCTGGCGGATGACCGCCATCCCGCCCGCGCGGCTGACGATCGTGACCATCTCCGGCCTGATCAACGCGGCGATCGTGCTGCGGGTCGTCTTCCCGGGAAGGAACGCGGCGTGATCACCCGGCCGGCCAGGCGCAGCCGGGCGCTGACCGCCGTGACCAGCGTGGTGGCGGCGCTGGCGGTGACCGGGGCGACCGCGGCGCTGGTGCAGGTCGCGCTGCCGGGCCACGGGCCCTCGAACGCCCCGGTCCGGGCCCCGTCCGGGCCGGTAGTGGTGCGGCTGCCCGCCCGGCCGGCGACCTACCTCGGCGCCTACGTCTCCGGCTCGCCGGCCAGCTACCAGCCGATGTCAGCGCTGGCCGCCACGACCGGCACCCGCCCGGACGTGGCGCTCTACTACAGCGGCTGGGGCGAGCCATTCCAGCTCACCTTCGCCCGCGAGGCGGCCCAGCACGGGGCGGTCCCGCTCATCCAGATCGAGCCGACCGGGGTCAGCCTGGCCGCCATCGCGTCCGGTCGCTACCTCCCCTACCTGGACCAGTTCGCCCGGGCGGTGGCCTCCTACGGCCGCAAGACCGGCCGCGGGGTGATCATCGGCTTCGCCCACGAGCCGAATGGCCGCTGGTACCCGTGGGGATACAAGCACGTGCAGCCGGCCACCTGGATCGCGGCCTGGCGGGAGGTGGTCAGGACCTTCCGCGCGGCCGGAGCCGACAACGTGACCTGGCTGTGGACGGTGAACATCACTGACCGCCACGGCCACATCCCCTCGCCGGTCCGCTGGTGGCCCGGCAGCGGGTACGTGACCTGGGTCGGCATCGACGGCTACTACCTGAAGCCGTCCTGGGCGTTCGCGCCGCTGTTCGGCCCGACCATCCGGGCCGTCCGCACGCTGACCCTGGACCCGATCCTGATCTCCGAGACCGCCGTGACCCGCTCGGCCAGCCAGCCGGCCCAGATCGCCAACCTGTTCGCCGGCGTACGCGCCTACGGGCTGCTCGGACTGGTGTGGTTCGACTCTGACAAGCACCGGGACTGGCTGGTGTCCGGCGCGCCGACGGTGGCCGCCTTCCGCCGCGGCGCGCGCAGCCTCGCTCCTGGCCTGACTGGGGAGCAGCCATGACCCGCCAGCACCGCGCCCCGCCCGCCCGCCGCCCGGCCCGGCTGGTGATCGCGCTGGCCGCGGCCCTGGCCGTGATCCTGGCGCTGGTGATCATCAAGCTGGACGGCGGCTTCGGCGGCGGCCGGAGCGACCCGCCCGCGCGGGCCTACGTGGGGGTCTTCGCGCCGCCCGCGCCTGCCTCCTACGCCGGGGTGGCCGCGTTCACGGCGGCCACCGGCATCCGGCCCGGCCTGGTGGCGTACTACAGCGCCTGGAACGAGCCGTTCCGGGCCGGCTTCGCCGCGCAGGCGGCCCGGCACCACGCGCTCCCGCTGGTGCAGATCGACCCGGCGGGCGTCAGCCTGGCCGCGATCGCCCGCGGCCGCTACGACGCCTACCTGCGCTCTTACGCCCGCTCGGTGCGGTCGGCCGGCCGCCGGGTGGTGCTGTCGTTCGGCCACGAGATGAACGGCACCTGGTACTCGTGGGGCTACCGTCACGTCCCGCCGAGAGTCTTCGTGGCCGCCTGGCGGCACGTGGTCACCGTGTTCCGGGCCGTCGGCGCCCGCGACGTCACCTGGCTGTGGACGGTCAACGTCATCCAGAAGACCATCGGGGTGCCCTCGCCGGCCCGCTGGTGGCCGGGCGGCCGGTACGTGAACTGGATCGGGATTGACGGCTACTACCTGCGCCCGTCGTGGAAGTTCGCGGCGCTGTTCGGGCCGACCATCAAGGCCGTCCGGTCGCTGACCCTGGACCCGGTCCTGATCTCCGAGACCGCGGCGACCCAGGCCGCCGGGAAGGCAGCGAAGATCACTAACCTGTTCGCCGGCGTCCGCGCCTACGGGCTGCTCGGGCTGGTCTGGTTCGACGCCGACAAGCACCGTGACTGGCGGCTGGCCGGCCCGGCCGTGGTGGCCGCCTTCCGCCGCGGCGCCCGGACCGTCTCGCAGGTCCGCCCGTGACCGCCCTCCTGCCGCCCCGCGAAGGAGCCCTCCTCCCGCTGGTGCCGGATGAGGCCGAGAAGTACGCCTACATCCAGCGCAACCTGGCCTTCCTGACCCTGACGCTGGTCATCGGGGCGGCCTGCCTGGTGTTCAGCCAGCTGCGCCTGGAGCTGAGCGGCGGCCCGCTGCTGTGGCCGTTCGCCCTGGTCACCGGGATCTACGTGATCTACCAGGCGATCAGCCTGCCGGTGAACTTCGCCGGGCGCGGCTTCGACCTGGCCCGGCACCAGGCCCTGGTCACCGGCTGGCAGCCGGCCGCCTGGCCGGGAGTCGACATCTACCTGCCCATCTGCGGAGAGCCGGCCGAGGTGCTGCGCGGCACCTGGACGGCGGTGACCGGGCTGCTGGCCGCCTATCCGGGGCCCGCGGCGGCCTGGGTCCTGGACGACGGCCCGTCCGACCAGGCCCGGCTGATGGCCGCCGACCTCGGCCTGGGCTACCTGCGCCGCCCCGGCCCCCGGCACTACAAGAAGGCCGGGAACCTGCGCCACGCGTTCGCCCGGACGAGCGGCGAGTTCATCGTCATCTTCGACGCCGACTTCGCCCCCCGCCCCGACTTCCTGGCCGAGACGCTGCCGTACTTCGACGACCAGGCGGTGGGCATCGTGCAGACACCGCAGTTCTTCCGCGGCAGCAGCCGGCAGAACTGGATCGAGAACGCCGCCGGGGCCATCCAGGAGGTGTTCTACCGGTCGGTCCAGGTGGCCAGGGACCGGTTCAGCGCCGCCGTCTGCGTCGGCACCTCGGCGGTGTACCGGCGGGCCGCCCTGGAGCCCGGCGGCGGCCCGACGCTGATCCCCTACGCCGAGGACGTGCACACCGGGCTGGACGTGCGGCGGGCCGGCTACCGGCTGGTCTACGTGCCGGTCGTGCTGTCGGCCGGGATCTGCCCCGACAACCTCGACGCCTTCGTCCGCCAGCAGTACCGGTGGTGCACCGGAAACTTCGGCATCGTGTTCTCGCGGCGGCTGTGGCAGGCGCCGATGTCGGTCCCGGCCCGGCTGACCTACGTCTCCGGCTTCTTCTACTATGCCTACACCGCGCTGCTGGCGCTCTTCGCGCCGCTCATCCCGATTGTCATGCTCGCCTTCCTGCCCGGCGACGTGAGACTGCGCAACTTCGCGGCCCTGTGCCCGGCCATGATCACCGGATTCGTGCTGTACCCGCTGTGGCACCGGGCCCGCTACGGGCCGTCGGTCTGGGCCATCGGCATCGCCCGCGGCTGGGCCCACGTGTTCGCCATCTGGGACAGCGCCAGGAACAAGACCATGAGCTGGCAGCCCACCCGGACTCCCGGCAGCGCGCTGCGGCGGTTCCGGATCGCGGTTACCGGCTGGACCGGTGGCACCTGCATCGCCTGGGCGGCGCTGGCCCTGTGGCGGACGGTCAGCCTGGACACCGCGCGCTTCGCCGTCCTTGCCGCGTTCGGGCTGCTCAACCTGGCCCTGGTGAGCCGGGTCATCTTCGCGGGGGGTGGCAGATGATGAAGTCACGGCTCGTGGCGCTGCTGGCCGTCGGGCTGGCCGCCCTGGCGGTCATCTTCACCGGGCTCCGGTTCATCTCCCAGCCGTCCCCGCCGGGCGCCGCGCACGCCCGCCTCCCGGTCAGCCCGGCGTCCTACCTGGGCGTCTACGAGCAGGGTGCCCCGCCAAGCTACCGGCCGATCACCGACTTCGCCCGGGCGGCGGGCGGCCAGCCCAATCTGGACGGCTACTTCAGCGGCTGGGCCGAGCCGTTCGCCTCGACGTTCGCGCGCGAGGTCCACGCCCGCGGCGGCACCCTGTACGTGCAGATCGACCCCACCTTCGCCTCGGTGTCCGGGATCGCCGACGGCGCCTACGACGATTACCTGCGCTCCTACGCCGACAGCGTGCGCGACTTCGGGCATGCCGTGGTCATCGGCTTCGGCCACGAGATGAACGCGCCCTGGTACTCCTGGGGTTACGGCCACGTGCCGGCCGCCACGTTCGTCCGGGCCTGGCGGCACATCGTGGACCTGTTCCGCGCCGAGGGGGCCGACAACGTCACCTGGCTGTGGACCATCAACGCCGACCTGCCCGGCACCGGCCCGGTCCGGGACTGGTGGCCCGGCGACCAGTACGTGGGCTGGGTGGGCATCGACGGGTTCTACAACAAGTCGTCTAACACCTTCACCTCGGTGTTCGGCAACACCATCGGGCAGGTCCGGGCCTTCACCGGCAAGCCGCTGCTGGTTGCCGAGACCGCCGTGGCCCCGCGGGCCGGGCAGTTCGTGAAGATCGGCGACTTGTTCGCCGGCGTGCGCAGCGACAGGCTGCTCGGCCTGGTCTGGTTCGACTTCCGCCAGCGCGGCGGGCCGTTCCGCCAGGACTGGCGGGTGGAGAGCAGCCGGGTCGCCCAGGCCGCGTTCAAGCTGGGCGTGTCCTCGGCCCTGCATCTCGTTCATCCCTGAACGCCGTGGCCTGTTCTGATCACGCTTGCATCGGCCTCGTTCCTGCTAGGACCGCGTTAAGAAGCGAGTTAACAAGGCGGGGCGGAGCTAGATTTCCGGCTGTCAGCAGCAACCGGATGAGGTGACAGCGGACGTCTGCGCAACAGGCAGTCAGCGTCGCGGCCGATGTCTGGCCGGGTACCGCACGGCGCGAGCCGGACGGCGAGATCTCGGTCGGGGGACTGCGGCTCAGCGCCCTGGCCGCGGCCTACGGCACGCCCGCCTACATCCTGGACGAGGCCGACGTCCGCTACCGGTGCCGCGCCTACCTGGCCGCGATCCCCGGCGCCGAGATCGCCTACGCCGGCAAGGCGTTCCTGTGCCGGGCCATGGCCCGGTGGATCGCCCAGGAGGGCCTGTCCCTGGACGTCTGCTCGGCCGGCGAGCTGGCCGTGGCCCGCGCGGTCGGCTTCCCGGCCGGCCGGCTCATCGTGCACGGCAACGCCAAGTCGCCCGAGGACCTGCACGCCGCGCTCGGCTACGGCGCCGGCCGCATCGTGGTCGACAGCATCTCCGAGATCATCCGGCTGGCCGCACTGTCCCCGTCAGCACTGTCCTCGTCAGCACTGTCCCCGCCGCGCCAGCGGGTCCTCATCCGGGTCACGCCCGGCGTGTCCGCGCACGCCCACCCGGCCGTGGCCACCGGCGTGGAGGACCAGAAGTTCGGCTTCTCGCTGAGCTCCGGCGCCGCTGCCGACGCCGTTCAGCGCGTGCTCACCCATCCCGAGCTGGAGCTGGCCGGCCTGCACTGTCATCTCGGCTCGCAGCTCACCGACCTGACCGCTTACGAGACCGCCGCCCGCAAGCTGATCAGGCTCATGGCCGCCACCCGCGACCGCACCGGGGTGGTGCTGGCCGAGCTCAACCTGGGCGGCGGGCACGCCGTCCCGTACCTGGCCGGCGACGAGACCTTTGACCTGGCCGAGTTCGCCGCGCGGCTGCGGCGCGTGATGGACGCCGAGTGCGTCAGCTTCCGGCTGCCCGTGCCGCGCCTGGTCGTCGAGCCGGGCCGGGCCATCATCAACCGGGCCATGGTCACGCTGCACCGGGTCCTGACCGTCAAGCACGTGGCCGGGGTCCGGTCGTTCGTGGCCGTGGACGGCGGCATGAGCGACAACCCCCGGCCCGCGCTGTACGGGGCCAGGTACTCGGTGCACCCGGTCCGCCCGTCCCGCGCGCCGGACGAGCCCATGACCGTGGTCGGCCGGCACTGCGAGGCCGGGGACGTGCTGGCCGCCGACGTGCCGCTGCCGGCCGACCTGCGGCCCGGCGACCTGGTCGTGGTGCCCGGCACCGGCGCCTACAACTACTCGATGGCCTCCAGCTACAACCTGGTCGGGCGGCCGCCGGTGGTCGCCGTCCGGGACGGCGCGGCCCGCCTGCTGGTCCGGCGGGAGACGGCCAGCGACCTGCTGGCCAGGGATATCGGCCTGTGAGGAGAGTTACGTGCGGCACACGTTCTACGTACCGGTACGAGCCAGCCAGGCCGGCCCGCTGGCCCTGCGCACCGGCCGGCTGCTGACCGGCCAGCGCATCGGGCTGGCCTTCACCTCAGAGGCATCCCTGCTGCTGACCCTGGGCCCGGCCCAGGCCTGGGTGCGCCTGGACAGCCGTGCGCTCAAGGACCTGCTGGCCCCGCTCGGGATCGAGCACGTCCGGGTCGACCCGCGCCCGATCGCCGAGCTTGACGGGCCGGGACCTCAGGCCACCGCCTGGGCCAGCAGTTCCACCTGGTCCAGGCTGGACGAGGTGGGCACGAAGATGAGCTCGTCGCAGCCCGCGTCGGCGAAGGCGCCCGCGTAGCCCTTGATCATCTCCGGGCTGATCGCCGCCCCGGCCGAGATCTGGCCGGCGATGTCGCCCAGGAACGCGTAGTAGTGCTGGAGATAACCGTCGGCCTGGGCCCGGGCGTCGGGGCCGAGCGCGTAGTAGGCCAGCGACAGCTTGCGCGGCCGGCCCGGCCGGCCCTCGTCCAGCCAGAACTGGTCAACGGCCGCGGCGGCCTGGGCGAACATGTCCGGCGTGCCGCCGCCCATGATCCACCCGTCGCCGAGCCGGGCCACCCGCCGGAAGCTGGCCTCGGTCGCCCCGCCGAGGATCAGCTCGGGGC
>Ga0102924_1003872_pt1 | contig 15440 bp, 14 predicted proteins | sample PaiPotPPM11metaG_FD_80116 | JGI IMG/M metagenome (GOLD analysis project Ga0102924, IMG submission 80116) | Iron sulfur acid spring bacterial and archeal communities from Banff, Canada, to study Microbial Dark Matter (Phase II) - Paint Pots PPM... ... | reverse complement strand
TTCCTGAACCTGCTTGTGCCAACCGGCTTTATCAATCATCCTGCCTTGTTTGGGCTTCCCGCCCGCGCTCTCGCGCCCGCGCCTGCATCCCTGACACGGCACAAAACCGCGGTGTAGAGGAGGGCGCGACGTGTTTAATCTCGTAAATAAACGTTACCTGTTCCTGATCATCTCGCTGGTGGTCATTGTTCCTGGTTTCATTTCCTTCCTGTTCAAGGGGCTGAACGTCGGTATCGACTTTGCCGGCGGCGCGAACGTCGAGATTCGTCCGAGTCAGCAGGTGACAGTCTCGCAGCTTACCAACTTGCTAAGCCCGTTACACCTGATGAATTTGCAGATTGTGACCGGCAACGAAACCGGCATTCCAGCCAATCGTGTTGCCTGGATAGTACTGAACAGGCGCGTTGATAGCAATGTTACGACGAACATTCAGAGTTTGTTACAGGGCAAATATGGCGGCTCGAAGCTTTCTGTCGTGCCTTCTGATGTGACGGTCTCGGGGAATCCGGTGACGCTTGAGACCATCTCGAATTTTCAGTCCACGGCGAATACCAGCGCCATCGAGAGCCTGCTGAGCAAGCTGCCGAATACCACAAACGTGACGGTCAGCGGCGCTGCCGTGGTTACACCTACGCCTACGACGGCCCCCACTGCCACGCCGACACCGGGCAAAGGAACTCCCACAGCCACAGCTACACCCAAAGCGACGGCAACCGCGAAGCCAAAGGCCACGGCGACAGGAACACCTGTGGCAACTGCAACTCCCACGAGTTCGCAAGCCACTTTTCCCGTGCATGTGTCCACTGTGCAGATCGGAGGCACGACGCAGACGCAGACGCTTTTGACCAGTACGCTGGTTGATGCCAACGAGCTGAATGCTATACAGACGGCTTTGCTCAAGGGCGGCGTCTATGCCTATGTGATTACCAACTCCTCGATCTCGCCGAGTATCGCGGCGCAGACAACGAGCCGCGCGATCCTGGCGGTCCTGGCGGCCGCGGTGTTCATCCTGCTTTATGTCTGGTTCGCCTTCCGCAAAGTGCCGAAACCCTGGCGTTATGGAGCCTGCGCTATCATCGCCTTGCTGCATGACGTGCTGGTGGTGCTGGGCGTCTTCTCTATCCTGGGTTGGGTCGCCAACGTCCAGATCGACACCCTGTTCATTACCGCGCTGCTGACCGTTGTTGGTTTCTCGGTGCATGATACGATTGTGGTGTTCGACCGCATTCGCGAGAACATGCAGCGTCGCACCACCGAGTCGTTCGAGCAGGTGGTGAATGCCAGCCTCGTGCAGACGATGGCGCGTTCGCTGAACACCTCCCTGACTGTGCTGTTCACGCTGAGCGCGCTTACGCTCTTCGGCGGCACAAGCATCCGCACCTTCACGCTGGCTCTGCTGGTCGGTATCTTTAGCGGAACCTATTCCTCGATCTTCAATGCCAGTATGCTGCTGGTAATCTGGGAAAAGGGCGAGTTGGGCCTCTGGCGTCTCCAGCGTGGCCGCCGTCGCAGCCCGGATGGGCGCGAAATCCGCGAGCGCGACCTGGCTCGCACGCGGTGATAGGATCGAGATACCATGCTGATAGGGCTTGATCACATCATCATTGGCGTCAATGATCTGGCCGAGGCAGAAGTGATCTTCGGCCAGAACCTGGGCTTAGCCGTTTCCGGTGGGGGCATTCACCCCACCGGCGGCACGGCCAATCGTGTCATCGTCATCGGCGATACCTACATCGAGCTGATCACTGTGCGCGAGCCGCGAGAAGCGCAGCAGAGTATCCTGGATCGGTTGGCAAAGGGCGCTGGCTACCTCAATTTTGTGCTTTCCTCGAACGATATCGCCGCGGAGAGCGCGGCTATGACGCAGCGCGGCGTCCCGGTGATCGGGCCAACGCCGGGACAACTGACGTCGCCTGATGGGCGTGCGCGCCGCTGGTCGCGCGCTGATATCGAGCGTCCCGATCTGACCCAACGCTATCCCTTCATCATCCAGCATGATAGCGCGGGTGAGGAACGACGTTTTCGCCTGGCTGGCTATCAGCAGCCGCCAACTCACGCGCTTGGCGCGGTCAAAGTATTGAGCGCGACCATTGCCGTCGCAGACTTGACGGAAGCAACGCCCCGTTTCCAGCGCATCTACGGCTTGCAGCCTTCGCAGCCATATACTGGCGAGGCCGATGGTTGGGAAGCGGCGCTCGTATCGTTTGCTCTCGGCAAGAGCGGACAGCATGTCGAACTGGCGTCGCCCCTGCTGCTGGGAGACGAGGCTGATCTGGCAACGACCATTTTCCCGGAAACCGGCTCGTTGGCTTACCACCTGCGAACCTACGGCGAGAGCCTCTGCCGTGTCGCGCTGGCTGTAGAAAATATCACCGCGTCTCGCCAACTTCTCGACCAGCACGGCGTTACTTACACCTATCAGGATACGCCGCGTCCTGTTCTCTGGATTCACTCCACGCATTCCTGCGGCGCGGCTATTACCCTGCACCAGATCCCGTAGGGGCCGATTTATCGCGCCTTCCGAACCTATCCACGTCTTTCTCTTTCAACGCTGTGTATGATGATCATGAGATTGATAGAAAGCGCCACAATGGTCTGGTCGGCAGGGTACGATGTCCAGGAAATATTATCATACATTTTATCTTTTTGTTGCTGTCTGCTTGACCAGCCTGTGCCTGTGTCTCATCCCTCTCGCGACGGCAAAGGCACAGGGCAATAACGCAACAATGCAAATTCTTGGCCCGCTCCAGCCGCCGGGCTTTTCCCCGGCTCTGCTCACCGTTCATGTCGATGACTACGTCTCCTTCGTCAATCAAGCATCACCTCCCGCGACGTTCACGATTACTTCAGATAACGGGCATTTCTCATCTCCAGCGTTGGCTCCGAATAAAGTATGGACGATTACGTTGAGTAGCCCCGGCGCATATGAGTTTCACGATGCCGCTGCGCCGCCGCGCATGATTAGCGAAATTATTGTCGTACCCGATGCTATTTCGCTTTTGCCAACCCCTGAACCGGGAGTTGGCGCGACCGCTCTGGCGTTGATCGAGTCGGGGAAAACGCCGCCTGATACTGTCGCGTTAGTAACGCCGACGCCGACCTCTCGCACAATCCAACCATCGTCCTCTTCAGGAAGTTCAATGCTGATCAGAATACTTGTGGTTGTGGGCGTAGCCTTGCTGTTTCTCGCGCTGCTATTGGGCGTGATCTTGTTGCTGCGGCGGTTGCGACGACGGCGTGGAAGCCCCCATGAATCCGAAGAGCAGGATGCCAAAGTCGTCTCTCCACTCGCGCTCCCTGCGCCCCGGCAGCATCGCTTTGCCCGCTTACGGCGGCGCAAAGGCGAGGATGAAGACGATCTGGAGGACGAGGATGATGAGATATAACCTCGCTCTGCGAGCGCTATTGGCGCTCTGCGCGCTGTTGGTGATGGCCGAGAGTTTCCTGATCATGATGCCGGCGCGTGCCGCGAATCCATACCATATTACTTTCTCGACCAGCAATTTTGCTCTGCAAACCCTCTCGGCTTCTGCTAACGATCTCAGCAATTCGGGTCACGTTCTCTTTACCCTACAAAATGGCACGCAATTCTGGTATAGTATCGCCGTTCAGTCAAGTCCTGCCGGGATAACACCGACGCCCGCACTTGCCAGCGATCTCGTGGCGACGACCTTCTACGGCGCTGTGCCACTTCTGCCTCCAATTGGTGTAATACCCTTCGATCAGGGAACATCCTCAGCGCGCTACGAAACGCTGCGCCTGGCGCTGGCTTTCTCCGGGCCGGTTCAGCAGGTACAACTGCAACTCAATCCATTCGAGTCACACGCCGTGACGCTTGATGTGTTGACGCTGCTTTTGCAATTGCTGGGGTACAAGAGCGCGAGTGGGCAGATCGGCTTGCTAACGCCGGGTGGCCTCAAACTGCTTTTCGACGATGCCAGCGCGCTCCAGGATTTGACGTCCCTGGTGAACGATTATACACAGGCATTGCAGAGCCAATCCACTTCATCATCTGCGCTCACAGCCGCTTTTGCTTGCGCGAAAGATGTGGCTGCCTTGCTGACGAATAGCAGCGAGCAGCGTACCCTGGCCGATTTACTCTGGAAGCTGTTGGGGAAAACGATTCCCTCTACGGTGATGCTCAAAACGGTCGCTAATTTTGCTGGAGGGCAGTTTTCCCTGGGAATTGAAGAGTTTATTATGGACGAGGCGACGTTGCTGGGAACGATGCTTTTCCAGCAAAGCAACCCGCTGGTGACACTGCAAAGTGTGAGCAATGCACCCGCGAGCCAGACGCCCTCGCCATCTACGCCAACTTCTATGTCTTCCCCGACTACCTTACCCACAGTGTCTCCTGGAACGATCTCGACGATCACGGCAACGCCAACCAGCAGCCTGAGTCCCACGCCGACGGCATCTTCTACCCGACATCCGTGAAGAGGAAAAGACTATTGCCATCAGTCGCATGTAGCGGGGCAATTCATTGCGCCAGTTGCCTCGGTAGAAGCCCCAAGACTGGCGCAATGAATTGCCCCGCTACATGGTTCCATCCCATTTGATATCAGGCATCTTTGATACCTGGCTCAGCTTGCAGCATGAAGCGGAGTTTGCGCTTATAGACCTTCTCAAAAAGATCAGCCTTTTCGTAGGCGTGTTCCAATTCATCATCCAGGTCCGCCAGTGGGCGCGTCTGTAGCTCTATGGCCCAGGTTGTGTCGCTACAAAGGTCTGGGATGGCGGCCAGGTCGAGGACGCGCCCATCATGGTTATAATCCAGCGCGTCGGCCACACGCAGCACAGCGGCAAGCTGCGAGACGCGCTTCCGCGCGGAGTGGTCCAGCGCCGCGAACTCTTCATGAGACATACTCGGCAGAGCGCGCCGGTGGTAGCGCGCGATACAGGCGATTTCGTGACGCTCCTCGTCGTTGAAATCGGGAAGCTTCGTTTGCTTGATCAGCCGAAAGGAGTGTTTGTGATGGCGGCGCGCTTCGATCATCATGCCGGTGTTGTGCAAAAATGCCGCTCGTTCTAGCAGGCGCAATGAATGATTGCCAAGATGATGAAGTGGCTTCGTCGCCTGAAAGAGGAGCTGGGAGAGGCGCTGCACCTGGCGGGCATGAGGCCAATCTTCGACCAGTAAGCCTCCGCTCAATCTGAGTTCTTCCTCTGTCGGCTGCGGGTGTGACCACCAGGCCAACTCTTCTGAAAACGTTCTCATAGACTCCATCCTATCTCTGCAAAGAAACCATCCGATGTATTTGTATGCTTCTCAATGCAACATCGATCAAAGCCGATCCAGCATATGCACAACTTCTTGTCGAAAATTCTGCTCTTGCAGCCGGGACCAATGGTCACGGAATGTGCGATAGCGTTCTTCACGGGTATGTTGTTCCGCAATCAAGAGTTGTTCCAGACCGTAACGTTCTCCTGCGGAAGGGGAGTCCGTTGAATCTAGCACGCTTGCTACAAGCTCCGGAGGCAACATAAGCCCTTTCCTTTTCTTTTGTTTTTTGACGCGGACTAAGGCTTTTTGATAGGCGGCGCCGCTTTCCTGACCGCCCAGGCAGAGTCGGAGCAGGGCGATCAACACATCGCTGTCATGCAGTAGCCCCAGTTCGTCCTGCAATTGTGTCAACTCCTGGATACTGCCCTTGCTCTGTTGGGGAAAGGTTTCTTCGAACACTTCCAGCGTATATCGCAGACGTTTAGCAGCGATCCGTAAGTTGTGTAATTCCTTGCTATGGTATGGATTGTCTACGTACTGCGCCCAATCATACAGCTCTTCCAGCCGGACGTGGGCGATGAGGCGCGCCATCTGGCCTGTGGGAGCCTGGCAATCGAGTTTACTAATCGTTTTTGCCTTAGCCATTGCTCTCCGCTCCCTTTGGCAGGCATGACTCAATACGTTTCCTCAATATCCCCTCGTCGAGTCTTGCAAAATAGCGCTCCAGAGCATGTTGTTTTTGCTGACGATAGGATTGTAGGTGTTCAATCAGCCACATGATGCCTGCCTGCTCTTCATATGGAACCGCTTGATAGTGATCTTGCAGTTTCTGAAGCATCACATCGGTGTCGCGTGCCGCTCCAAGCAGGTCTGCCATATGCTTGATCTCGCGATAGATTTTCTTGAATTTACGCGGTTGGCAACATGATTCATAGGCATCCAGGATGGCGCGCAGGCGGCGGGATGCGACACGCATCCGGTGAACTGCCTCGCTATCATCATTCTTGACAACTTCATCCCGCCAGTCCAGCAACTTATGCAAGCGTTCGCGCAGCATCTTTTGTCCATAGTCAGCAAATGGTTCGTTGTACGCGCCATTGTCGGAGGTGGTCGTATTTTGTGATGTCGTGGCCGCGCTGGATTCGGCTTCATTGTCCTGAACAGGCGTAGTTTCATTGGCTTCTGACCTATCCAGGTTCATTTTATGCACTTCTGCTTGCACACGCCCCAACCACTGTTCGCCGTATCGTGCGCGGGCGAGAAGCATGCCTTCGCGAATACCATGCGAACTTACCTGAATTTCCGTGAGATGGAAGCGCGCCATCATTTCTTGTATCACCACACAGCCGGCAGGCAGAATCCGTGTCCGTTCCACGGGCTGGCCGTAGCGTTCAGCAACCTCTTCCGCCGGAGTAGAAGTGAGCAATGTTTCACATTGTTGCAGCGCGTCAATAGTCAGGTGATGGATAGCTGCCTCCAGGAAATCCGCTCGATGGGCCAGGGAGAGCAATGAATTGGCGCTGCCGCCGGTAGCGATCAGCGTCGATATTTCCTGCTGTATCTGCATATCTAGCAATGAGCTGCGCAGAAACGCGCGAGCAGCGTCCAATTCCCCCCTGTTGGGCGGATCAGACGGCATGTAGCAATCGTGCAGCGACCCGGAGCCGATGGGGATGGATGTCAGCCAGGTGATTTGGGAGCCATGCGCCGTGATCAGTTCCATACTGCCCCCGCCCAGGTCCATGACGGCCAGGGGCATAGTGGGATCAGCCTTTTTTACTGTTTCGTATGTTGCGCCATAGAACGTGAGGGCTGCCTCGCTATCGCCGCTAACCAGGTGAACGGTCAGTCCCGTTTCGCGCCGCACCTGCTCCAGGAACATGGCGCTATTGTTTGCCTGGCGAATCGCTTCGGTGGCGACGACCAGGATATTTGCAGCGCCAAGTTGCTCGGCCAGCGTTTTGTAGCGTCGTATGACGGCAAGGGCTTCGTCCCGCTTTTGCTCGGAGATTTCGCCGGTCGAGGTCACGCTTGCACCGATGCGTACCAGATCGACCTCGTCCGCGAGGATAGCCAGATCATCTGGCGAGCTATGGGCTACAACGATGTGGATGGTATTGCTACCGATATCAATTGCTCCCCGTACCTGAGACTGATCGATAGGCATAAAAACTCCTGGACATTCTCGTTCGTTGAATACAGAACCATTATATCATGTCAGCGCTGCCAAATGTGGTAACGAATGAGAGACGCGCTGAAAAAATCCCCAAAATCCCCCTTGACAAGACGCGCCAGTTACGATATAGTATGCCCATCCGCAAGGACATAAGCCGAAGTGGTGAAACTGGTAGACACGCAACGTTCAGGGCGTTGTGCCTGTACAGGCATGGGGGTTCGAGTCCCCCCTTCGGCACTTAAGCCATTTTCAGAGGCGTCTCAAGTCAGGCTACAGGCCGCTTGAGGCGTTTTTGTGTATGAGGCAATTGACAGTTGACAGGAACCGTGACGGGAACGATGAGCCTACGCTTGCGCGCGCTGATCGCCTTCCTCATCGTAGTTTCCCAGGACCGTATTCAAGCGACTGATCGCATCCTGTTGCATACTGGGCAGCACATGGGAGTAGACATCCATCGTCATACTGATGTTACTGTGACCCAACAATTCTTGCACAATCTTGGAATGCTCCTTCACTCAGGAGCAATGTGGCCGCGCTGTGACGCAGGTTGTGGAAGCAAATATCCGGCAATCCGGCCTGTTTCAGCAGTTTTTTCAACACCGCAAGGGCATCTTTTGAGGTACCTCCCCTTTAAACTCGTTCATACTGCTTTCCCTTTCTGCTCCTTGCTTCCTGGTATTTCACAGTGGGTAATATGCTTACTGCTCTGCCTCGGCAAGAGTGCGAAACAGCAGATAGACCTCTCGTACTAACCGGCAAGCCTGAAATGCGGGAAGGAGGTCAGAGAACGCAGCCGATCGGGATCAGACTCACGTTGCTTGAGCCCATCGCAGACCTTCTCGATCACCTCATCAAGCGTGTCCAGAGCTAGATGTGGCAACAGCTTTTCACGCAGTTCCTCGCCATCAATGTTCCACCGGGTTCAGTTCTGGACGATAACACTGCGGTGCATATCCGCAGCTCAGAAGCAGCTTGTCGTTCACTGTGCCGTGCGCTTGCTAAAGAGAGCAGAGCACGCCTCACGGAGCAAGTTAAGCCTCGCGGCTGATGGCAGGCTCCTCGTCAGGGCCTGAGCCAGAAGTCCATGCCCACCTTGCAGGGAATCGGCGGATTGTGGCACAATACATCTGCGGACAATGTACACGACGCATCATGCGGACATATCATGCCGTATCTCAGGGGAGAAACTGGACGCGCTCTGAGCAACCCGACGCTGCAAACACTGAAGGGACCCTCATCCCAGCGGCCCACCCAGCAGCGCCGCTGTAGCTCGCGGCCGGCAACGTGTGCTCGGTCCGCCGGTCGCGCGGGCGGCCACAGCCATTCTGGACGCGAACATCCCGCGCGGCTGCGCCAGGGGCCGTCGTGTCCATGCACGCGCCCGCCCGCGTGCGAGATGCTCACCCGCGGCGATACTCTCGCGGCTCCAAACGGCGATCTCCGCCGCGCTCGCCACAGACAACCCGACGAGTTTCTGTTCGGCTAAGGAAAGGAGTCAACTATGCGGAAGATCGATGCGTTCGCGCACATCCTGCCTCGTTCGTATCTCGAGCGGCTGGAGCGGCAGCTCGAGCAAACCATGGCTCCGAGCCGGCTCGACTACTACCGCGAGGGCGTCTTCTCTTTCGATCCGGTGCTGACCGACCTGGACGCGAGGTGGCGCAAGATCGAGCAGTACGGCGAATACGCACAGGTCCTGGTGCTTGCCGTGCCGCCGCTTGAAGAGGTCGGGCCGCCTGCAGTCGCGGCGGAATTTGCCCGCCTCGCCAATGACGAGATGGCGGAACTGGTCCAGCGGTTTCCGGACCGCTTCGGCGGATTCGCAGCCGCGCTACCGCTCTCGGACGTCGACCTTGCCTTGCGCGAGCTCGACCGCGCCCTGACTCAGCTCGGCGCGGTGGGCGCAAAACTCTACACCAACGTCCTGGGCGTGGCGCTCGACGATCCGCGCTTCGAGCCGCTGTTCAGCAGGCTCGAGAATGTTGGCCGCGCCGTGTGGCTTCACCCGACGCGCAGCGCGGCGTGGGCTGACTATCCGGCCGAGAGCCGGTCCGACTTTGGCCTGTGGTGGTCAATCGGCTGGCCCTACGAGACCGCCGCCGCCCTTTCACGCCTTGTCTATTCCGGACACATGGAGCGTCACCCGCGCCAGCTCGTGATCGCGCACCACGGTGGCGGCATGGTGCCGCACTTCTCCGCCCGACTCGCGATGGGTCCCGGCTATCGGCAGGTCAAGGACACACTGCCGCGGCCGCCGCTCGACTACTTCCGGAGGTTCCACGTCGACACGGCGCTGTTCGGCGCGCCACACGCGGTTCGCTGCGTCCTCGAATTTTTCGGCCCGCGACACGTCCTCTTCGGCACCGATATGCCACTTGGACCCTCGAACGCGGTCGAGGCGACGATAGCGGACATCGACTCGGCCGGTCTTTCCAGAGAGGACATGGCTGCGGTCTACTCTGGAAACACCATGCGCCTGCTCGGGCTGCCGGTCGGCTAACGGCCACTTCTTTTGTCGTCCGGGTGGCCGGTGTTCCCGAACGCCATCCGGTCACGCACGACGCGGACCCGCGTCGTGCAGCCGCGACCGCTGGACTGCGTCCTCGCGCGATCCGGTTGCTGATGGCCTCGACCGTCGCTCCCGCTGCGCTTTCTGCTCCGATCACATCTGCTGCTGTAGAATTAGGACTGGTTGGCGAGGGCATCGCGCGCACCGCGTAGCGGCTACGCACCTCGCGATAGGCGCGCGTCATCGACGCGCTTTCGGCAGGATCGCGGACGAGGCGTTCGGTCAGGTAATAATCGGAGAAGAGGGCGCGGTTGTTGAAGTAGGGTTTGCTCCACTCGGCCATGTCATAGGCGCTGATCAGCTTGTCGTCCTGGGCGAAGGTGTCGCTTTCGGTGAAGCTGAAGCGGCGCCGCACACGCAGCGCGACCTGGTCGGGGTTGCGGCGCTGCACGGTGAGAACGCGCGTGCGCACGCCCACCGCCGTGCGCGCGCCGATGCCGAGGGTAAGCTGATCGGCTCCTGGCGGGAGTGGCTGCGTGTAGCGTTCCGCCAGCACGAAGTCCAGTCGCTCGTAATCATCGGTGAGAACGAGGAGATAGTCGCCGGGGCGGTTGCGAAACGCACGCACGATGGCCTGCGTCGCGGCCACAGTGACAGAGGTGAGTTCAAAGAGATAGACCTCAAAGAGGCCGCCATCCTGGCTGGCGATGCGTTCGATATGCCTGATGTTAGTGGTCAGCGCGTCGCCAGTGATATTCATGGCGGCGGCGCTCTGCACCAGGCGATAATTGGTGTCGTAGCCCAGCCGGGCAAAGAAGGCGGTCAGCGCATCGCGGCTGGCGAGCAACTGGATATCTTCCTCAGATACTCATCCTGTGGAAGCATACGGCGATTCCTGCATTTCTCACGCTGTTTGTTGGGCGTTAGCGTAGCATGACACGATGATAGTTGTCAAGCAAAATAGGATTGAGCGAAAAGATGTGGGAGATGAGGCTACACCACCGCGGAGCAAACGCTTCTCTCAGCGTGATATCCTGTAGCCAGCGTATCATTCTCGTGTTGTCCTTGTTGATTGGTATCTGTAAGCAGAGAAGCGTATATCCCTCTTTCAAGGGATGTGTTTTTGGCGTGGATGCTCGATGATTCACGAGCAAGAAGGTGAGGAACCTGTTTGATGCACGAAACACTACCCGTCCCTGTGCAAGAAGAAGTTCATGATCCGGCCATTCTTGCCCATGCGAGAACGTTGCTGGACGCTTGCCGCACGCCCCAGGAGATGGGGGAAGCCGTACTGGCGGCTGTTGCCCGCAATGAGACGTGGCGCGGCAAACAATGCCTGAACCTGCTCGCGCCGGAAGCGCCGACCAGTCCCACGGTGAGAGCGTTGCTTTCATCTGAGGTGGGAACCCGCGCCGCCGAGGGTCATATCGGCCCGGTCAATCGCTGGTTTGCAGGCACGCGCTACATTGATGAGATTGAAGCCTTGTGTGTCGAACTGCTGAAGCAAGCGTTTCGCGCCCGCTATGCCGACCACCGACTGGTCGCCAGCATGATCGGCAACCTTGCTGTGTATACAGCCTTGACGGACCCTGGCGATGTGATCATGAGCCTCACGCAGCCTTTTGGTGGGCATTCCAGTAATCGCTCTGATGGGCCTGCCGGTGTGCGCGGTCTGAAAATCGTGGATATCCCGTTCGATCCCGTCGAACTGGAGGTGGATCTCGACCTTTTCCGCGAGCTGGCTCCGCTGGTGCGTCCCAAAGTGGTCGCTCTGGGAGCCTCGATGACGCTCTTTCCCTTTCCCCTGCAAGCCATGCACGAGATCGTTGCCGAATGGGGTGGGCGCATTTTCTTTGATGGCGCCCATCAACTGGGGTTAGTCGCTGGCGGGCAATTTCAAGACCCGCTGCGCGAAGGAGCGGCGGTGATGACCGGCTCGGCGGGCAAGACCTTCAGCGGCCCGCAAAGCGGCATCATCGTCTGGGACGATCCTGACCTCGCTGTGCCACTCACACACGCCATCTTCCCGGTCCTGGCCGCCACTCATCAGGTCAACCGCGTGGCGGCCCTGGCGGTGTCCGCCGCCGAGATGCTCGCTTACGGTCAAATCTACATGGCCCAGATCATGCGCAACGCGCAGGCGTTGGGCGCGGCATTGGCCCGACGCGGGATTCCCCTCCTGGGCGCGCACAAAGGCTATACGATCACGCATCAGGTGATTGCCGATGTGCGCCAGTTCGGCGGTGGCTTGAAGGTGGCACAACAACTGGCAGAGGCCAATATCATCACGAATAAGAATCTCATCCCCGCGGATCGCCCGGAAGACTGGGATTGCCCAGGAGGACTGCGCATGGGAACTATCGAGATTACGCGCCTGGGTATGGGTGAGGTCGAGATGGATACCATCGCCAACTTCATCGCGCGCGTCCTGGTTGAACGAGCCGCGCCGCAAGGCGTGCGAGAAGAAGTGATCGCGTTCCGGCAGCCCTATCAGACGCTCTATTACTGCTTCGAGAACGGCGCGCCCGATCAGAGAGCAATGAGCGATTGACGAACGATGCCCTCAATGATGGAAGCCAGGGAGCCGTCATCTCTGGAAGATGCGCCCGTAATGCTCGGCGACGAGGGGAGCCGGGAAAACATGGAGCAAGGAAACCAGCGCCAGCGCGAAGGCCAGCCAATCGAACCCGGCATCCAGCGGCAGACCGAGGAAGGTTCCCACGAGCGGGAGTATGGCGCTCAAGACCGCTTCATCCAGGACATCGGGGAACAGCAGGAGAGCCAGCAGACCAGCAATCGCGCTCACAAAGAGCAGTTTGCTCCAGAGAGGAGCCCGCCGGTCCGTCACTAATGCTCCCATGAGCTTGAACGTCTTGACAGCGTGCAAGAAGATATCGCTGCGTCGTGGACGCTCGCGCTGCTTGCTATTGTTCCGGTGCATGGCTGGTACACCCTGTTGCTCAACGTCGCTATTTCTGCTGTGTTGGAGTGACATGAGCGATTTCATAGACCTGGCCTCCTTTGCCTCTCCTCTTATTACGCAGCACAGACTCTCCCGGTTGTGATTCCACCTCCTGATGCATGGTGATCGGCGGCGCGCTTGTTGCTGTGTAAGTGCCTCTGTTCAAAGCCGAGATTCCTGCACGCGACTTACATTTCGACTTGCCCACTTTCCATAGAGGCTTCCAAGCACCAGGCCGTACAGCAGGCTGCTCATGAAGAACAGCATCACGCCATACGGAGATTGGTGTCCGTGCCGGATGACCGTTCCCAGCAGCCAGACGATGCCAGCCCACCAGATGACGCCCGTGACGAGTCCGGCCAGTATGCTCCGGCTGAGTGTCGCCGCCCATCGTCCAGCCACCGCCCCGAAGAGGACGCCAAAAACGGCTCCCAGCGCCAGCAAGAGAATAAAACCGATCAGCCTATCATTCCCTTTCCCATCAAGCGCAAACCAGCGTGCAATAGTCGAGAGATTAGTCCCAGGTCCGTAATTCCAGCAGCGTGCAGGCGAGGCGCAAGCAGCGCATCCAGACCCAGGCGACGACCGGCGGGTACTGCGACGAACATCAGCGCGAGCAGAACCAGCATGCCGTAAGTCCAGTACCATTCGCCAGGAGCGAAGGCGAGGCCAACATAGAGTTGGATCGAGAGAACGACCGCCAGGAGCGCACCCAGCCGCGTAAAGATGCCAAAGATCAGGCTGAGAGCAACCAGCAGTTCAGCGCTCCAGACAAATGCGCCGAGGAGCAAAAAGTGGGTCAGGAAGACGTTGCTGAGAAGCGCGCTGTAACCGGGGACAAATGTATAGTACGCCTCTCTTTGGACGTAGCTATGCAGTCCGCTGAAGGTCGGCGGCATTTTCCAGGCCAGTTGTTGAAACCACAGCAGCCCGAAAAAGATCCGCGCGAAAGCCAGCAGCGCCAGACTTCGCTCAGTGAGCGGAACCGGTGGAGAGCCGGGCAGAGCCGCCTCACCGCGTTCTGGCGCATCAACTGCCTGATTGGAGGGAAAAGAAGAGATATGCATAGCGCACTCCTTTCAGAAAATATTGTCAATGCATCATCATGATCAAGATGTACTCGTGACACGCGGGTATCATTTCGCATTTACTGGCGGGAGAGAGACCTGTTCATTGCACTGATCTCATGATTCAGCTATTCTATTAGCTAATAGAATAGTGAAATGAAGGCAAGGTGTCAAGGAGGCGGGTTTAAGTGGGTGCGCCCCAAAAGAGGCGCACCCCACAACCATACAGAGTTTTACAACAGAGCCGCTTCTATGATATACTTCTGGCGTATCGTCAAGCACGAAGCCTTCAATGGGTTTGCATAGGAAATCCTTTCCTGGAAAAGGAGGAAGTGGCTCTGATGCTCAAAACACAAGCGGCGACCGAACTTGCGCGGTTACTCGCCCATCATCCCACTCCTGAACAAATCGTGGCTTTCCATCCGTCTTCCGAGGTGGCTGAACGAGCCTACGAACTCATCCATACTGAGCGTGAGGGAACGCTGGCCGAAGAGGAACGCCAGGAACTGGAGAGCTATCTGGTCATTGAATATCTGATGCAGCAGATCAAGCTGGAGGCCCATCGACAATGAAGACAGCGGGCATCATAAGGCGATGACCAGAAAACCCTCTGTCCCCGAACGCTTACGGCGTCAGGTACAAGAGCGTGCGTAATTTGCCACTGCTCTCTTCTTTCAGGTTATTCGGATAGGCGCTTAGCGGATGGGCCACAGGACTTCGGTGCGGTACTCCTGCGGGTCGTCCACCTCGCGCGGTCCCACCCAGAAGACCTCGCGCGGCTGACCGTCGGTTTCATGCCCATGTTCCTGAATCCAGGCCGCCAGCGTCGGGTAAATCGCGCCCAGATGCTCATATGGCCCCACATGCATGAGGTACGCCACCGGCCCACCCGCGAGCGCCTTACTCATGATCCGGCCTTCTCCGGTGACCACGCGCTCGACAGGCAGCGCGATCTCCACATCAGCGACTTCTTCATTGTACTCGTAATAAATGGAGATGCGCGGTAACTCCAGCCGCCGCAGCCCGCGCCGCCGCGCAAAGTCCCTCAGTTCGCGCATGGTGGAGGGAATCACCTGCCCAAAGCTGTCCGGACAGGTGCGCAGGCGAATACTGATGATGGGTTGAGTGACGACCTCCTTGAGCCGGATGGGAGAGACGGTCAGATCTTCCTCTCCCTCAATCAACCGGTTGAGCAGACTCAAGGCACGTTGATACTGCTCGATGCGCCCGGCGATGCGCTCCTTGTGTTGGGTCAGCAGCGTTTTCAAGGCGTCGAGATTCTCGGCATAGATGACGGCGCGGATGTCTTCCAGCGGCATCTCCAACTCGCGCAACATGCGGATGCGGGCGGCCAGTTTCGCCTGCGTCAGACTGTAGTAGCGATAGCTCGAATCGGGATCGACGTAGGTAGGATACAACAACCCCTCTTCCGCGTAGAGGCGCAAGGCTTTAATGCTGAGCTGAGTGATCTGCGAAAAGCGACCGATCGGAACAAGGTTTGT
>Ga0102924_1003871_pt1 | contig 15445 bp, 14 predicted proteins | sample PaiPotPPM11metaG_FD_80116 | JGI IMG/M metagenome (GOLD analysis project Ga0102924, IMG submission 80116) | Iron sulfur acid spring bacterial and archeal communities from Banff, Canada, to study Microbial Dark Matter (Phase II) - Paint Pots PPM... ... | reverse complement strand
CTCAGCCCAGTCCTCCACTGATAACACCCCTTCCTCCCCCCAGCTCGGATGAGCCAGGGCTAGTCGTCGGGGGGTCAGAATTCACGCGACGACACGGGGTCATTTTTCAAGCGGCGACGACAGGGCCCTCACTTTGATCGCGCTTCTGGAGAGGGTAAGCGCCAGGGCATGGCCGGGGTGTCCCGGTCCAGCTACCCCGGCAGGCCTGCGCCTGCCGTAGCGGGTTCTGTGCCGCCGCCGGCTCCCGGTATGGGGCGGGCAGATCCCGCGAGCGTGCGAGAACTTCAGCGGAAGCTATGGGCTGCGGCCAAGCAGTCCCCGGAACGCCGGTTCCATGCCCTGTATGACCGTGTCCACAGGGGTGACGTCTTGTGGGAGGCGTGGCATCGCGTGCGGAAGAACCGCGGGTCCGCCGGGGTGGATCGCGTCACCCTGGCGTTCGTGCAGGAGGAGTACGGGGTTCAGCGGCTTCTTGCTGAGCTTCAGGCTGACCTGCGCGAAGGCACGTACCGTCCGGCGCCTGCCAGGCGCGTGGACATCCCGAAGCCAGATGGCAGCAAGCGGCCGCTGGGCATTCCCGTGGTCCGCGACAGGGTGGCCCAGCAGGCCGCGAAGATGGTGCTGGAGCCGGTGTTCGAGGCGGATTTCCTGCCGTGCTCGCACGGGTTCCGGCCGAGGCGGTCGGCCACGCAGGCGATGGAGCGGCTCCGCGTCGCGTTCATCGAGGGCAGCCAGCATGTCGCGGAGTTCGACATCCGGAACTTCTTCGGCGAGATCAGCCATGACCGGCTGATGGCCGAGGTCGCGCGGCGGGTGTCGGACCGGAGGGTGCTGAAGCTGGTCCGCCGGTGGCTGGAGGCAGGGGTGATGGTGGACGGGAGCCTTGAGCGGACGGTCGCCGGGACTCCTCAGGGCGGGGTTATTTCCCCGTTGCTGGCCAACATCTACCTGCACGTCCTGGACCGCGAGCTAGCTGCCCGAGGGGTGGGCGAGCTGGTGCGCTATGCCGATGACGGCGTGGTGCTGTGCCGCAGTGCGGTACAGGCCAGGGCGGCCCTGACCGCGGTGGAGGACATCCTCGGCGGGCTGGGTCTCCGGGTGCACCCGGACAAGACACGGACGGTAGACCTCAGGGAGGGCCGGGAAGGGCTGGACTTCCTCGGGTGCCACTTTCACGCCCGCATGTCGGGGCGGTTGTGGGAGCAGAAGCGCATCGTGCGTTACTACCTGCACCGCTGGCCCTCGCAGCGGGCGATGAAACGGCTCCGGGAGAAAGTCCGCGACCGCACCGGTCGCAACCGCACCGGGGTGAAGGACATCCGCGAGGTGATCGCGGACCTGAACCCGCTGCTGCGCGGCTGGGGGAACTACTTCCGCACCGGGAACGCTGCCGGTAAGTTCCGGCAGGCTGATGACTACGTGGTCTGGCGGCTGCGCCGCCTGATGATCAAGAAACGCGGTCGCAACCTGCGCGCCGGGCAGGCCCGGCAGCGGGACGAGGACTGGTTCAGCGGGCACGGCCTGCACCGCCTGCGCGGCACCATCCGCTATCCGAGGGCAGCGTAACCATGCACAGAAGATCATCGGTAAGCCGTATGCGGGAAAACCGCACGTACGGATTGAAAGGGGGATGGGGAACCGGGCCTGCAGGGCACCGCGCCCCTGACTACCAATGACCGAGGTGACCGAGGTAATTGAGCCCGCGCCGGGCGCGGAGCCGGTGCTGAGCATCGGGCAGGTGGCCGGGCGCACCGGGCTCAGCGTGCACGCGCTGCGGTTCTACGAGCGCGAGGGCCTGCTGGCCACGCCGGTGCACCGGGACGGCGGCGGGCGCCGGGCGTACAGCGAGTGGGACGTGGAGTGGCTGGAGCTGTGCATCAAGCTGCGTGAGTCGGGCATGCCGCTGGTCGCCATCCGGCGCTACGCCGAGCTGGTCCGGGAGGGCGAGGGCAACGAGGCCGACCGGCTGGGCCTGCTGCGGGAGCACCAGGAGCGGATCACGGCCCAGCTCACCGCGCTGCAGGCGTGCCTGGAGGTGATCAGCTTCAAGGTGCGGCTGTACGAGGAGCGGCTGGCCAGGGGCGCGTGGCGGGATCCGCTTTACACCCCGCCCGCCAGCGGGGGCCCAGCCTGACAATCTGTCAGTTGGCTGGGCCCGCCGGCTCGGGGCAGACTTGACGCAAAGCGACAGCGGGGATAGCGGAGGGCAACGGTTATGGCGCACGCGGACGCCCAGCATCGCACGCACTGGATCGGCGGCCAGCCGTGGACCGGCCAGGCGGCCCGGCGGGGCGACATCTACAACCCCGCGACCGGGCAGGTCAGCGGCACGGTGGACTACGCGGGCGCGGCCGAGGTGGATGCCGCGGTCAGCGCCGCGGCCGCCGCGCTGCCGGGCTGGCGGGAGACGTCGCTGGTCAAGCGGGCCGGGGTGATGTTCGCGTTCCGCGAGCTGGTCCGGGCCCGGCAGGCCGACCTGGCCGCGCTGATCACCGCCGAGCACGGCAAGGTGGCCGGCGACGCGGCCGGCGAGGTGGCCAGGGGCCTGGAGGTGGTGGACTTCGCCTGCGGGATCCCGCACCTGCTCAAGGGGGCGTTCTCCGAGAACGTGTCGACCGGGGTGGACGCCTACTCGATCCGCCAGCCGGTCGGCGTGGTGGCCGGGATCACCCCGTTCAACTTCCCGGCCATGGTCCCGATGTGGATGTTCCCGATCGCCCTGGCCTGCGGCAACACGTTCATCCTCAAGCCGTCGGAGAAGGACCCGTCGGCCTCCCTGCTGCTGGCCGAGCTGCTGGCCGAGGCCGGGCTGCCGGACGGCGCGTTCAACGTGGTGCACGGCGGCAAGGAGGCGGTGGACGCGATCCTGGCCCACCAGGGGATCCGGGCGGTGAGCTTCGTCGGCTCCACCCCGATCGCCCGTTATGTCTACGAGACCGGCACCGCGGCGGGCAAGCGGGTCCAGGCGCTGGGCGGGGCCAAGAACCACATGGTGGTGCTGCCGGACGCGGACCTGGACCTGGCCGCCGACGCGGCGGTATCGGCCGGGTTCGGCTCGGCGGGCGAGCGCTGCATGGCCATCTCGGTGGTGGTGGCGGTGGACCCGGTGGGCGACGAGCTGGTGGCCAAGATCACCGACCGGGTGGCCAAGCTGCGGGTCGGCCCCGGCGACGACACCCGGTCCGAGATGGGCCCGCTGGTGACCAGGGCCCACCGCGACAAGGTGGCGTCCTACCTGGACACCGGCGTCTCGGAGGGCGCCACGCTGGCCATCGACGGGCGCAGGCACCCGGTCGAGGGCGCGGCCGACGGGTTCTGGCTCGGGCCCAGCCTGCTGGACCACGTGACCCCGGCCATGAGCGCCTACCGCGACGAGATCTTCGGCCCGGTGCTGTCGGTGGTCCGCTCGGACAGCTACGCGGGCGCGCTGGACGTCATCAACGGCAACCCGTACGGCAACGGGACGGCGATCTTCACCAACGACGGCGGCGCGGCGCGCCGGTTCACCCACGAGGTCGAGGTCGGGATGGTGGGCGTCAACGTGCCGATCCCGGTGCCGATGGCGTTCTACTCCTTCGGCGGCTGGAAGTCCTCGCTGTTCGGGGACACCCACGTGCACGGCGTCGAGGGCGTGCACTTCTACACCCGGGGCAAGGCGGTCACCTCGCGCTGGCTGGACCCGAGCCACGGCGGCGTGAACCTCGGCTTCCCGACCAACCAGTAGCGTGCGGGCCAGGTCGCTGGGCATCCCGTTCGGCGGGACGCCGGGCCCGTGGAACGCCATCACCGACGTGCCCGGCCTGGAGGTCGGCTACGCCACGCTGATCCGCGGCGAGTCGGTGCGGACCGGGGTGACCGCCATCCACCCGCGCGGCCGGGAGGGCGCGGGCGACCCGGTGACGGCCGGGTTCTTCAGCCAGAACGGCAACGGCGAGATGACCGGCACGGCCTGGATCCAGGAGTCGGGCACGTTCTCGGGCCCGGTGGCGATCACCAACACGCACGCCGTCGGGGTGGCCCACGCGGGCATCGTGGCCTGGACCGTGGCCCGCCATCCCCGGCTGGCCGACGCCTGGCTGCTGCCGGTGGCGGCCGAGACCTACGACGGCTACCTGAACGACATCAACGGCGGGCACGTCACCCAGCAGACCGTGGTCGACGCGCTGGAGGCGGCCGCGCGGGGCCCGGTCGAGGAGGGCTCGGTCGGCGGCGGCACCGGGATGAACTGCTACCAGTTCAAGGGCGGCTCTGGGACCGCGTCCCGGCTGGTCGGCTACGGCGGTTCGCAGGCCGAGCAGTACGTGGTGGGCGTGTTCCTGCAGGCCAACTTCGGGTCGCGGCGCGAGCTGACGCTGGCCGGGGTGCCGCTAGGGCGGCTGCTCGAGGCCGAGAACCCGATGGGCGAGTACACGTTCGTGCCGCCCGGCGCGGGCTCGGTCATCGCCGTGGTGGCCACCGACGCGCCGCTGCTGCCGCACCAGTGCACCGCGCTGGCCCGCCGGGTGACGCTCGGCCTGGCCCGCACCGGCACGGCGGGCTCGCACTTCTCCGGCGACCTGTTCCTGGCCTGCTCGACCGGCAACCCGGCCAGTCAGGGCGACGCGGGGCGCCACGGCCAGCTCAGGTTCGTCCCGTGGGGCTACCTGGACCCGTTCTACACCGCGGTGGTGCAGGCCACCGAGGAGGCGGTGGCCAACGCCCTGGTCGCCAACGAGACCATGACCGGCCGGGACGGGCACCGCAGCCCGGCCCTGCCGCGTGACCAGGTGGCCGGGCTGTTCCGGGGCCGGCCCTAGGCTTTCACCCTGCCGTCCCCGCATGACCGGGCCGGACGTGGGTATTCGCATAAGCCTAGTGAGTTGCGAAGTGCGCGGAAAGCGGACCTCGCGAATGCCGCTATAATGACCGGTATTCGATGACGAGCGCATTGGGGCCATATTTCTGACTGCGAGGTAACGCGGGCCCGGCTGGGTTCCGCGGCTACCGGCAGACGCCAATGCGGGCGATGCCGTGATAGGCGTCCGCGGGGCGTGCTCCGCGCCCGTGGTCGACGGAGGAGAGGGAACGCGCACGTGGATCGTGCGCCCTGCTTCAGGTCCAGGTAACGCGAGCAAGGGGACGTCGTGCCCGGCAGGGCCAGGGGAGCAGAGCCGATGAATGTCGCCGTAGACCAGCAGGGCGGGGTCCCCGGCCCGGAGCTGGCGCCGGACCAGACCCGGCCGCCCCGCCGCTGGCTGCGGGCCATCGGCCGGTGGCTGCTGGCCGTGGCCCGGCACCCGGTCACCGTTCACCTGACCGTCCTGCTCGGCTACCTGGCCGCCGGGATCGCGGTCACCTGGCCCCGCGCCACCTACCTGACCGACGGCAAGATCTCGGCCAACCTCGACGCCAGCGGCTACGTCTGGGACCTATGGTGGGTGGCCCACTGCGTGGAGCACCTCAAGGACCCGTGGACCACCAAGTACCTGGCCGCGCCGGTGGGCACCCTGCTCGGCCTGCACACCCTCATGCCGCTGCCGGGCGCGCTGATGACCCCGGTCACGGCCGCCTGGGGGCCCGCGGTCAGCTACAACCTGCTGGTCATCGCCATGCCCGGCCTGCTGGCCTACGTGATGTACCGGGTGGCCAGGCTGTGGCTGCCCGGCCAGGCCGGGCCGCTGGCCGCGGGCGGGCTGTTCGGGTTCTCGGCCATCATGACCTGGCAGTACTGGATGCACCTGAACCTGGCCGCGGCGGCGCTGTTCCTGCCCATGACCCTCGAGGCCGTGGTGCGGATGCGCCGCCATCCCGGCTTCCGGCAGGCCCTGGTGGTCGGCCTGGTCCTCGGCGGCTGCATGCTGACCGACCAGGAGACGGCCATCATGGCCGTCATGCTGGCCGTCGTGGCGATCGTTCCCTGGCTGGTCAGGAGGCCCTGGCTGCGCCGGCTGGCGGTGGTCGGGGTGGCCACCATGACCGCCCTGGTGGTGGCCAGCCCGCAGCTCATCGCGATCGTCCACGAGACGAAGTTCGGCGGTCCCCAGCCGCTCCCGACACCGCGCGCGTACTGGAGCGGGGTGCGGATCCCCAACGTGTTCGAGCCCTCGCCGCGGCTGCTCGGGTACGGCTGGCACATCGGCCAGGCCCACGAGTGGAGCACCTACGGCATCGTGATCAGCGTCCTGGGCCTGGCCGGCCTGATCCTGGCCTGGGGCACCCGGCGGCGCGGCGCGACCCTGCTCGGGCTGGGGTGGCTGGGCGCCACGATCCTGGCCCTGGGCGCCGTCATCCACGTCGGCCACCACGTCTACGTGCCGCTCGCGCACTGGTGGGACGGCGTGCCGGTGTCCTACCTGATGCCATTCACCTGGTTCGTCAAGACTCCCGGCCTGGCCAGCTTCCGCGAGCCCTCCCGCACGGCCGAGCTGGGCCTGGTGGCCGCGGCGCTGCTGGCCGGATACGCGGTGACCTGGGTCCGCGAGCACATCAGGGACTGGCGCTGGTTCCCGGCCAGCCGCCTGGTGGTGGCGGTCGTGTTCGCCCTCGGGCTGGGGGAGGCGGGCATGGGCCTGCCGCCGGTCGGGACCTTGCCCGCGGCGCTGCCCCGGCTGGACGGCCCCATCGCCGCCGACCACTCCGGCTCGGTGCTGGTGGACGCCCCCTTCGGCCTGCGCGGCGGGGTCGGCATCACCGGTCAGGCGTTCAACGTGCAGACGCTGATGCTGGCCACCGAGAACGGGCATCCGCTGGGCGATGGCTACCTGTCCCGTGTCCCGGCCGTCACCGCCACGGATATCGCGCTGGAGCCTTTTTACGCAGACTTGATGAGTACCCAGGAGGGTCATTACCAATTCACCACGGCCGAGCTTCAGACAGCGGCCGAGAACGCCATCGCGATGCATATCGGCTGGATACTGCTCTGGGATCCAAGGCCCCATCTTGAGAAGTATTTGACCAGTACCGGATTCAAGCTTGACTATGTGGCCGACGGCGCCATGGTCTACCGTCCCAAGCCCGACGTGCTGCTCACCCCGCAGGGAGCCCGGCACTAAGCTGCCCGGGGTGCCTACCCACGTCGCGCTGCTGCGCGGGATCAACGTCGGCGTCCAGACCAGGGTCGCCATGTCCGATCTGCGGGAGATCGTCACCTCGCTGGGCCACCAGGACGTCGCCACCTACATCCAGAGCGGCAACGTCGTGTTCACCAGCCCGGCGGCCGACCCGGCCCGGCTGGCCGACGACCTGGCGGCGGCCATCAGCGCCCGGCTGGGCATCAGCCCGGCCGTGGTGGTGCTGAGCCGCGAGGACCTGGCCGGGGCCATCGCGGCCAACCCCTACCCGCAGGCGGCCAGCCCCAAGCTGCTGCACGCGGTGTTCCGCCGCGAGGAGATGAACGACGAGCAGGTGGCCGCCGTCGCGGCGGCCGAGCGGCGGGCCAGGGACAAGGGCAGCCCTGACGAGGCCACGGTGATCGGCCGCACGCTGTACCTGCACACGCCGGGCGGCCTGGGCCGCAGCGAGCTGGCCGCGCAGCTGTCCCGCACCGGCCAGGCCATGAGCCCCGGTGGCGGCGGCACGGCCCGCAACTGGGCCACGGTCACCAGGCTCATGGCCATGCTCGAGGACTGATTCTCCGCCGGTCGTTGACGGAACCCAGCATGCCCGCTATAACAACTAGTAGGTTGTACAACCAGACGGTAGTAAGGGAGGGAAACAATGATCAGCGACTGGATCGCCGACGGCCGGCGGGACCTGGCCGACGTGCTGGACGGCCTCAGCCCGGCCCAGTGGGACGCGCCCAGCCTGTGCGACGGCTGGGCCGTCCGGCACGTGGTGGCCCACGTGACGATGCCGCTGCGGTACTCGCCGGCCCGGTTCATGCTCCGGCTGGCCGCCGCGGGCGGCCGGTTCCAGAAGATGTCCGACGGCGTGGCCCGCCGGGACGGCGAGCTGCCCCGTGCCGAGCTCATCGCGACGCTGCGGGACCGGGCCACCTACCCCTGGAAGCCCCCCGGCGGCGGCCTCCAGTCCTCGCTGACCCACCAGGTGGTGCACGGCCTCGACATCACCGCCGCGCTCGGCATCGAGAGCCGGGTACCTGACGAGGCGATGGCGGCCGTGCTGGGCACGGTCACCGGACCGCAGAGCACCCGGTACTTCGGGGTGGACGTCGGCGGCCTCCGGCTCCAGGCCACCGACCTGGACTGGTCGCTGGGCCATGGCCCGCCGCTGCGCGGCCCGGCGGCCAGCCTCATCCTGCTGCTCACCGGCCGCCGGGTGCCCGACGGCGTGCTGACCGGGAGCCTGCCCCGGTGACCGTCGTCGAGGAGGACCTGAGCCGGACGTTCGCGGCCCTGGCCGACCCCACGCGGCGGGCCATCGTCGCCCGGCTGGCGGCCGGCGAGGCCACCGCCGGCCAGCTGGCCGAGCCGTTCGCGCTGACCCAGCAGGCCGTCTCCAAGCACCTCAAGGTCCTCGAGCAGGCCGGGCTGATCACGCGCAGCCAGGTGGCCCAGCGCCGGCCGTGCCGCCTGCGCCCCGACCACCTGGACGCGGCCGCGGCGTGGATCGAGCGCCACCGGCAGGAGTGGGCCGAGCGCTACGACCGGCTGGACGAGCACCTCGCCGCACTCCGCGAGGAGGCCCGAAAATGAGCGAGATGACCTACCGCCGCGTCCACCAGGCGCCGCCGGAGCTGCTGTTCGACTGCATGACCCAGCCCGAGCACCTGACCCGCTTCTGGGGACCCACCGGGACCTCCGCGCCGCTGGACGGGATCACGGTCGACCTGCGGCCGGGCGGCGCGTTCGAGACCGTGATGGTCAGCGACGCTGACGGCAGCCGGTACACGATGCGCGCCGTCTACGTCGAGGTGCGGCGGCCCAGCCGCCTGGTCTGGACCGAGCCCGACAAGACCACCGGCATGACCACCACGATCACCTTCAACGACCTCGGCGATGGCCGCACCGAGGTGGTCACCCACCAGACCGACATGCCTGCGGCCTACCTCAGCCCGCAGGCTCAGGCCGGGTTCGCGACCAGCCTGGACCGCTTCACCAGCTACATCGCCAGCCTGTCAGGGGACCACCCGCCTGCGTAATCCAGGATTGCGCGCGCCGGCACTGTTGGCGCGCCCCGGACGGGAATAACGTTCGGAGCGGGGCCAGCCGCCCCGGCGAGTCAGCGTGGGACAGCGCCTTTTAAACCGAGGGAGGCGGACAGTGGCCAATGTCGTCCGGGCGGGCCTGGTCCAGCAGCACTGGACCGGGAACAAGGAGTCAATGATCCGCGCGTCGGTGGACGCGATCGGCCGGGCCGCGTCGGCCGGGGCCCAGGTGGTGTGCCTGCAGGAGCTGTTCTACGGGCCGTACTTCTGCCAGGTCCAGGACGCCGACTACTACTCCTACACCGAGGCCATCCCCGGCGGCCCGACCACCGAGCTGATGCGCGACGTGGCCACCCGGCACGGCGTCGTGCTGGTGGTGCCGATGTACGAGGAAGAGCAGCCGGGGATCTACTACAACACCGCGGCCGTGATCGACGCCGACGGCAGTTACCTGGGCAAGTACCGCAAGACCCACCTGCCCCAGGTCAAGGGGTTCTGGGAGAAGTTCTACTTCCGGCCCGGCAACCTGGGCTACCCGGTGTTCGACACCGCCGTCGGCCGGATCGGCGTGTACATCTGCTACGACCGGCACTTCCCGGAGGGCTGGCGGGCCCTGGGCCTGGCCGGGGCCAAGATCGTGTTCAACCCCTCGGCGACCAGCCGCGGCCTGTCCCAGTACCTGTGGCGGCTGGAGCAGCCGGCCGCGGCCGTGGCCAACGAGTTCTTCGTGGGCGCGATCAACCGGATCGGCGTCGAGCCGCTGGGCGACAACGAGTTCTACGGCCAGTCCTACTTCGCCGACCCGCGCGGCCAGCTGGTGGGCGAGGCGGCCTCCGACACCGACGACGACGTCCTGGTCCGCGACCTGGATATGGACCAGCTGCAGGAGGTCCGCGACCTGTGGGCCTTCTACCGTGACCGCCGCCCCGACGCCTACACGGCGCTGACCCAGCCATAAGGCCGGACACATGAAGATCGAGATAGCCAACGGGACCGTGGTCACCGCCACCGGCACCCTGGCCGCCGACGTGCTGATCGACGGCGAGCAGGTCATCGCGCTGGCCCAGCCGGGCAGCGAGCTGGCCACCAGCTGGGCGGCCGGCGCCGACCGGGTGATCGACGCGGCCGGCAAGTACGTGCTGCCCGGCGGGATCGACGGGCACACCCACATGGAGATGCCGTTCGGCGGCACGTTCTCCGTGGACACCTTCGAGACCGGGTCCAGGGCTGCGGCCTGGGGCGGCACCACCACGATCGTGGACTTCGCGGTCCAGCCCAAGGGCACCAGCCTGCTGGCCGCGCTGGACAAGTGGCACGAGAAGGCCGACGGCAACTGCGCCATCGACTACGGGTTCCACATGATCGTGTCGGACGTGAACGACACGACCCTCAAGGAGATGGCGACCTGCGTCGACGGCGGGGTCACCAGCTTCAAGATGTTCATGGCCTACCCCGGCGTGTTCTACGCCACCGACGGGGAGATCCTGCTGGCCATGCAGCAGGCCGAGCGCATCGGCGCGCTGACCATGATGCACGCCGAGAACGGCATCGCCATCGACGAGCTGGTCGCCCAGGCCATCGCGGCCGGCCTGACCGAGCCGCTGCAGCACGGCCTGACCCGGCCGCCCGAGCTGGAGGCCGAGGCCACCGGCCGGGCCATCACGCTGGCCGCGGTGACCGGCGCGCCGCTGTACATCGTGCACCTGTCGGCGGCCCAGGCCCTGGACCGGGTGACCCAGGCCAGGGACACCGGCCAGAACGTGTTCGCCGAGACCTGCCCGCAGTACCTGTACCTGTCGCTTGAGGACCTGGCGCGGCCCGACTTCGAGGGGGCCAAGTACGTCTGCTCGCCACCACTGCGCATGCGCGAGCACCAGGACTCGCTGTGGCGGGGGCTGCGCGGCAACGACCTGTCAGTGGTGTCGACCGACCACTGCCCATTTTGTTTCAAAGACCAGAAGGAGCTCGGGCGCAGCGACTTCTCCAAGATCCCGAACGGCATCCCGGGTGTCGAGCACCGGATGGACCTGCTGCACCAGGGCGTCGTGGCCGGCGAGCTGTCGCTGGCCCGGTGGGTCGAGGTGGCCTCCACCACGCCCGCGCGGATGTTCGGGCTCTACCCCCGCAAGGGCGTGATCGCGCCGGGCTCCGACGCCGACATCGTGGTCTATGACCCGGCCGCGAAGCAGGTCATCTCGGCCGCCACCCACCACATGAACGTGGACTACTCGGCCTACGAGGGTATGGAGATCACCGGGCGGGTGGACACGGTGCTGTCCCGCGGCCAGGTCGTCATCGACGGCGGCGAGTACCACGGCACCACCGGCCACGGCCAGTACCTGCACCGCGAGACCTGCCAGTACCTGACCTGACCCACCTGACCTGAGCCGCCGGACCCCAGGGAGCCAGCATGGACTTTGGCCTGGTCTTGCAGACCGACCCGCCCGCCCAGACGGTGATAGCCCGGATGCGGGAAGCCGAGGATCTGGGCCTCACCTACGGCTGGACCTTCGACTCGACCGTGCTGTGGCAGGAGCCGTTCGTCATCTACTCGCAGATCCTGGCCACCACCAGCGGCTTGCGGGTCGGCCCCATGGTGACCAACCCGCTGACCAGGGACTGGACCGTCACCGCGTCGATGTTCGCCACGCTGAACCAGATGTTCGGCAACCGGACCGTGTGCGGCATCGGCCGCGGCGACTCGGCTCGAAGAGTGATCGGCCAGAAGCCGTCCAGCCTGGCCACCCTGGGCCGGGCCATGCGGGTGATCAAGGACCTGGCCGAGGGTCGCGAGGCCGAGGTCAATGACATGCCGGTGCGCATCCCCTGGATACGCGACGGCAAGCTGGAGATCTGGATGGCCGGCTACGGGCCCAAGGCGCTGCAGCTGTGCGGGGAGCAGGCCGACGGCTTCATCCTGCAGACCGCCGACCCGGAGATCGCGCGGTGGACGATCGGCGCGGTGCGGGCCGCGGCCAAGCAGGCCGGCCGGGACCCGGACGAGCTCACCATGTGCGTGGCCGCCCCGGCCTACGTCGGCGATGACCTGGACCACCAGCACGAGCACCTGCGCTGGTTCGGCGGCATGGTCGGCAACCACGTCGCCGACCTGGTGGAAAGGTACGGTCACGAGGGCCCGGTGCCCAGGGCGCTGACCGACTACATCCACGGGCGGCACGGCTACGACTACGCCCACCACGGCCGGCCGGGAAACAAGTACACCGACTTCGTCCCGGACGAGATCGTGGAGCGGTTCTGCCTGACCGGCCCGGCCGGGCGGCACGTGGACCGGCTGCACGAGCTGGCCGAGATCGGGGCCGACCAGTTCGCCATCTACCTGATGCACGACCAGCCGGAGCAGACCCTGGCCGCCTACGGCCAGACCATCATCCCGGCGCTCAGGTAACGCACAGTGTCAGGCCGCGGCCCCATCGGCAGACAGTGTGTCATTTCCCGCTGGCCCGCCGGCGAGAGAGACTAGCTGTCCAGGACGTACCGCTGGGAGGCGACATGGCTGATGAGCAAACCCCGCTGACCCCTGACCCCGAGCGCGGCGCCGATGTCGTCGCCATGGACCGGGCACATGTGTTTCATAGCTGGTCGGCTCAGGGTGCCCTGAATCCGCTGCCCATCGCGGCCGCCGAGGGCAGCTACTTCTGGGACTACGACGGCCACCGGTACCTGGACTTCTCCTCCCAGCTCGTGAACACCAACGTCGGCCATCAGCACCCTCGGGTGACCGAGGCCATCGCCGCCCAGGCCCGGAAGCTGACCACCATCGCGCCCCAGCACGCCAACGAGGCTCGCGGCGAGGCCGCCACCCGGCTGGCCGCGCTGGCCCCCGAGGGCATGGAGAAGGTGTTTTTCACCAACGGCGGCGCCGACGCCAACGAGAACGCCATCCGCATGGCCCGGCTGCACACCGGCCGCAGCAAGGTGCTGACCTTCTACCGCTCCTATCACGGAAACACCGGCGCCGCGATCGCCGCCACCGGTGACCCGCGCCGGTGGCCGAACGAGTTCGCCACCGGGCACGTGCACTTCTTCGGCCCGCACCTGTACCGGTCGCCGTTCTGGGCCAGCACCCCCGAGCAGGAGTCCGAGCGCGCGCTCCAGCACCTCGAGCAGGTCATCCAGTACGAGGGGCCGCCCACCATCGCCGCCGTGCTGCTGGAGACCATCGTCGGCACGGCCGGCGTGCTGATCCCGCCGCCCGGCTACCTGGCCGGGGTCCGGGCCCTGTGCGACAAGTACGGGATCGTCTACATCGCCGACGAGGTGATGTGCGGGTTCGGCCGGGCCGGCCGCTGGTTCGCGTTCGAGGACCACGACCTGGTCCCCGACCTGATCACCTTCGCCAAGGGCTCGAACTCCGGCTACGTGCCCATCGGCGGCGTGATCATCAGCGACCCCATCGCCGCCACGTTCAGCGACCGCGTCTTCCCCGGCGGGCTGACCTACTCCGGCCACCCGCTGGGCTGCGCGTCCATCGTGGCCACCATCGACGCCATGCGCGACGAGGGGATCATCGACAACGCCGTCCGCATCGGCGCCGAGGTCCTCGGCCCCGGCCTGCGCGCGCTGGCCGAGCGGCACCCGGTCATCGGCGAGGTGCGCGGCACCGCCGTGTTCTGGGCCCTGGACCTGGTGTCCAACCGCGAGACCAAGGAGATGCTGGCCCCCTACGGCGGCTCCTCCGAGGCCATGACCGCGCTGGTCGCCGACTCCAAGGCCCGCGGCCTCCTGCCGTTCGTTAACTACAACCGGCTGCACGTCGTGCCGCCCTGTACCGTGAGCGAATCCGAGGCCAAGGAGGGCCTGGCCATCCTGGACGAGTCGCTGGCCGTGGCCGACCGCTACTACCAGGGCTAACCAAACAGGGAGAAGCCTATGAGTGACCGGATCGTCATCATCGGCGGCGGCCTCGCCGGCGGCAACGCCGCGGCGACCCTCCGGGAGGAGGGCTTCAGCGGTCCGGTCACGATCGTCACCAGGGAGCCGGGCGTCCCGTTCGGCCGGCCGCCGCTGTCCAAGACCTACCTGCGGTCCGAGGAGGAGCTCGACGGCTGGTACGTCCGGCCCGCCGCCTGGTACGACAAGCACCAGGTGGATCGGCTCCTCGACGAGGTCACCGGCATCCAGGCCGACGCGCACACCGTCACCCTGGGCTCCGGCCAGCAGCTGGAGTACGGCAAGCTGCTGATCGCCAGCGGCGGTCAGCCACACCACCTCCGGCTGCCCGGCGCCGACCTGGACGGCGTGCACTACCTGCGCACCGTGGCCAGCTGCGACGCGATCAAGCAGGAGGCCCGGCCGGGCCGCCGCGCGGTCGTCATCGGCATGGGCTTCATCGGCTGCGAGGTGGCCGCCTCGCTGACCCAGCTCGGGGTGAAGGTCACCGCCGTGTTCGGCGGCCGGTACCCGCTGGAGCGCGTGCTCGGCGAGCAGGTCGGCGCGATCATGGGCGACATCCACCGGGAGAAGGGCGTCCAGCTGCTGGCCGGCGACGAGGTCGCCGAGCTGACCGGCGACGGACGGGTCTCCGCGGTGGTCACGGCCGCCGGCACCACGGTGCCCTGTGACTTCGTCGTCGCCGGCATCGGCATCGCCCCCGAGGTGCCCCCGGTGACCGGCGGGTCGCTGGAGACCGGCGACGGCATCCTGGTGGACGAGCACTGCCGCACCAGCCTGCCCGACGTCTACGCCGCCGGTGACGTCGCCAGCGTGCTCCATCCGCTGTTCGGCCGGGTCCGCGTCGAGCACTACAACAACGGCGAGAAGCAGGGGGCCTTTGCCGCCCACTCCATGCTCGGCTCCGACGCGCCGTACGACTACCTGTACACCTTCTGGTCCGACCAGTACGACCACAAGATCGAGTACGCCGGTCATGCCACGAAGTGGGACGACTTCGTGGTCCGCGGCAGCCTGGCCGACCGGTCCCTGATCGGGTTCTACCTGGTTGACGGGGTCGTGCGGGCCGCGGTCGGGCTCGACCGGGGCGGCGACCCCGAGCTGGACGCCGACTCGGAGATGGCGGCCAGCGCCCGGCTCGTCGACCAGCGGGCCGCGCCCAGTGCTGACCAGCTGGCCGACGAGAAGACCGACCTCTGGTCTCTTACCTCGGCCCGTCGATAAATTCGGGATTTTCTCGCTCGGGTGTTCGTCTGGACGGCCGGACTGTCGGTGGCGGCAGCTACTGTGATCGAAGAAGATTAACAAAGCCGCCAGGAGGTGATCCGATGCCAGCAGCCACCGGCGCGGATCTTCCTTCGCTTGGTGAGGGGCTGGCCTGGTCCTGTGAGCTGGACCTGGGCCAGTTGCTGGCCGCGGTCGGCGTCTCCCAGCTCGGTGAGGCCGGCG
>Ga0102924_1003868_pt1 | contig 15454 bp, 14 predicted proteins | sample PaiPotPPM11metaG_FD_80116 | JGI IMG/M metagenome (GOLD analysis project Ga0102924, IMG submission 80116) | Iron sulfur acid spring bacterial and archeal communities from Banff, Canada, to study Microbial Dark Matter (Phase II) - Paint Pots PPM... ... | reverse complement strand
GGTCAGCCCGAACAACCCGGCCAGCTCGGCCGCCCGGTCCCTGGCCGGACCGCGCCGCAGGCCGGCCAGGCGGCCGATCAGCACCAGGTTGTCCCGCCCGCTCAGCGCCTCGTCCAGCCCGGCATACTGCCCGGTCAGGCCGATCCGAGCCCGCACCTGGGCGGGCTGGGCCACCACGTCCAAGCCCAGCACCTTCACCCGGCCCGCGTCGGGCCTGGTCAGCGTGGCGATGATCCGGACCAGCGTGGTCTTGCCCGCGCCGTTGGGCCCCAGCAGCGCGGCCAGCGTGCCCGGCCGGACCGTCAGATCGACCCCGGTCAGCGCGGCCACCTCGCCGAACGCCTTCCTGACCCCGGTCGCCTCGATGGCCTGGGGATCGCCGGCAGTTATAGAATCGGTCACATTGTGAGGCTAGCAGTTAGTGAGGACACCGGACAATATGGCGAGCTCAGAATATGACCTGGAGGCTGCCCTCGGGTCCCTGGCTACCGGCCGCGACGATGGCCAGGGCGACCTGGCCGTCAGCCTGGTCGGCCGGCTGTTCCGGCTCGCCCCGCGCCTGGTCGAGCTGCAGGACCTCGGCGCCCGCCAGTACGGCCTGGGCTTCGCCAGGGGGCGGGTGCTGTGGGCCCTGCAGGAGTCCGGCCCGGTCCTCATGCGGGCGCTCAGCCAGCAGCTCGGCATCTCCCCGCGCACCGTCACCGGCCTGATCGACGCCCTCGAGGCCGACGGCTGGGTGACCCGCAGCCCGCACCCCGAGGACCGGCGGGCCACGATCATCTCGCTCACCGCCACTGCCGTGGCGACGCTGGCCAAGCTGCGCGATTCCTATCAGACGCTGGCCCGTGACCTGCTGGGGGACATCCCGCCCGAGGAGCTGGCCCGGTGCCGGGCCGTCATCACGACGCTGGAGCACCGCCTGGACGACGCCGTGGCCCGCCGGATCGGCGACTTCGAGGCCGGGCGCGAGCGGTAGCGTCGCAGCGTGTGCCTTCTCATCGCGTTGTCGGGGGTGGTTCCCGGCGCGCCGCTGATCGTGGCGGCCAACCGGGACGAGTTCTATCAGCGGCCGGCCGTCACCATGACCACCCTGCGCGACGCCGGCCCGCGGGTGCTGGGCGGCCGGGACGAGCTGGCCGGCGGCACCTGGCTGGCCGTCAACGAGCACGGCGTGGTGGCCGGGCTCACCAACCAGCCCGCGCCCGGCGGACGCGACCTGACCAAGCGGTCGCGCGGTGAGCTGCCGCTGGCCTTCACCGCCTACGACAGCGCCGAGGAGGCCGTGACCAGGGTCTGCGCCACCCTCGACCCGGCCGCCTACAACCCGTGCTGGCTGCTGGTCGGCGACCGGCACGCGCTGTTCTCGGTCGGCCTGGCGGGCGGCCCGCGGCCCGAGGTCGAGCGCTTGCCGCCCGGTGTGCATGTCCTGGAGAACCTGCCGCTGCGGGCCCGCTCGGCCAAGGTCGACCAGGTCACCGCGATGGTGAGCCGTGAGCTGGCGGCCAGGGAAGACCAGGGCCAGGCCGGCGCCGTCGACGCCCTGGCCGCCGTCCTGCGCGACCACCAGCCCGCCGTCTCGGCCATCGAGCCCCCGGCCCAGCCCGGCGGCCGGGCCCGGCCAGCCGCCCTGACCGCCGCCTGCGTGCACACCACCGAGTTCGAGTACGGGACCCGCTCGGCGCTGATCGTCACCGTCCCGGATGCGGGGCCGCCCCGGCTGCGGGTCGCCGACGGCCCGCCCTGCCAGGTCCCGCTGGAGGACATGACCGCGCTGTGGGAGGGACCGGCCGTCGCTGGAGGGGCGCGGCGCCGCCTGGACTGAGGAGCGAGGAGCGACGAAGGAGCGACGAGCGACGAAGGAAGGCGGCGTCCTCAGGCGCCCCGGAAGCGACCGGAAACGCGGTATAACGCAGGGACCGGGCCCCCAACCGAGGAGACGGCATGGACTTTGAGCTCTCGGCCGAGCAGCGCCTGCTCCGCGACACCCTGCGCGACTTCGTCGACGACAAGATCCGGCCCGTGGCGCAGGAGTGGGAGGCCTCCGGCCGCTACCCGGACGAGATCGCCGCGGGCATGGCCGAGATGGGCCTGTTCGGGCTCACCGTGCCCGAGGAGTACGGCGGCATGGCCGCCGACATGGTGTCCCTGGCCATCGTGTTCGAGGAGATCTCCCGCGGCTGGATGGGCGTGGCCGGCATCATCGGCAGCCACTCCCTGTCCTGCTGGATGATCGCGCGCTACGGCACCGATGAGCAGAAGGCGGCCTACCTGCCGGAGCTGGCCACCGGCGCCCGTCGCACCGGCATCGCGCTGACCGAGCCGGCGGCGGGCAGCGACCTGCAGGGCATCCAGACCGTGGCCCGCCGCGACGGTGATGGCTACGTGATCACCGGGCGGAAGACGTGGATCACCAACGCCCGGCACGCCGACCCGCTGCCGGTGCTGGTCAAGACCGACCCGGCCGCGCGCCCGGCCCATGCCGGCATGTCGGTGCTGCTGGTCGAGGCCGGGACCCCGGGCTTCGAGGTCGTCCGGGATCTGCCCAAGCTCGGCTACCGCGGCCCGGAGACCTGCGAGCTGGTGCTGGACGAGGTGCGGGTGCCCGGCACGGCCCTGCTGGGCGGGGCCGAGGGCCGGGGCCTGCAGCAGGTGCTGGCCGCGCTGGAGACCGGCCGGGTCAACATCGCCGCCCGGGCCGTGGGCGTGGCCCAGGAGGCCTACGACCAGGCGCTGCGCTACGCCGGCCAGCGCGAGGCCTTCGGCCAGAAGATCTCTGGCTTCCAGGCGGTGCAGCTCAAGCTGGCCGACATGGCCATCAAGCTGCAGGCCGCGCGGCTGATGACCTACTGGGCCGCGGCCAAGGCCGACGCCGGCCAGCGCAACGACCTGGAGTCGGGCATGGCCAAGGTCTACGCCTCGGAAGTGGCCCAGGAGTGCGCGTTCACCGCCATGCAGGTGCACGGCGGCTACGGCTACTCGCGGGAGTTCACCGTCGAGCGGCTGTACCGCGACGCGCCGCTCATGGTCATCGGCGAGGGCACCAACGACATCCTGCGCACGGTCATCGCCCGCGCCCTGACCAGCGGGCGGGGCTTCGCCGGCTAGCCGCTGAACAGGCCGCTGCTGCCCAGCCCGGAGACCAGGTTGATCGCGGCGGCCAGGATGACCGCGCCGAACAGGTAGGACAGCAGCGCGTGCTTGAGGGCGGCCGCCCGGATGTCGGTGCTCCGCAGGCTGGTGTCGGAGACCTGGTAGGTCATCCCCAGGGTCAGCGCCAGGTAGGCGAAGTCCTGGTAGCTGGGCGGGTCGCTCGAGTTGAAGTCGATGCCGCCGGGAGTCTGGCGGTAGTAGAGCCGGGCGTAGCGCAGGGTGTAGATGGTGTGCACGGTGAGCCAGGACACGGCCAGGCTGATCAGGCTCAGGGTGGCCAGCAGGACCTGATCCGGCCGCGCCAGGGAGTGGGCGTAGACCAGCACCATGCCCACCGCGGCCAGGCTGGCCACGCACGCGCTGAGCATGATGGTGTCGCTGATGGCCCGGTTGGGATCCTCGGCGGTCGCGTGCGAGGCGGTGCCCGGCGCCGACAGCGGCCAGATCGCCAGCCACACCCACGAGGTGAAGACGATGGCGGCGGCGTCCCAGCCGATGGCCAGGGCGTAGCGCCAGTCGCCCAGGAACGTGGTGAGCACCCCCGCGGCCGTCCCCGTCATCAGCGCTACGACGAGCCGCCGCATGGTGGGCGGCGACTGCTCCCGCGGTGCCGCAGCGCTAGGGCCGGCCGGCATCAGGCCAGAGTTCGGCACCAATAGACGCTACCGCGGCACGGGCGGCGGCGAACTTCTCATAGAGAAACAAGATTGGGGCGCCGTCGGCCATCGACAGCGCGTGACGCAGCGCCTGCTCGGGCCCGGCGGCGGGCTCGCAGATGATGTCCGGCCGTACCCGGCGCATCGCCGCGGTGATGAGTTCCTGCATCTCGCCCGGCCGGCGGCCGCGCTTGTCGCTGTCCTCGTAGACCACGACCTTGCCGAACCAGGCCGCGATGGCCTCCGCGGTCTCGGTGACCAGGTCGTCGCGCCGGTCGCCGGGCAGGGTCACGGCCGCCGCGGGCTCGCCGCCCCACACCTTGGTGATCATCGCGCCGGTGGCGTCGAGCGCGGCGGCGTTGTGCCCGTAGTCCACGATCACCGGCTGGTCGTCGCCCGCCCGGTACACGTTGCCCCGGCCGGGGTTAACCTCGGCCGGCGTGAACGTGGCCAGGCCGCGCCGGATGTCCTTGGCGCTGAACCCGGCCGCCCGGCACGCGGCCGCCGCGGCCAGCGCGTTGGCCACCAGGTGGGCGGCCGCGCCGCCGAACGCGCCGGGCAGCTCGGCCAGCGGGATCAGCGGGCGGGTCTGGCCGCCCTCGATCTCCGCCAGCTCGCCGTCGCAGACCTCGTAGGCCAGCCCGCCGGACCGCTTGTGCCGCTCCAGCACCGGGTTGCCTGGCTGCTGGCTGAAGAACCGGATGCCCGGGTCGTTGCGGCGCACGGCCGGCCGGTCGGCCAGCCCGGCCACGGCCGGGTCGTCGGCGTTGAGCACCACCGTGCCGCCGGCCCGGACCTCCTCGGCCACCAGCGCCTTGACGTGGATCAGCTCGGTCATGTCGTCGACCCCGTCGGCGCCCAGGTGGTCGGCGGTGATGTTGGTCACCACGGCCACGTCGGCCCGGTCGTAGCCGAGCCCGCCGCGCAGGATCCCGCCCCGCGCGGTCTCCAGGACCGCCGCCTCCACGCTGGTGTCGTCCAGCACCATCTCGGCCGACCGGGGCCCGGAGGCGTCGGCGTCATAGGCCAGCCGGCCGCCGCTGTACACGCCGTCGGTAGTGGCCATGCCCACCCGCAGGCCGGCCTGGCTGAGCACGTGCCCGATCATGCGGACGGTGGTGGTCTTGCCGTTGGTCCCGGTCACCGCGATGACCGGGATCCGGGCCTGGGCCCCCGGCGGGTACAGCGTGTCCACGATGGCCGCGGCCACGTCGCGGGCCCGGCCCTCGGCCGGGGCCAGGTGCATGCGCAGCCCCGGGCAGGCGTTCAGCTCAAGGACGGCCGCTCCGACATGATCGGCCCGCAGCGGCGCGGAGATGTCGCCGGCCCGCAGGTCCACGCCGCAGATGTCCAGCCCGGCCGCGGCGGCCGCCCGCACGCACAGCGCGGCCACGTCGTCGTGCACCAGGTCGGTGACGTCGCGGCTGGTCCCGCCGGTGGACAGGTTGGCGTTCTGGCGCAGCGCCACCACCTGCCCGGCGGGCGGCACCGCGCCGCCGTCCAGGCCGGCCGCGTCCAGGTGCCGCATGACCTCGTCGTCCAGGGTGATGCGGGTCAGCTCGCGGGCATGCCCGTTGCCGCGCCGCGGGTCGGCGTTGACCCGGGCCACCAGCTGGCTGATGGTGTGGCTGCCGTCACCGGTGACCGAGGCCGGGCGCAGCTGGGCGGCGGCGGCCACCCGGCCGTCGATGACCAGCACCCGGTAGTCGTGGCCGGTCACGATCCGCTCCACGATGACCGGCGAGCCGGCTCCGCCGGCCCGCTCGAACGCGGCCGCGGCCTCGTCGGGAGTGCGCGCCCCGACGGTCACGCACCGGCCGTGGTTGCCGCGCAGCGGCTTGACCACCACCGGGGCGCCGAGCTTGGCCAGGGCGCGGGCGGCGTCCTGGGCGCTGGCGGCCAGCACGCCCTCGGCCACCGGGATCCCGGCGCCGGCCAGCAACTGCTTGGACAGCATCTTGTCGGCCGCGATGTCCACGCCCACGGCCGAGGTCAGCTCGGTGAGCGCGGCGCACAGCAGCCGCCGGTTGCGGCCGTAGCCGAGCCTGAGCATGCTCGTGGCACCGACCCGGCGGACGGGTATGCCCCGGCGCCGGGCGGCGTCGGCCAGGGCGGCGGTACTGACCCCGAGCGCACCTTGTTGAAAAAAGCTGGTGATGGACGCCAGCCGGGCATCGATGTCCGGGGCCCGGCCGGCCACCAGGTCGTCGGTGATGGCGATGGCGGCATCGAGCAGCATGGCAGGCACCGGCGAGTCGGCGGGCTCGTCCACGGGGCACTCGAGGACCACGTCATAGTGGCCGTCGGCGCCGGCCCACAGGGTGCGGCCCAGGCAGACCTCGCGGCCGGCCTGGCCGGACAGCTCGAGGGCGACGTGCTCGGCGACGTGGCCGAAGTAGGTGCCGCGGTCCAGGGCGGCCAGGAAGCCGCCGGGCCGCCCGGCGGCGCAGTGGTGACCGGCCAGGCCCGGCAGCAGCCGGGTGAGCCGCGCGGCCAGGCCGGGGTAGTCGGTGGTCTCCCGGCCGGTCAGCTCGTCGAGCTGGAGCCGGGCCACCGTCACCGGGCTGGCCGTGAAGACGTTCGGGCCGGCCAGATGGCGCAGGTCGGTGCGGCGCACGGGGCTCCTCAGCTCAGTACCGGTCGTGCCCGGGCCCGATGGCCGGGGTCCGCGTGGTGAAGTCGAACAGGCAGCCGGCGGGCAGCAGGTGCAGCTTGACGCCGAACAGCGTGATGGGGTCGCAGTCGCCGGCCGCGTGCACGACGGTGGCGTCCTCGGCGTCCACGACGGTGACCACGCCGGTGCCGATCACCTCGAACAGGGTGCCCTCGACCAGGATGCCGGTGTTCTCGTCGATGCCGACGCCGAGGTGGTCGGGGTCCAGCGCGACGGCGCTGAGCAGCCGGGGGAGCCGGCCACGCTCGCCGAAGTGCATGTCGATGAGCGACTTGGGGATCAGGCCGAGGCCGGGGCCGGTGCGGACGGCGGCGGCCGAGACGTCGGCCCCGTTGCCGCCCAGGATCATGGCGTGACCGAGCGCGGTGGCGCCGGCGCTGGTCCCGGCCACGACCAGGCCGCAGGCCAGCCGCTGGCGCAGCACGTCGGCCGAGCGCGAGCCGACCAGAGTGCGTAGCCGGGACTGGTCCCCGCCGCTGAAGAACACCCCGGTGGCGGCGGCCAGCGTGCGGGCGGCCTGGTCGCTGTCGGCGTCGGCGCGGCCGTGCATGCGCAGCTCGGTGAGCCGGTGCACGCCGAGCTTGCGGAACACCTGCTCGTAGTCGGCGCGCACCTGGTCGGGCTGGCCGGTAGCGGTGGTGACCAGCACGATGCGGGCCTGCTCGCCGCCGCACAGCTCGGCGAAGCGCTCCAGCAGCCCGGCGCCGCAGCACCGGTCCTCGGCGCCCCCGATGATGAGCAGGCGGCCGGGTGATCCCCCGTCGTCCACGTTCTCGCCCTCGTTGTGGGCTGAGTGACCCTCGACGCTTCAGTTACCCGTAGTAGTCGGGCATCAACCGTGCGTAATGGTCACTCTGCTCGGACGAGGGGGAGGGGGCGATGGAGAGGGCCGGAGAGGTTTCAGGCGCCGTTGGGCTGACGGGTGGCGCGGCGGGGGGCCGAGCGCGGCCGGGACAGCTCCTCAGGCAGCTGGAGCAGCGGGTTCGACGCGCTGGCGACGACGTCGCTGGCGATGTCGATGACCTTGCGACCGCGGTTGCGGGCGGCGGTCCTGAGCTGCTCGAACGCCTGCCGGGGCTTGATCCGGTGCCGCTCGGCCAGCACGCCGATGGCCTGCTCGACGCGGACCCTGGCCAGCAGGGCGTGCTCAAGCTGGCTGACGGTGGCCCGCAGCCGGCCGGTCTCGCCCGCCTGCAGTTCCGCGGCGGGCTTGGCGAGTGCCTGGCCGTCGCCGTTGCCCTGCTCGGCGGCCAGCAGGTCGGCCAGGATCATGGCCGAGGTCAGGTCGGGGAGGTCATCCCCGCCGACCCGCCAGCCGTCCTTGGTCCGGCGCACGATGGCGTCGTCCGAGATCGCCGCCATCTCGCCGGTGCCGTCCATCGCGGCCTGCGGCTCGGGGCGGGCGTCCGGGGCTTCCTTGGTGCGATGGTCGTGGCTGCCCGTGGTCATTTCACTGCCGCAAGCTCGTTGAGCCGCTGTTTGACCTGGGCGGCGGACGGGTTGGTCATGGCACTGCCGTCGGGGAACACGACGGTGGGCACGGTCTGAAACCCGCCGTTAACGGACATCACGAAGTCGGCCGCGGCAGCATCCTCTTCGATGTTGATCTCGGCCATCTCGATGCCCTCGCGTGCCAGCTGGCTCTTGAGCCGCTTGCAGAAGGCACACCACGTCGTGGTGTACATGGTGAGCGGCTGTGCCATCGGGTGCTCCCCCTCCGCGTGCGTTACGAACTGCACATTACTAACACTTCCTAGCGCCAGGTACTTCCCGCACGGACCGGGCCTCACGGAATCCAAGCAGCCCTGCCAGCGTAAGGGGAGCGCCGGGCTGGCAGTGCAGGAGGCCCGCACTGCCCTCAATGCCATTGGAAGGCACACGGCCGCACGAGACAAGCCACCTGGGCTAAACGGGGCGTCAAGGATGCGACGCCCAGGCGCATGCCGCGCTCGCGGCGACGGTGTCATGCGGCAGGATGACGCGGGAGCAGTGGAGGTGGTGGCTTGGTGAGCGGTGGGCCGGAGGCGGTGCTCGGCTCGCTCGACCCGGAGCAGCGCGCGGTGGCGCTGGCCCCGCGCGGGCCAGTCTGCGTGCTGGCGGGCGCGGGCACCGGCAAGACCAGGGCGGTGGCGCACCGGATCGCCTACACGGCGGCCATCGGGGTGACCGATCCGGCCCGGGTGCTGGCGGTGACGTTCACCACCCGGGCGGCGGGCGAGCTGCGCGGGCGGCTGCACGAGCTGAGCCGGGCCGTGCCCGACGCGGGCCTCGGGCGGGTCCAGGCCCGGACCTTCCACGCCGCCGCGCTGCGCCAGCTCACCCACTTCTGGCCGGCCACGGTGGGCGGGCCGGCCCCGCGGGTGCTGGAGTCCAAGATCGGGCTGATCTCGGAGGCGGCCTGGCGGCTGCGGCTGTCGGCCGGGCTGCCCGAGCTGCGCGACGCCGCCGCCGAGGTGGAGTGGGCCAAGGTGACCCAGGTCCGGCCGGACGACTACCCCGAGGCCAGCCAGAAGGCGGGCCGCAGCGGGCCGTTCCCGCCCGACCAGCTGGCCCGGCTGTTCGCCGGCTACGAGGAGCTGCGGCGCGAGCGGCACCTGATCGACTTCGAGTCGGTGCTCGAGCTGACCGCGGCCATCCTGACCGAGCACACGGCCGCCGCCACCGAGGTACGGGACCGGTACTCGGCCTTCGTGGTGGACGAGTTCCAGGACGTGAACCCGCTGCAGAAGCTGCTGCTCGAGGCGTGGCTGGGGAAGCGGGACGACGTCTGCGTGGTCGGCGACCCGCGGCAGACGATCTACTCGTTCACCGGGGCCACGCCTGCCTACCTGCGCGGTTTCCCGGCCGAGTTCCCCGGCGCCACGGTCGTCGAGCTGGTCCGCAACTACCGGTCCACGCCCCAGGTGGTGGCGCTGGCCAACGAGCTGAGCCAGGCGCAGGCCAAGGCGGGTGTGGCGGCCCTGGGGGGGCCGCCGCTGGCCGCGCAGCGCGACGCCGGGCCGCGGCCGCAGTTCACCGAGTACCCGGACGACCCGGCCGAGGCGACGGCGGTGGCCCGCCGGATCGCCACGCTGATCTCGGCGGGCACGCCGGCCAGCCAGATCGCGGTGCTGGTTCGCACCAACGCCCAGACTCAGGGCTATGAGCAGGCGCTGTCCAGCGCCGGGGTGCCGTTCCTGGTCCGGGGCGCGGACCGGTTCTTCGAGCGGCCCGAGGTGCGCCAGGCGGTGACCCTGCTGCGGGCCGCCTCGCGCTCGGTGTCCTCGGCCGACGACCCGGCCAGCCAGGTCCGGCCGGTGCTGGCCGGGCTGGGGCTGACCCGCGAGCCGCCGCTGGGCCGCGGCACCGCCCGCGACCGCTGGGAGTCGCTCGAGGCGCTGGCCCAGCTGGCCGAGGACTTCTTCGCTGGCGCCCCGGGAGCCAGCCTGGGCGACCTGGCCGGCGAGCTGGCGCTGCGCAGCGCCACCGGGCAGGTGCCGACCCTGGAGGGCATCACGCTCGGGTCGCTGCACGCCAGCAAGGGCCTGGAGTGGCAGGTGGTGTTCCTGCCCGGGCTGGCCGACGGCACGCTCCCGATCATCTACGCGCAGACCGACGAGGCCATCGCCGAGGAACGCCGGCTGCTGTACGTGGGGATCACCAGGGCCCGCGAGCGCCTGTACCTGTCCTGGGCGCTGGCCCGCTCGCCCGGCGGCCGGGCCACCCGCAAGCCATCCCGGTTCCTGCACGGCCTGCGCAGCCGGCACGCGAGCCGGTAACCCCCTGAGCCGGTAACCCCTGCGATAGACGGAGCCTGATCATGAGCAAGGCGCTCGACGAGGTGGTTGACCTGCTCAACCTGGAGCAGATCGAGCTGGACATCTTCCGCGGCCGCAGCCCGGCCGGGGAGCAGCGCCAGCGCGTCTTCGGCGGGCAGGTGGCCGGCCAGGCGCTGGTCGCGGCCGGCCGCACCGTGCCCGCCGACCGCCCGGTGCACTCGCTGCACGCCTACTTCATCCGCCCGGGCGACCCGTCGGTGCCGCTGGTCTACCTGGTCGAGCGGGTCAGGGACGGGCGGTCGTTCACTACTCGAAGAGTGTCGGCCGTGCAGCACGGCAAGACCATCTTCACGCTGTCGGCCTCGTTCCACCACGGCGAGATGGGCGTCGAGTACGCCGAGTCGATGCCCGACGTGCCGCCGCCCGATCAGGTCGAGCCGACCTCGGAGCGGTACCGCCGGATCTTCGGGGACCGGTTCGCCGACTACGCGCGGGAGAACCCGATCGAGATGCGCCACGTCGGCCCGCTGGCCGTCGAGGCCCAGCAGGAACCCAGGCTGCGCTCCAGCCACAGCCGGGTCTGGCTGCGGGCCGACGGCGACCTGCCCGACGACCCACTGCTGCACGTGTGCCTGATGACCTACGCCTCGGACATGACGCTGCTGGACACCGTGCTGCTGGCCAGCGGCCGGTCGTTCATGGACGGCAGCACCACCGGCGCCAGCCTGGACCACGCCATGTGGTTCCACCGGCCGTTCCGGGCTGACCGCTGGCTGCTGTACGCGCAGCACGCGCTGAACGCCAGCGGCGCCAGGGGCCTGGCGCGGGGTGAGGTGTACACCGAAGAGGGCATTCTCGTGGTGTCCGTGGTGCAGGAGGGGCTCATTCGCTCGGTCTCGCGGTCATGAAGAAAGCCCAGGTCAAAAAAGGGTTGCCCCCCTGTCTGGGGCGTAGGATAAAGTTTCGTCATGTCCGAGCGGGCCTAGCCAAGCTGAAGGAGGTGCCCGTCGTGCTGAACATGAACTCGAACTTCGAGGTCGCTCCGGTTTTGGATGCGCAGAAGCCGCTGCCGCGGTACGGCCTGGGTGCCTGCCTGCCTGTGCCTGAGGCCGTCGCGCCGCTCGCTAGCAACGGCGTCGTCGCCTTCCAGCGACCGTCCACCGCACGGACCGCCCCGAGCGCCGGCTTCGGCCAGCACCTCGGCCTGACCGTTTCCGGTCAGCGCACGCCCGGTGCCGCTAGTGGCAGTGCCGCAGACAACGGCAGCGCCGCCAGCGACAAGCAGTCCGCCTACAACATGACCCTCACCATCGCCGATGGCGCTGGTGACCTGGGTCCGCATCCGGCGAGGGAACCGGTCTAGACAGACCGGCCAGATCCCCTCCAGGCCGCGGACCCGAAACAGGGTCCGCGGCCTTAACTATGTGAGGCCACCGTTTTGTCAGACGCGTGAGAGACGCTCGTGAGAGACACGAGAGGGGATGGCACCGATGCAGTGGCCCGGCACCACGTCTGTGCTGGAGGGAACGGCGCCGCAGGAGATCGAGTCGGCGGGGACATCCATGAGGCGGGACGGGATCATCCAGCCGCCTGATGGCGACGGGATGGCGACGGTGAGCGTGCCCGGCGGCCTTGAGCTGCCGTGCCGCGACGACCCGGAGCTGTTCTTCGCCGAGTCGCCCGACGATGTGGAGTTCGCCAAGTCCCTGTGCAGGGGATGCGCGGCCAGGATCGCCTGCCTGGCCGGCGCGGTCGAGCGGCGTGAGCCCTGGGGAGTCTGGGGCGGAGAGCTGTTCCTTCGCGGCGAGGTCGTGCCGTACAAGCGGCCGCGGGGGCGTCCCCGCAAGGCGACTGTGGCCGCCTGATTCCGGGTCTGCTCCGTGCAGGCGCCCGGACAACGACGCCCGGACGATGACGAGAAGCGGTGAGGAAAAATGCATAGCATCCACGAACAAGCCAGGCAGCGACAACACGCCCTGCTGAGTGCTGCGGCAGACCGGCAGGCAAACGACCAGGTCAGGAAGATGAGCCGGGCGGCCCGCCGGGCTCAGCGGGCCGAGCGGCAGCTGTCGCGAAGCTGGCACCTGGCCGTGCAGCGGCGAGCCGAGCTGAGCGAGCTGGCCGACTCATGGCGGTAGCTCGGTAGCTAGCCCGCAGGTAGTGCAGGCGTGACGGAGACGCTAGGCGTCGCCTGAACTCGCCAGGAGATGGCCGGGAGGCTCGGGGGCCTCCCGGCCATCGAGCTTTTCCCGTTCCTCCCGCTCGTCCAGGCCGGCCAGCCCGTCGGCCGCGACCGCCTCACTGGCGTCGCCCAGCCGGGGGCCGTAGCCCGGCATCCAGGCCAGCACCTCGCCCCGGAACGGCCCCTCGCACTCCAGCTGGCACAGCACCCCGATGCCCGCCGTCGACACCCGGTGGATCAGCACGAACGACGGCGGCAGGTTGAGCTGGCGGGCCACGTTCGAGGACCGCCGGTCAGCCATCCGCATCGCCTCCTCGCGCAGCCACTCGCGGGTGAACTTGAACCGCTCCACCCGGGACGGCTCGGCCAGCGGGGCCAGGAACGCGTGCAGCGCGTCCAGGTCGACGCTCACCCCGTCGCGCAGGAAGCCGTTCTCGCGCAGCATCTGCTCGACCATCTCGATGTTGCCGTCGGTGTGCATCAGCCACAGCAGCTCGCCGAAGAACGTCGGGAACCCGTCCGGGAACCGGTCCACGGCGCCGAAGTCCAGCACCCCCAGCCGCCCGTCATCCAGCAGCCGGAAGTTGCCCGGGTGCGGGTCCGCGTGCAGCATCCCGGCCCGTGACGGCCCCGAGAACATCAGCCGGGCCAGCAGGATCCCGGCCCGGTCGCGCTGCTCCTGGGTCCCCTCCGAGATGATCCGGGCCAGCGGCGTGCCGTCCATCCACTCCGTGACCAGCGTGTGGTCGGTGGCCGCGATCACCGGCGGCACGTAGATGTCCGGGTCGCCCGCGTAGGCGTCGGCGAACCCCTGCTGCGATGCCGCTTCCAGCCGGTAGTCCAGCTCCTCCGCGACCCGGGATCGCAGCTCCTCAAGCAGCGGCTTGGTGTCCAGGCCCGGCATCAGCACCCCGAACAGCCGGGCGATGCGGCTGAGCTGGGTGAAGTCGTTGTTGAGCGCCTTGCCCGCGCCCGGGTACTGGATCTTCACCGCCACCGCCCGGCCGTCGTTCCAGACCGCCCGGTGCACCTGCCCGATCGACGCCGCCGCCGCGGGCCGGTCGTCGAACTCGGCGAAGTTCTCCCGCCAGTTGTCCCCGAGGTCCTCGGCCAGGACCTTGTGGACGGCGGCGGCGGGCAGCGGCGGGGCCGAGTCCTGCAGCCGGGTCAGCGTCGCGCGGTACGGTCCGGCGATCTCCGGCGGCAGCGCCGCCTCGAAGATCGACAGGGCCTGACCCAGCTTGAGCGCCCCGCCCTTGAGCTCGCCCAGCACCTTGAAGATCTGCTCGGCGGTGCGCTGCTGGATCTCCTGCGCGACTATCTCCGCAGGCCGGCCACCTAGTCGCTTGCCCAGCCCCAACGCGGTCCGGCCGGCCAGGCCGACCGGCAGGGTAGCCAGCTTGGCGGTGCGCGTCACGGCGCGGCGGGGGAGATCACTCACGATCTCTATTGTCGGTTACCGAATGCAGTTACGGGTACCGTCGCGCCCACCCGCCGCGCGTCGAGCTCCGAATGTCGACCGATGTCCCGTTCCGTGCCGGGGGCATCCGTGCCCAGATCCGCCGGTCACATCGGCGGCGCAACTGGGTAACCCCGGCCTAAATTGTGCCCTTCATGATCACCCGGACTTTTCAGTCATAGTGACTGAAAAGTCCGGGTGATCATGAACGCACTGATCGAAGGCTGGGGCGCCGGAGAGAGGCTGGTGTGGCCTATGGGAGGCGAAGGCAGCCGCATGCGGGGTGCGGAGGCCAGGTGCGGCGGTGCCACTGCCAGTGGGGCAGTTCCAGTTCCAGGGTGCCGTTCTCGGCCGGGCCGGGGCCCGGATCCCGGTCCAGGACGGCCAGCGCCTGGACCGCCGCCTGGGCCGCGACCGCCGCCGCCAGCGCCGCATCGCAAGCCGCCGGGCTGGCCCCGCTGCCCACCAGCTGGGCCAGGATCAGCGGCCAGGCCGGATCGAGGTCGCTCCGGGTGAGATGCAGGCAGCGCAGGCAGCTCGTCCGCCCCGGCAGCACCATGGGCCCCACGATTCCGATGGCCTCCTCAGCCGCGACGGCCAGGTGCGCCACCCCGGCCCGCATGAGCCACCCGGCCAGCTCGGGCTGCTGATAGCCCACCAGCACGGCCAGGTCGGGCAGCACCGGTCGGCCATCGCGCCGCCAGCTTCCGGCCGGCGCCGTGCCCGCTGGCCCGCCAGCGGCATGGACGTCGTCGCAGGTGGTGACCTGGCCCACGCCGGAGGTGGTGAGGATGTCGGTCAGCGCCGTCGCGATCCGACCCGGGCCGTAGACCTGCACCCGGGCCGCGTCACGCCGGGCCAGCGCGGCCGCGCCCGCGTCGGAGTGGCCCCGGGCCAGGGCGGCGGTGGCTAACTCGGCCCGGAGGCGGCGTCGCTGGTCCTGGGTCAGCGCGCCCAGCGCGGCCGCCGGGAAGTCATCCAGCACCCCGCCCGCCGCCAGCAGGGTCAGGATCCGCTCGGTCACGGGCTCGGGAACACCCTGCTCACGGGCCGACGTTAAGACCTGATCCCGGTCCCGGCTGCCGTCCAGCAAGCCGATGACGGCGGCCGCCGCACCCATCCCGGTCAGCGCCACGGCGCGCCGCGGGTCGATGCCGATCTGCACGGTCTCCTGGTCTCGCCACACCGGCCGCAGGCCCGCTTTCAGCGCTGGTCTCACGCTCCGCAGATTCGCACCAGCCTCGGACACTCTGGCCGTATTCGCAGCTCGCGGGCTGTCAACAACAGCGCCCTGGTGTTGCGATAAGGGAAACATAGAGTTAGGGTAGGTGCCATGAGCGGCGTCGAGGTCGGTGCCCGGATCGCGGCACTCCGCGAGGCTCGCGGGATGACCGGTGAGGAGCTAGGGAAAGCGCTCAGCCTGTCTCGGTCACAGATCTCGAAGATCGAGCACGGCATACGCCGGCTGGACGTCAGCGAGGTAGCGGCGCTGGCCGATGCCCTCGAGGTCAGCCTGGCGGAAGTACTCGGCGTGGAGCGCACCGGCAGCCTCGCCCTGGCCGCCCGGGTAATGGC
>Ga0102924_1003867_pt1 | contig 15455 bp, 16 predicted proteins | sample PaiPotPPM11metaG_FD_80116 | JGI IMG/M metagenome (GOLD analysis project Ga0102924, IMG submission 80116) | Iron sulfur acid spring bacterial and archeal communities from Banff, Canada, to study Microbial Dark Matter (Phase II) - Paint Pots PPM... ... | reverse complement strand
GTGCGCGTGGAGGCGATGGCCCAGAGGGTGTCGCCCGGACGGACCACAACGGTCGCGTAGCGCTGAGTTCCGGCCGCGTAGAGGTGCATGCTCGAAAGAGCCGGCACCGTCACCATAAGGCTCAGCGCGGCCAGCATGATGGCCGGCATCAAGGTGAATCGTCTGCGCTTGCCCATGGTACTCTCCTTACCCACATATTGTGCCAAACGCTTGTTCGTCCCCTAGATTTTAGCATACTCGCTTGCTCGGGTGTCAATATGTCTCGAACGTATGTTTGCCTTCAAAAGGGATTTATGGTACGTTTGTAGCCGGCCCTAGTGCCATATGCATGGCAGTCTGCTTTGGGTCATGGGGGCTTTTTGCATGGAGGGAGCTACCGAGCGCCAGCGGCGCATCCTCGAGGTCATCGAGGAATTTAAGGCCGAGCGGGGCTATCCGCCCTCGGTCCGCGAGATCGGCGAGCGGGTCGGCCTCTCGTCCTCATCGACGATTCACGCTCATCTCAAAACCCTCGAGCGCCGGGGATACATCACCCGCGATCCCACCAAACCGCGCGCGCTGCGCAGCGAAAGTTCGAGCACCAACCCGCCCGACAGCGTGGTGATGCCGATCATCGGCCGCGTCGCTGCCGGCGTCCCGATCACGGCTCAGGAAAACATCGAAGGCGAATTCGTTTTGCCGGCCTCGTTCGCGCCGCGCGCGTCGGAGGCGTTCATGCTGCGCGTGAAGGGCGACTCGATGGTCGGCGCTGCGATCCTCGACGGAGATCTCATCCTCGTCCGGCCTCAAAAAACCGCCGAGAACGGCGAAATCGTCGTCGCGATGGTCGACGACGAAGCAACGGTCAAACGCTTCTATAAGGAAGACGGGCGCATTCGTCTGCAGCCGGAGAATCCGGAGATGGCGCCAATCTTCTCGAGCGATGTCACCGTTGTCGGACGCGTCGAAGCCGTCGTCCGTAAAATCTAACTGATCCCGTTCCTGCGCGCCCTCGGCGATCTGCCCGCGTTGATCGCCGTGCGCGAAAGCTTGCCGCGCAGTTTCTTTGCGCTGCTGGCGGCTATTCCGGTTTTCATGGCGCTCGCGAACGGCTCTTTTTTGCAGCGGTTGGTCGCAGCTGAATTGCCGGCGTTCGGCGTGATGGGCGTTGCGCTCGCGGTCATTCTATCCTATCGCCTGGCGCTGCACTTGCAGCTCATGCGCGCGCTCGTGGTCGGCGCGACGTGCATCGCTTTTACGCTGGCCCTTCCGCGGCCGTTCATGTTCGATCAGCCGATCGCATATTTGAAGACGCTCGGCGGGGTCGCATTATTCTTGGCGATCGTGCTGGCGTTGCTGGTCGCAGGCGCGTGCGCGTTGGGCCGCCGCGCGGGAACCGGGGGCCAAGTCCTGGCGGCGATTCTGGTGCTGGCCGCGCTCGGCGCGATCTTTACTTTGGGAATATCGCCCGCAAATGCGCTGACTGGATTGCTTCAACCCCTTGGACGGCTGGGCGATTCATATCCGGCATTGATCACGATCGTCGCGCTCGAAACCGCATTGTGGATCGTCGGCATTCATGGGCCCGCGACGCTGGCCGCAATCGTGACGCCGCTCTACCTGACCCTGCAAGTGCAGAATACGGACGCTTTTTTCCATCACACGCCGCTGCCGCACATCGTGGTTGTCTCCCTTTTTCTGTTCATCTTTCCCGGCGGCGCCGGAGCGACATTGCCGATTGCGTTCCTGTTGTTTTTTAGCCGCGCACCGCGGCTGCGGCTGCTGGCGCGAGCGACAATCGTGCCAACACTTTTCAATATAAACGAACCGCTGCTCTTCGGGTTGCCGATCGTGTGCAATCCGTTCTTAATGGTGCCGTTTGTGGGCGTGCCGCTCATCACGGCCACGATCGCGTATTTCGCAACGGCGCACGATTTCGTCGCCCGCACATACACCTATATACCGGCGCTGGTGCCCTCGCCGCTGGCAGTCTATCTTGCGACGCTGGACTGGCGGGCGGTGGTGCTCGTGCTCGTCAACATCGCGCTGGCAACGGTGCTGTACCTTCCGTTTATACGCGCGTACGAGCAGCACGAGGTCGCCGCAGCGTGAACGTGCAGCTGCTGTGCGAACGCTTTGGCGTCGCGGGACGCGTGCGCGAGGCCGCGCTGCGGGCGCAAACGCGCGTCGCCGGGATCGCCTACGACGCGCAGGCTCGCGTGAAAGCCAACGTGCTGGCGGCTTTTCTGGAGGAAGGCGTTTCCGAAAGCGATTTCGCCGGAACGCTCGGTTACGGGTATGAGGATGCGGCGCGCGCCAAATACGAAGCACTCCTCGCGCGGATCTTCGGCGCGCAGCGCGCTCTGGCGCGGCTTTCATTCGTCAGCGGTACGCATGCGATCGTCACCGCGATCGCGGCGTGCGTGCCGCCCGGGAAGACGCTGCTCAGCATCACAGGCCGGCCCTACGACACGCTGCGCAACGCGATCGTCGACGCGCCGAATTCACTCGTGCGGAATGGGACGGGGTACAAAGAAACTCCCTTCGGCTCCGCTCAGGGGCCCTTCGACAAGCTCAGGATGACATTAAGTGATGACGACATCGCGAAGGAGCTCGCGGACAAAAATGTCGCGGCGGTCTTCGTGCAGCGATCGCGTGGCTATGCGCCGCGGCCGTCGCTTTCGATCGATGAAAGCGCGCCGATCTTCGCGCTGATCAAGAAAAAACGCCCCGACGTCGCCATCCTCGTCGACAACTGTTACGGCGAACTCGTTGAAGAACGCGAGCCGACGCACATTGGGGCCGATCTCGCGATCGGATCGCTGATAAAGAACCTGGGCGGATCGCTCGCCCCTGCCGGCGGGTACGTGGCCGGCCGCGGCGATCTGGTTGCGCGCGTCGCCGATCGTTTGTACGCGCCCGGCCTCGGCGATGCGCTCGGGCCGACCCTCGGATTCGGCCGGGCGTTCATGCAGGGGCTGTTCATGGCGCCGATGATCGTCGAGCAGTGTTTGCGCGGACTCGATTTTGCGGCCTCCCTGTTCGACGAACTCGGCTACTCCGTCGATCCGGCCGCGGGCGCAGTCCGCACGGATATCGTTCAGGCGATCCGTTTGGGGTCGGCGCGGCGCATCCGAAAATTCGCCGAAGGCCTGCAGGCGGCGATGCCGGTGAACGCGCGCTTTCGCCCCGAACCTGGGCGCGTGCCCGGTTACACCGAACCCGTCGTGATGTCCAGCGGGGCGTTCATCAGCGGCGCGACCATCGAGCTATCCTGCGATGCGCCGCTGCGCGAACCGTTCGAAGTCTATCTGCAGGGCGGGATCGTCGCGGAACACGCGGTGTTGGGAGCGCTCTTCGCGGCCCGGTCATTGGCCGGATCGTGAGAGCTAGGGCAGGGCGCCTTGCTTTGGCTTTAGAAGCGTGATCGAGCGTGAGCACAGAGCAACCGTTGGGGTCGGGTCCGCAGCAGCGACGCTTCTTTCGCGCGGCCGTTGATTTTCCGGTAGCCATCACCGTTGCGGGCAGCGACGTAAGTTTGGACGGCGGCGCCGTCGACCTAAGCGGCGGCGGCATGCGCGTGATCACGAAAACCGATTTGAGCGCCGGTCAGAACATCACGCTGCGTTTTTCGTTACCGGAGAACGAACGGGAGATGATGGTGCGCGGACGCGTCGTGCTCTCGTTCTTCGACGCTTCGCGCCAGCAATTCGCGCACGGCATCGCGTTCACGCAGATCGCCGCTCCCGACCAAAGCGAGCTGGTGGAATTCATCCACGAGCTGCAGCAGCGCGCGCGGACTTAGTCTAAGCCCAGAAAACCGTAGAAGAAGTACTTATTTCCGTCCGCGGTCGTGATCACGATCCGCGTGTCTTCGATCTCGGCGGAGGTCACCGTCTTGCCGACCATCGTTTCGAGAATAGACGCAGCCTGCGCGAACTCCGCCTCGCGAAGCGCGTCGGGTTGCACCTCGATCAGGTGCAGCAGCTCGTCGATCCTGTCGTTCACCGTGCCCATTATACAGCTCGTTACCCTAGAGAGTATCGTCCCCGCCCAGAGAATAGTTAGTCCACATGCACTCGACCTTTGTTCTGGAGGTCTTGAGCGGGCCGCTGGACGGGAAGACCTGGCCCTTTGAAGACGAGATCGTGATCGGCCGGGACGAGACCATGGCGGGCGCCTGCATCACGCTCGACCGCTACGTCTCGCGCCGCCACGCCCGGCTGCGCTCGGACGCCGGCGGCCTGCTTTTGAGCGACCTCGAGAGCCGCAACGGCACGCGCGTCAACGAGCGGCGGGTGCGCGGCGAACAGCGGATCGAGATCGGCACGCCGTTTCAGGTCGGGCGGACCGTGCTGAGGGTCACGCGCAGCTCGTAGGCTCGAAGATGAACGTTGCACACGAGCTCGCGCCGACGCGCGCGCAGCTCGAAAAGCTTGCGCGGCCGCTCGGCTTCGTCCCCACCATGGGTGCGCTGCATGCGGGACATTTGCGTCTGGTCGAAGTCGCGCGCCGGGAGTGCAAGTCCGTGGCCGTCAGCCTGTTCGTGAACCCGATGCAGTTCGGACCGCAAGAAGACTACGAACGTTATCCGCGCGACTTTGAAGCGGACAGCGCGCTGCTCGCCCAAGCGGGGGTCGATCTGCTGTTTGCGCCGGAGAGCACGACGATGTACCCGCCGGACTTTTCGACGTTCGTCGACGTCGGCAAGCTCGGGACGAGGTTCGAGGGCGCCGCCCGTCCCACGCATTTTCGCGGCGTCGCGACGGTCGTTGCCAAGTTGCTGCACGTGGTGGAACCGGACGTTTTGTACTTAGGACAAAAGGATGCGCAGCAGACGGCGGTATTAACCAGGCTCGTACGCGACTTGAATTTCACAACCCGCGTTCAAATCGTCGAAACGGTGCGCGAAGCGGACGGCCTAGCTCTTTCCAGCCGCAATGCCTACCTTTCCGTCCAAGAACGTGCCGCGGCGACGACGCTCTACGCCGCGCTGCAGATGATGTTGAAAGAGATCCGGGCCGGCCGGAGTGTGGAAGAAGCGCGCGAAGCTGCGGTTCGCGTTTTGAGTTCGCAGGCGCGCCTGGAGTATCTCAATCTCGTGGACGCGCAGACGTTTTCGCGTCTGCAAACCTTGCGCCCACCCGCATTTTTGATCGGAGCGGCCCGATTCGGCCGCACGCGCTTGCTCGATAATCTATGGATCCGCGAGTGACCGAAACCGTCTTTAGCGGAAAGCGCATCCTGCTCTGCGTCACGGGCGGAATTGCTGCGTATAAAGCGGCGGCTTTGACAAGCGCGCTGGTACAGCGGGGCGCGATCGTCGACGTCGCGATGACCAAAGCTGCCGAAGAATTCGTCGGTCCACTGACGTTCGCCGCGCTGACCGGCCGGCAGGTTTACAGCTCGTTGTGGGACTCACCCGAAACGATTCCGCATATCCGCCTCGTGCGCGAGGCGCAAGTCGCGCTCGTCGCCCCGGCCACCGCCGACATTCTTGCCAAGCTCGCGCAGGGCATCGCTGACGACTTGGTAACGAGTGCGCTGCTCGCCGCGCGCATTCCGATCTTGCTTGCGCCGGCAATGAACGACGCCATGTACAACGATCCGGCGACGCAATCCAATCTGCACACGCTGCGCGAACGCGGCTACGAAATCGTCGAGCCAGAACGCGGATTCCTCGCCGAACGTGAAAGCGGCATCGGACGCCTCGCGCCGGAGGAAGCGATACTGCAATCCTTGGAAGCGATTCTAAAGCGCACGCAACTGTTGAAAGCAAAGCGCGTGCTGATCACCGGCGGTCCGACGCGTGAGGCGTTCGATCCGGTGCGCTTCGTCAGCAACCCGTCCACCGGCGCAACGGGCATCGCGCTGGCGCGCGAAGCGCTGCTGCGAGGCGCAACCGTGACGCTGATTCTCGGACCCACGCACCTGCCGGCACCGCACGGCGTTGAGGTAATCGACGTGGTTTCCGCGCAGGACATGTACGACGCTGCATTAGTGTATGCGAAGGATGCCGATCTCGTCATCGCCACAGCCGCCGTGGCGGATTGGCGCCCCGAACAGCCCTCATCGCAGAAAGTGAAAAAAGGCGAGAGCGACCTCGACGTGCGAATGGTGCGCACGCCGGACATTCTGACCGCTATCGCGGAGCGGAAGAACTCGGCGATCGTGGTCGGGTTTGCCGCGGAGACCGAAAATCACGAAGCCAACGCGCGCGCGAAAATGGATCGCAAGCACCTCGATGCGATTGCCGTCAACGACGTTTCGGACGGCCGCGGCTTCGGCGCGCAGGCGAATGCGCTGACGGTGCTCTGGGGCAAGGACGGCCGGTGCGACTTAGGCGCCGCTTCGAAAGAGGTTTTGGCCGCCCGTCTGCTCGACTGCATTCAACAAAATGTTATTAGCGATTGACGTCGGCAACACCGATACCAAACTCGGCTGCTTCGCCGAGGGTGAGTCCCAGCTTGCGCATGCGTGGCGCATCCGAACGAATTCGAGGCGCACCGCCGACGAGCTGGGAGTTCTCTTCGTCCAGCTCCTCGCGACGGCGCAGCTGCGTACGTCGGACGTGGACGCAATTGTCGTCGCCAGCGTCGTTCCGAATCTCGATCAAACGCTCGAGGAGGCCTGCGCGCGCTACTTCGGCCGCGAGCCGAGTTTCTTCAAAGCTCACCGGCAAAAGCTTATGCCGATTGGTACCGAGCGCCCGGGTGAGGTCGGGGCCGATCTGGTGGCTGCGGCGATCGGCGGACAAGAGCTCTACGGCGCGCCGCTCATCATCATCAGTTACGGAACTGCGACCGTGTTCATGGCGATCGACGCGCACGGCCTTTACTTGGGCGTTGCGATCGCGCCCGGCATCAACATCTCGATCGACGCGCTCGTCGAACGCACCGCGAAACTTCCGCAGATCGCGTTGGAAGCGCCCGGCCACGCGCTCGGGACGGACACGATCTCAGCGCTGCAATCGGGAATCGTGTACGGTTTCGTCGGCCAAACCGAAGCGCTGGTCGCGCGCATTCGCGCCGAGCTCGGCGTCGATGCGAAAGTCGTCGCGACCGGCGGGATGGCCGACGTCATCGCGCATCACACCAAAATCATTCACGCCGTCAATCCGAATTTGAGTCTATTCGGCCTGCGCCGCTTCTATCTGGACGGCAAAAAATAAGAGGACGCGTTTCCGCATCCTCCCATTCCGTAGCTCTTCCTTGGAAGAGCACCCATTCCGACGAAGTGAAGATATTATAATGCCTCTTGAGGTTTATTGCTACTGCTCCGGCGAGGCGCTCGGCATAAACGCAGGTGACGAGTCTGCACCAGAGTGCCTCGCGATGGAGCGCGCCCGGTCGGGCTCGAACCGACACCCCCCATTTCGTCGGAATGGGCGCTCTATCCAATTGAACTACGGGCGCTACCCTGCTATCACGCCGATAGCCGGGAAGCGCAAGGGGTGATAGAATACCGTCGCTATGAAACCGCTGGTCATCGGTCCGCACGAGATTTGGCCGCCCTTGGTTCTGGCGCCCATGTCGGGCGTGACCAACCGCACGATGCGCGCGCTCTATAAGCCGTTCGGTTTGGGCCTGACGGTGACGGAGTTCGTTTCGGCCAACGCGCTGCAGTATGCGTCGAGTGCCAAGCGTACGATGGAGATGATCGACCAGCACGGGCTCGAGAAGCCGGTCAGCACGCAGCTGTGGGGCGACGATCCCGAAGTGATGGCGAAAGCCGCAAAGATCGTGCGCGAATGCGGCGCGGACATCGTGGACATAAACTTCGGCTGCCCCGCGCCGAAGGTCACGAAAATTAACGGCGGTTCAGCGTGCCTGCGCGATTTGGACCGTTGCGAGGCGATCATGCGCGCGGTGGTGGAAGCCGTCGATTGTCCGGTGACGATGAAGATGCGTCTGGGCTGGAGCGAAGACAAACTCGTCTACGTCGAAGCTGCGCAACGCGCGCAGATTGCCGGCGTGAAAGCTTTGACGCTGCACGCGCGCACCGCCAAGCAGTTTTACAAAGGAAATGCGGACTGGGAGCATATCAAGCGCCTCAAGCAATCCGTCGACATTCCCGTGATCGGCAATGGCGATCTCGAGAATCCGGAACAGGCGATGCAACGCATGCGTGAGAGCGGCGTGGACGCGATCATGCTCGGCCGCGCGACCCTTGGCAATCCATGGCTCATTTCGCAGATTCGCGATTTGATGGAGGGACGCGCGGCGCAGCCGGCGCCGTCTGCCGCGGATCGCTTGCGCTATGCGATTCGCGTGCATTATCAGGCCATGCTGGACGAACTCGGAGAATCGCGCGCGGTCCCGCAGATGCGCAAGCACCTCGCGCTGTATTTCAAGGGCATTCCCGGCGCCGCCGTTCTGCGCGAGCGCATCATGCGGATCGATCGCGCGCAAGACGTGATCGCGGTCGTCGAAGAAGCGATCGGCTCGCTCGAGCGCCCCGTCGCCGCCTAGATGGACCTCTACGACGAAACGTACGAGAATTACAAACTCTACGTAAACCCGACGCTCGCGCGCGTCATGAAGGTCGCGGGCAGTCCCGTAGAAGTGCGGGCGCAAGGCTGCACGATCTGGGATCAGAACGGCAAGGCTTATCTCGATTTCGCGGGCGGGTACGGAGTTTTCACGCTCGGACACCGTCATCCTAAAGTCGTCGCAGCCGTCAAGGCGCAGCTCGACGTGATGGCGCTTTCGGGCAAGACGATGTTCAACGTGATGCTCGGCCGCGCGTCCAAACGGCTCGCCGAGCTCGCGCCGGGCGATCTGCAGATCTCGTTTTTTTGCAACAGTGGAACCGAAGCAGTCGAAGGCGCGATCAAGCTCGCGCGCGCGGCCACGAAGCGGCGAAGATTCGTGGCGACGCACGACGCCTTTCACGGCAAGACGTTGGGTTCGCTCTCCGCCAGCGGCCGGCAGTATTTCAAAGAGACGTATGCGCCGCTGCTCGAGGACGTCGCGCATCTCGAATACGGCTCGACGAAGGGACTGGAAGAAGCGCTGCGCGATGCGGCCGCCTTCATCGTCGAACCGGTGCAGGGAGAGGGCGGGATCAACGTTCCGCCCGCCGGCTATCTGCGCGAGGTTCGCGAGATCTGCGATCGCACCGGCGCGTTGCTCATCGCCGACGAAGTGCAGACCGGCTTGGGACGCTGCGGCATGCTCTTCGGGTGCAATCGGGACGATGTCGTTCCCGACGTCATGACGCTCGCCAAAGGACTTTCGGGTGGAGTCATTCCGGTCGGCGCGTACATCGCGCGGTCCCCGGTGTGGAACGCGGCGTACGCAAAACATCCGGTCATGCACACGTCGACCTTCGGCGGCAACGAGCTCGCGTGCGCGGCCGCGCTGGCCGCCATGGACGTGCTGGTTGAAGAGGATCTCGTCGAGAAGGCGCGCGTGCGCGGCGCGCAGCTGCTTGCCGGCGCGCAAGCGCTTGTGAACGACTATCCGGAGATCGTGCGCGCCGCGCGCGGACTCGGCTTGCTCGTCGGCGTGGAATTGACCAATGAGGGCTACGGCGGCTGGATCATCTCCGAAATGCTCAAGCACGGAGTGACGGCGGCCTGGACGCTGAACATGCAGCGCGTGATTCGCTTGGAACCGCCGCTCATCGTGAGCGAGGTCGAGATAGAGCAAGCACTGGCTGCGCTGAGGGCAGGGCTGTCCACCGCTCGCGAGAAGCTCGGCGCCCTGTAGCCGCTCGATGCCGTACGTTGAAACATCTATCGTGATCGCCGCTCCGCCTCGCGCAGTCTACGAATTGGCCAAACAGCAGGAACGTTTTCCCGAGTTCATGCCGGACGTGGAATCGATCACGGTGCTCGAACGGCGGCCGAACGGAACGCTTACCCGCTGGAAAACGCTGGTCGAGGAAGCGCCGATCGAATGGACGGAAGAGGATCTTTTCGATGATGCCAATCTTCGCATCGAATACAAACTCTTGGAAGGCGACCTCGACAAGTTCGAGGGGTTCTGGTCGTTTGCCGAAAGCGGCGGCACGACGCACGTCGTGCTCGGCGTCGATTATGATTTCGGCGTGCCGACGCTGGCCGAGTTGATCGGGCAGACGCTCGAACGCAAGGTCCGCGAGAACAGCGAAATGATGCTCGCCGCACTCAAACGCGAAGCTGAAAACGTATGAGCGTTAACACGCCAAAATTCGTCTTCATCATTCATCCGCTCTCTCTCGAGGACGTCGTGCGTTACGAGCCGAGCGCGAAGGGCAAGGGCGAAGCCATTCTGCGCAAGATCATGGAGTGGATGCCCGCATGGAATGCCGCGCACGTCACCGGCGTACGAACGCCGGATGGGCGTGAAACGGAAGGCTGGTTCGTTTCGGCGGCGCTTTTGCCCGAACAGATCGTCAGTTTTCCGCGCGAGAAAGTCTACGAGCGGATCCTGCGCGCGATCGAGATTGGCGCGGAGCTCGGTGCTCAGATCGCAGGTCTGGGAGCCTTTACCGGCGTCGTAGGCGATGGCGGCGTGACGGTGGCCGAACGCTCGCCGATTCCAGTCACGACCGGAAACTCGCTGACGATCTCGGCGGGCATTGCCAGCCTTTTCCGCGGCGCCCACGAGATGGGTATCGATCCGAAAGAGGCAACAGCGGTCGTCGTCGGCGCAACCGGTTCGATTGGATCGGCTTGCGTCCAGCTCATCGCTCCCCGCGTGAAACGCTTGATACTCGTCGCGCGCAACAACACGCGGCTCGCGAAATTCCATGACTCGATCTCCGGCGAGCTGCCGTGCGAATCGTCCTACACGCCCGATCTTTCGGCTGCCGTTCGCCAGGGGCAGTTAATTTTGACGGCAACCAGCTCGACGCAAGACGTGATCGAACCCGAGGATCTTCAAACGGGCGCGGTGGTTTGCGAGCTCTCGCTGCCGCACGACGTGAGCCGCCGCGTCGCGCAAGAGCGCGCTGACGTCCTAGTGACGGAGGGCGGCAACATGCTGCTGCCGGGCAATCCGCGATTCGAGCGCGTCCGCGAGCCGGGTCAAGAATTCGACTTGAACCTGCCGCCGCGCACGGCGCTGGCGTGCATGTCGGAGACGATGGTGCTGGCCCTCGAAAATCGTCTCGAGCCGTTCTCGCTCGGCCGCGGCATCGATGTCAACAAGGTGGTAGAGATCGGACAGCTCGCGGCCGACGACGGTTTCGAACTGGCCGACATGCGCGCGTTCGACGCGGCGATCACCCCGGAAAAACTTGCCGCGACCCGCAAGGCCGCAGAAGAACGCCGGAGCGCGGTGGCGTGAAGAAAGTTGTTTCGGTTTCGCTCGGTTCCAGTGCGCGCGACCACAGTGCCAAGGTGAATCTGCTTGGTGAAGATTTCGAGATCTCGCGCGTCGGCACGGATGGGAAGCTGGATGAGGCTATTCGCATGGTGCGCGATTTGGACGGCAAGGTGGATGCGATCGGGTTGGGTGGCATCGACGTGTATCTTTATGCCGGCAAACACCGGTTCGCGTTGCGCGACGGTTTACGCTTGTTGGAGGCCGCCAAAACTACGCCCGTCGTGGATGGCAGCGGTCTAAAAAATACGCTCGAACGCGAAGCCGTGCGTTTCATGCAAGAAGAGCTCGGCATCGACCTCAAGGGCAAAAAAGTTTTAATGGTGAGTGCCCTCGACCGCTTCGGCATGGCGCAAGCGCTCGTGGACGCGGGCGCGGACGTGCTCTTCGGCGACTTCATTTTTGCGCTCGATCTCGACAAGCCGGTGAAAGGACTGCGCGAATTCGAGGAGATGGCCGAAAAATATCTGCCGGATGCGTGCAAGCTTCCGTTTCAATTCTTCTATCCGACCGGCAAGAAGCAAGACAAGCCGCCCGAGCCCAAATATCCGCAGTACTATCGCGAAGCCGAGATCATTGCGGGCGACTATCACTTCATGCGGCAGTTTATGCCCGACGACTTGCACGGCAAAATCGTGCTGACCAACACGGTCACGGAAAAAGATGTCGATGAGCTGCGCAAACGCGGCGTGAAGATGCTCATAACCACGACGCCGGATTTTCAGGGCCGCTCGTTCGGGACGAACGTCGTCGAGGCCGCACTGCTCGCGCTCCTCGGTAAGAAATGGAGCGACGTGACGCCCGGCGACTACGAACGCGTGCTGCACGAGCTGCGCCTCAAGCCACGCGTAATCGAGCTTTAGCCCTCGACTTCGCTCGGGCATGGTTCGACAAGCTCACCATGACACATTATCGCCTGCGCGAAGCGCAGTCCTGAGCGAGCGCAGCGAGTCGAAGGGTCACCATGACACAATGAAAACCGCGTGATGCAAGGCGCTAGACACCTTCCCCGCGTACTGCGGTTCTTCGATATCTCGGTATTATCGTCGGCGTCGATGGCGCCGGCTTACAGCCTTGCGTCCACGATGGGTCCCATGGTCGTGGCTGCGGGGATGTTCGCGCCGGCGTCTCTGCTCGCTGTTTCGGCCATCATGCTCTGCATCGCAATCGGATACGCGCAGCTCTCGCGGGTCGCGCCCAACGCCGGATCCTCGTATTCGTGGATTCGCATGGCGTTCGGATCGTACTTAGGCGCATACGGCGCCTGGCTGCTGATTCTTTCGAATGTGTTTGCCACGATGGCAACCGCCGTGCCCGCGGGCATCTACACGCTCGACCTGCTTGCGCCGGCGCGCGCGCAGCATCCGATTTGGGATGCCGCGGTGGGCGCCGCCTGGATTGCGGGCAGCGCGTTGCTGCTCTATGCCGGAGTTCGTCCGACGGCAATCGTAACGACCGCAGCGTTAGCGCTGGAGATCGGCGTGCTCGTGGTTGCGGCGGTCGTCGCGTGGCTTTCGCCTCACACCGGCGCGCCGCACCCCGCACCGGCCGGGGATGTGAAGGCACTCGCCTTTAGCGGCTTCGGATTCATTTACGCGATGACGCTTGGCGTTTGGATGAGCGACGGCTGGGAACTCTCGGCTGCGACGTCAGAAGAAGTCGCCAAAGATCCAACCGCGTCGGGACGCGGCGGAATCATGGGGCTGCTCGTGACGACCGCGACGCTTGCGATTGCGATGCTTGCGTTCGGTCATCTCGGAACACTGCGCGGGTTCGCCGCAAATCAAGCCGACGCGATGCGATACGTGGCCGATTTGCTTGGTGCACCGGCTTGGCGACCGGTGATTCTGATAACGGTGCTCGTTTCGACGAGTTCGGCGCTGTGGACGACGCTGCTGTACCTTTCACGTTCGGTTTTTGCGATGGGGCGCGACGGCGTGCTGCCGCGCGCGCTTGGCAGACTCGACGCGCGCGACGAGCCGTTTTGGTCGCTCGTGGCGACCGGATTGCTGGTCGCGGGACTCGAGCTGCTCACCGGATTCTCGCCGAGTGCAGCCGCCCAGCTGACCCTCGTCGTGAACGGCAGCTCGCTCTTTCTGGGGCTGCTCTTTGCCTTCACTGCCGCCGCCGCGGTGCGGATGTTCTGGTCGCAGCCGTCGTTCCGCTGGACCGGAGTCGTGATCCCGGCCATGGGCCTCGTGGCTCTGACCCTCGTCCTGGGCGCGACGGTGCTCTTCGAAGATCGGACCTCTCAGGGGTATGCCATCGGGGGAATACTCATAGGTATTCCGCTGGCCGCCTGGCGCGGCTGGGCGTCACTCCCGAAGGCAGGCGACCCCCCCGGACAGGGTGAACCAACGGCGCTGGCGCCCTGAACGCGGGCGCTTTCTCCTTGTCACTCTAGTCGCGCCGGAGGATTACCTTGCGGGCAGAGGGGTACCACGTGAACGATAAAGAGATCGTCCTCACCAAAGAAGGTCTCGAAAAGATGGAGCGGGAGCTGGACGACTTGAAGAGCGTCCACCGCCGCGAAGTCAACGACCGCATCCGTCAAGCCAAAGAGTTCGGCGACTTGAGCGAAAACGCCGAATACGAGGACGCGAAGCAGGAGCAGGCTTTCATCGAAGGCCGTATCATGAAGCTCGAATCGATGATCCGCAATGCGCGTTTGATCGACGAATCCGAGTATGCGGCCGACGAAGTTCATCTCGGCGCGACAGTTAAAGTCAAGGACCTCAAAACGAGTTCGATCCATGAGTTCTGGATCGTCGGCTCGGCCGAAGCCGACCCGGCCAATCAGCGCGTCAGCAACGAGTCGCCCCTGGGGCGCTCGCTCATCGGCCACAAGAAGGGCGAGACGGTCGACGTCGCCACGCCGCGCGGCATCGTCAAATACAAGATTGAAACGATCAGACGGGGAACGCCGCCCAAGAAGGCCGCCAAGAAAGCGAGTTAAGCGACGGATCCCCACGAGCTCCACAAAACCGAAGCTTCGCTTGTAGCGGCCAGACGTGAAAATCTGGCCGCTTTGCGTTCGCGCGGAACCGATCCGTTCGCGCAGACGCGCTACGCCGTCGACACGACAGCCGGCGAGCTGCTTGAAAAATACGACTTTCTTCAAACGGGCGCGAAAGCCGATAGCGAAAACTGGTCGATAGCCGGGCGGCTGATGTCGCTGCGGCCGCACGGCAAGACCGCGTTCGCGGATTTAGCCGATCGCACGGGCCGCCTGCAACTTTACGTCCGGAGCGACGAGGTCGGCGAACGCTTTGCCGATTGGAACGACAGCGACATCGGCGACATTGTCGGCGTGCACGGCTACATGTTCCGCTCGCAGAAGGGCGAACTCTCGCTGCACGTTCTTTCATTTGAAGTGCTGGCCAAAGCGATGTATCCGCTGCCCGACAAATGGCATGGCCTCACCGACGTCGAGAAGCGCTATCGTCAGCGCTACGTCGATCTGATTGTCAATCCCGAAGTGCGCGACGTCTTCATCGCGCGCAGTCAAATCCTGGCCGAGATGCGGCGTTTCATCGATGCGCAAGGTTTCTACGAAGTCGAAACTCCGACGCTCCTGCACGTCGCCGGCGGAGCCGCAGCGCGGCCGTTCGTTACGCATGTGAATGCGCTCGATCAGATGATGCAGCTGCGGATCGCGACCGAACTCAACCTCAAACGCCTGATCGTCGGCGGCCTCGAGCGCGTCTACGAGATCGGCCGCATCTTCCGCAACGAAGGCATGGATCCGGTCCACAATCCCGAGTTCACGATGCTCGAGCTCTACGCCGCGTACTGGGACGTCAACGACATGCGCGAGTTCAACGAGGCGCTGATCGCGCACCTGGTATCAACGGTTACCGGCGGAAAAGACGAGCTGCAGATCGGCGGCAAGACCGTTTCGTTCAAGCGCCCGTTCAAACGTGTTGAGTATCTCGATATTCTGCGCGAACGCGGCGGCTATTCGCGCGAACACCTGCTCGACCCGAAAGGCGCGGCGAAGATTCTTAAAGCCCTGAATATGCCCGACTCGCCTTCACACGCGCATGCGCTCGATAAGATTTTTGAACGCGTCGCCGAGCCCCATCTCTTCGAGCCGACGTTCGTCACCGGCTATCCGGTCGTGATCTCGCCGCTGGCCAAACGCCGCAAAGATGATCCCGAGCT
>Ga0102924_1003866_pt1 | contig 15455 bp, 16 predicted proteins | sample PaiPotPPM11metaG_FD_80116 | JGI IMG/M metagenome (GOLD analysis project Ga0102924, IMG submission 80116) | Iron sulfur acid spring bacterial and archeal communities from Banff, Canada, to study Microbial Dark Matter (Phase II) - Paint Pots PPM... ... | reverse complement strand
CCGATCGCGCGAGGATCCACGTCCAGGCCGGCGCCGGCCTGGACGTGGATCCTCGCGCGATCGGAGAGCATGCTGGCATCGTGACAGCAGCGGGCGCACGTCCAGGACGCGATCGTCTCTCAGCACTACATGATCGCCGACACGTCGATCCGGTTTCCAGGAGCAAAGTCGCGGCAGTAGACGAGCGCGCTCACGCCGAATCCGCCGCCTCCGGCCGGTAGGGCGACGTGCAGCTGGGTCCTGCTGCCTGGAAGAAGGACTCGTACTTCAGAAGCTTCGCTGTCGTTCCCGAATTCGCAGCGAAACTTCGCAACGAGAAAGCGGGCAGAGGAGCCGGGGCGAAGCAACACGGGTCGTGCCGGCCCTCCGGCAACGACGGCTGGGGCGGCGCCGTAACCGGAGTCATAGCGATAGACGAACGGCAGTAGCCGTCCCCGATCAAAGAGGCCTATACGCGGCGAGCCATCCAGAACACAAGCGCTGCTTGACTGGTTTGTCAACGCGAACCAACGCCCATGCTCTCCGGTCTGCGCCGAGAGCGGTCCGGTGAGAGATAGACGAAGGGTGCCCGAAGCACACCTGGGCGACTTCACGTCCGCCGACGCATGCAGCGAGCTGGCGCCCTGACACCCCAGCAGACCCAGCGAAAGCAGCCCAGCGACTGCGGCAGCGATCGGGGTGCTATTGCACCTCATGGCGCCGCACCATAACGACGCCCAGCTGGGCAACGGTGGACTGGAGCTGCGCCCGTTGCGTCGCTAGCCTCGGCTACCGGCGTATCCACTTCCGAGCAAGGAGCGACAGAGCTGATGAATGCACCAACCGCCCAAGCGGCAGACCGCGTCCTGCTGATCACCGGCGCATCCTCGGGCATTGGCGCGGCCACCGCCCGCCATGCAGCCGCGGCAGGCTGGCGTCTGGTGCTGGCCGCCCGCTCGCACGAGCGCCTGGCGGACCTCGCGCAGGAGCTGGGCGGCCCCGAGCGCGCGCTTGCGGTGCGCTGCGACGTGACCGAGTGGGAGGACCAGCAGCGCATGGTCACAGCAGCGCTGGATGCGTTCGGACGCATCGACGCGGCGTTCGCCAACGCCGGCTTTGGCGGTCCCCGCGGCTTCCTGTCTGACACCGTCGAGCATTGGCGCGAGATGGTGCTGACCAACGTGTATGGCGCTGCGCTGACGATCCGCGCGACGATCCCAGCGCTGAAGGAGTCGCGCGGGCACCTGCTGTTGACCTCCAGCGTGGCCGGGCGCCGCGCGCTGCCGGGCTCGCTTTACTCATGCACCAAGCACGCGGTCACCGCCATGGGCGAGGCGGCCAGGCAGGACCTCAACGACACGGGCGTGCGGGTCACGCTGATCGAGCCGGGCATGACCGACACGCCGTTCTTCGAACAGCGCCCCAAGGATGCGCTGGAAGACGACGACATCGCCCGGGCCGTCATCTACGCGCTGTCCCAGCCCCAGCACGTGGACGTCAACGAGATCCTTATCCGCCCGACCGCACAGGCGGGATAGGCAGGGAGCGGCTCGGGGCGGTCAGGCGTGGGCGAGCAGATGCGCGAAATAGAAGCCCGCCGCAGCGGCGCCACCGGCGGTCGCCACGGTGGCGATCGTGCCCGCCGAAGGGAGCTGCCTGCGGGCCATCAGCGTGGCGAGCGCGTCGACCGAGTCGACTGCGGCACAAGCGGCCTGCACGCGCGGGCCTACGTCGGGATCCTCGAGTGTCAATAGCGTTGCCAGTCCGAGCGCCACATCGCGCGCGCCGAGCATACGCGCCAGATAGACCACGATCGGTTGGCGCACCGCGTCGCGCCCCAGCCAGCGGGCCGGCACATCCTGCGGAGCGGCCAGCACACCGGCGCCGAGCGCCATGCGACCGGCGGCGATCAGCCGCGCGCCGGTCTTGGGGCTCACGGGGCGGCGCTCAGCCGCGCGCGTCGGCGGAGGGCAGCACGCTGACGACGCGTCCGCGCCGGCCGGTGGCGAACTGCACGGTGCCGGCCGCACGCGCATACAGCGTGTCGTCCTTGCCGATGCCCACGCCCGCGCCGGGCTTGAATTTGGTGCCGCGCTGGCGAACGATGATCTCCCCGCCGGTCACGCTCTGGCCGGCGAAGGTCTTGACGCCCAGGCGCTGGGCGTTTGAGTCGCGGCCGTTGCGGCTTGAGCCGAGCCCCTTCTTATGAGCCATCTGTGGTCTCCTTGCCTGTCTGCTGGGCGCTCTCGTCGGCGCCGTCGGTCGCCTTGGCAGCGGTCGCCTTCTCGGCTGTCGCCTTGGTGGATGTCTTGGCGGCTTTGGCGCGGGTGCCCGATGCGATCTCGGTGACCTCGATCTTGGTCAGGTCCTGGCGGTGGCCGGTGCGCCTTTTGTAGCCGCGCTTGGGCTTGAACTTGAACACGCGCAGCTTTTCGCCGCGCACGTGCGCAAGGACCTTGGCGGTAACGCGAACGTCCTTGAGTCCGGCCTGGTCGAGGACGGCCTCCTCGGAGCGATAGAGGATGGGCTCGAGCGTCACGCTTGCGCCCTCGGCCTCGGGCAGGCGCTCGACGAGCAGGGTCTGGCCGGGCTCCACACGGTACTGCTTGCCGCCGGTCTTCACGATCGCGTACATGTCTTCTCTGTGTCGAAATTTTGTGGCTGATGTGATGCGCCGACCCGACAGCATTGCCGGTGAGCGCTGCCTGCTATTCGGGCGCGGCCTTGGCCTTTGCAGCCGAACGGCGCCGTCCGCCCCTGCGGCCACGACGCCGAGGTTTGGATTGTAGGCCATCCTCATCGGTCCCGTCCGCAGGCGTCTGCTCGAGCGCCACCGCGTCGGACGTGAGGGCATCCGTGGCCAGCTCCTCCTCGGGCTCTGAGTCGATGCCCGCGGGCGGCTCGCCCAGCCCTGCTTCGCGGCGTGCCTCCAGGTCCTCGCTATCGACCGGCGCCCTGCGCCGCCGCGAGCGCGATTCGCGCCCGCCGGCGCCGTCACCGTCGCCGGAGGGCAATGAGGCGGGGGCGCGACGCCTGCCGCGTCCTGAGCCCGCGCGCGAGCCCGACGTTCGGGCTGGCGGGCTGACGACCTCGCCGGACTCGTCCAGCAGCAGAGCGCTGGCGGCCGTGCGTCCGACCTGGTCGATGCGCACCATGCGCTTCTCGCCCACGTGGGCGGCCGCGCCGGCGATGGAGATGATGTAGCCGTCGATTTTGGCCACCGCATCGTCCACGTCGTACATATGCGGCTCGACGATCTCCACCAGCACCTCATCGCCCTGGCGAAACGGCAGCGCCCGCTCCTCGACCTCCGCGCGCGTGCCCATGAAGGTGATCGCGAAGTGGTCTAGCGCGAGCCCTTCCGAGCCCTCGAACAGGAATGACTTGTCGGTCTGCGCCTCCAGCGCGTGCAGGACGCGTGAGCCGTGCCCGGTGAACTGTGTGCTCACGCGCGGGTTGGCCTGCACCAGGAACGCCTCCGCGTCGGGGTGTTCGGCGGCCACGTCGCGCAGCCTGCGCTCGAACTCGATCGCGATCGTCTCCTCCGAGCGGATCACGCCCTCGCCCTCGCAGGTGGGACAGGGGCGGCTCATGATCTCGCGCACGCCCTCGGTGACGTTCTGGCGGGTCATCTCGACCAGGCCGAGCTTTGAGATCTCCGCGGTGAAGGTCTTCGTGCGGTCCTCGTCGAGCGTCTTTCGCAGCACCTTCATGACCGCGTCGCGGTTGCGCGCACGGGCCATGTCGATGAAGTCGATCACGATGATGCCGCCGATGTCGCGCAGGCGCAGCTGGTTGACGACCTCCTCGGCGGCCTCGAGGTTAATCTTGGTGATCGTGTCCTCCAGGCCTGCGCCCTTGCCGCGGCCGATGAAACTGCCAGAGTTGACGTCGATCACAGTCAACGCCTCGGCGTAGTCGATGATCAAATAGCCACCGCTGGGCAGGTCCACCCGCCGCGACAGCACCCCGTCGATCGCCTTGTCCACGCCGTAGGACTCGAACAGCGGCTCCGAGCCCTGCCACAGCTCCACGCGCTCGACCAGCTCGGGCGCGGTGCGCGTGAAGAACGACACCAGCCGGTGGTGCTGCTGCTCGTCGTCGACGATCGCCCGCTCGAAGTGCGCGGAGAAGATGTCGCGCACGACGCGCACGGAGAGGTCGGCCTCTTGGAACACCAGATCCGGGGCCGTCGTGTCCTGCACGCGTTTGTCGAGCACCTCGTGGAGCTTGTGCAGGTACTTGAGCTCGCGTTCGAAGTCCTCGCGCTTGGCACCGTGGGCGGCCGTGCGGATGATCACCCCGCCACCGTCGAGCTTCAGCCCGGTGGTCTGGCGGCGCAGGCGCTCGCGCTCGCGATCCTCCAGTCGACGCGACACGCCCACGCCCTCGCCGGTGGGGGCATAGACCATGTAGCGCCCGGCGATGGTCAACTCCATCGACAGCCGCGCGCCCTTGGTCTTCAGCGGGTCCTTGACGACCTGCACGACGATCTCCTGCCCGGGCGAGAGCAGGTCGGAGATCTTGCGCGCGCTGGCGCTGCCGCCGCGGCCGCGCCGGGGCGCCTCGACGCCCGGCAGCACGATCTCGTCGACATGCAAAAAGCCGTTCTTCTCCAGGCCGATGTCCACGAACGCGGCCTCTAGCCCGGGCAGGACGTTGTCGACCTTGCCCTTGTAGATGTTGCCGACGATCGAACGCCCGCCGCGACGCTCTATGTAGAGCTCAGCGACACGGTATCCGGCGTCGGGAGACCCGGCAGCGCGTTTGCGCCGGGTCGAGGACGAGCGTGAGGCGGTGGTGCTTGCACTCGCCTCCAGAAGCGCCACGCGCGTCTCCGCGCGATCGACGCTGACCAGCACTTGCTTTTTCAATTTGATCCAGTCTTTCGGTGTTGGAACACGCCGAGCGGGTGCATGGGCACCTCCTCGACTGGCGCCGGGTCGGCGAGGGTCGGCTCGCGCCCTGCGCGGCGGCCAGGAGAGCAGCCCGAACGGGCTGGCGGTGTGATGAGGGTGACTCGGCGAACAATGGGTCTAATCGCGCAGGACGCGTCCCTTCAGCGCCGCTGACGCGCGGGCCTGCACATAGATCGACTGCAACAGGCCGACGGCCAGCAAGGTGGTGATGACAGACGAGCCCCCGTAGCTCATGAGCGGAAGCGTTACGCCGGTAATTGGCATGATGCCGATAGTCATCCCTACGTTGACGAAGACCTGAAACATGAGCATAGCCGCTACGCCGGCCGCGATCAGTGACCCAAACAGGTCCTTGGACATGACCAGCACGCGCAGCGCGCGGGATATCAACAGCGCATACAGCGCCAGCACGAGGCCGGCGCCCACGAACCCGTAGCGCTCGCCGAGAGCCGCGAAGATGAAGTCGGTGCTGCTCTCGGGCACGAAGCCATCGGGAATCTGGCTGGCCTGATTGCCGCGACCGGTCTTCTGCCCGGCGCCGATCGCGATCTTGGACTCCTGCTGCTGGTAGCCTTCTTTCTGGGGATTGTCGGAGGGGTGCAAGAAGGCGGTCAGCCTGGCCACCTGGTAGGGCTTGAGCACTTGGATGCCGGCCGCGGGCGCGGCGACGAGCACGAACGTGACCGACACCGCGACGAGCGCGAACAGCGCCGCGATGTGCCGCCAGGACGTGCCGGCGACGAACAGCAGCATGAACGCGATGACCACATAGACCATGCCCGAGCCGAGGTCGGGCTGGGCGATCACGAGCATGGCTGGGACGAGTGCGGCGATCATCACCCTCACGGTCGTGTCGCGCTCGCGCAGCTGTCTGGAGCGATCGACCACGAACGCGGCCAGTGCGAGCGTGAGCAGCACCTTGCCGATCTCAGAGGCCTGGAAGGAGAACAGCGGGAATTTGATCGCCCGGGTCGCCCCTTCGGCGGAGTGCCCTGCTCCAAGAACCGCGAGGATGCTCAAGATCAGCGCTGCATAGATGGCGTTTTTGTAGCGGCGCAGGCGCGCGTAGTCGACGCGCGAGAGCACCAGCATGAACAGGAAGCCCACCGTCAGGTAGATCGCCTGGCGGTCCACGTAGTAACGGGGCTGGCCGGGCAGCGAGTTGTGCGTGGCTGCCGCGAGGTTGACCAGCGAGACGATCGACAGTCCGATCACCGCCAGCGTCAGCACCGGGTCCAGGGGCAGGCGCAGGCTGCGCAGCGTCGCCGGGGGCGGCTCTTCGTGGGTGGCCTGGATGGGCGTGAGCGGCATCAGAAGGTCTTCGAGCTGCCGGCCACGAAGCGCTTGGCCACACCGAACCACTGCGAGGCGATCAGGCGCGCGATCGGGGCGGCTGTTTCGGCGCCGAAGCCGCCCTGTTCGACGGTCACGGCGATCACGATCGGCCGGCCCTGGTCGGCCACGTAGCACATGTACCAGGACTGTTCGACCTGCCCCGCCCGTTCAGCGGTGCCGGTCTTGCCGTAGACGGGGTGGGCTGACTGATTCCAGCCGGCCCATACGTCGGCCGAGGTGCCGCCCGGCTCGCTGGCGGCCTCGTGAATGCCCTGCATCACCAGGCCGACGTAGGTGGGATCGAGATGCACATGGCGGGTGGGGAAGCTGAGGCTCTGCACCAGGCTGCCGTCGGTTTCGTCGATCTCCTTGCCCAGGTGCGGGGTCACGACGGTGCCTTCGCCGTCGTGTTCGAAGGCGTTGACCAGCGTGGAATAGGCGACGGCCATCTGCAGGGGGTCGGTCAGCAGATCGCCCTGGCCGACCGCCAGGTGCATGTTGTCGCCGACGCTCCACGGGCGCACTTCGCTGACGATCCCACACGAGGGCACGTGGCGTTTGCGCTCGCAGGCGAGCTCCAGCGCGTCCTGTTTGGCGCGCCACGCCGCGTCCGGGACGACGCCTTCAAACTCGCTGGGCAGGTCGATCCCGGTCGGCTCGCCCACGCCCAGCTTGTGCGCCATCGCCTGGATGATGTTGCCGTGCGCATTGGAGCGCTCGCCGACTTCGAAGAAGTAGGTGTCCGATGAGACCTTCAGCGCTTCCACCAGGCCGACCGAGCCGTAGTCGGTGTGACCCGAGTTGCAGAATTCCTCGCCCCCGACGTTGATGCACTGCCCGGCCCCCAGCCCTTCTTCGGGGTTGAGCACACCCGCTTCCAGCGCGGCCATGGCGGTGATCGGCTTGAACGTCGAGCCCGTCGGATATTGCCCCTCGACCGCGCGGTCGTCGAGCGGGCCGCCGCCGCTTTGGCTGCCGCTGCCTAGCAGTTCGTGATATTCGCGTTCGGTCAGCGGTTTGGCGAAGCGGTTGGGATCGAAGCTCGGATAGGAGCCGATGGCGAGCACTTCGCCGTTGCGCGGGTCGAGCGCCACGAACGCGCCGCCGGTCGCCGGTTTGCCGCCCGCATGGGCCCGTTCGATGCCTTCCAGCAGCGCCTTTTCGGCCTCGCGCTGCAGACCAAGGTCGAGTGTCACCTTCAGGCTGTGCCCGGCCTCGGGCGCTTCGGGCGCGAGCTTGGCCGCCACCGGATAGCCTTCCGCGTTGACCTCTACGTGCTCCTCGCCGGGCTTTCCGCGCAGGTAGCGGTCGTAGTAGTACTCCAAGCCTTCCTGGCCGACTACGGTGCCCTGCTGGACGCCGCGAAACGCCGACAGCTTGAGCTCTTCCTTGCTTATGTCGTCGACGTGGCCGAGCACCTGCGCGGCCATTTCGCCATACGGATAGGAGCGAATCGCGATCGGCTGCTGCACGACGCCGGGGAACTCGCTCTGGCGCTCTGCGAGCACCGTGCGCGGCCCGTTGCCGGCGTCTGTCTTGATCGTGACCGGGGCGTATGGAACGGCGCTGCGCCCGCGGACGACCAGCGCCTCGATGTGCGCGGCGCTCATGCCCAGCAGCCTGCCCAGCCGGCGATACAGCGCTAGCCGCGGCGCACCGGGCGGCGGCAGCGCCGAGGGAACGATCTGGACCGCGTTGGTCGTGCGGCTGGCGACGATCGGCTGGCCTTCGCGGTCGAGGATCTCGCCCCTGGGAGCCGCGATCGGCAGGTCGCGCACGCGGTTGGCGTCGGCCTGCTGGAGGTACTGTTCGCCAGAGAGCACCTGCAGGTACCACAGGCGGAAGAAGATCACGCCGAACATGACCATCGCCACGCCGCCGATGATCGCCACGCGCCAAGCAAGCTGAGGCGAAACCGGCACGCGTGGGTCTCGCCGCCGGACGGGTTCGATCGCGCTCACGTGGTCGCCGCCATGCGTGCCGAGATTGTCATGCTTTTGTCAGCGGGCTTAGACCACCTGTGGTGTACGCGCGCCTACGCCGCCGCCGCGGGTCCTCCGGCAGGGCGCCCTCGAGTGCGCGGCGCACGAGCAGCCACATCGGCAGGGCGACGATCGTGTCCACAAGCACGCCGAGGACTATCTGGCGCAGCAACTGGAAGCTGACGGGGGCGTCGACGCCGAGCATGAACTCGATCAGCGAGTAGCCGACCAGCGCGGTAGCGGCGGCGGCGGCGCCAACGAGCAACGGGGTGAGCCCCGCCTGCGGGTCGCGCAGTTCGCGTAGTCGGCCGGCCCAGTAGCCGATCAGCGTGAAGATCAACGACGTTACGCCGAGGGTCTGCACGAGCGTGAGGTCCACGAGCAGGCCGACGGCGAAGCCGCTGATCGCGCCGAGCATCGATCCGCACAGCAACCCGACGAACACGACCACCAGCGGCGTCAGGTCGACGGTCACGCCGAACACGGGCACCTCCGAGACGACGCCGATCTGAAAGAACACCACGAACACCGTCAGAGCGGCCAGGCGCCAGAGCAGCGTGCCCGACAGGCCGGCGCCGGTCATCCGCCCACCTGAGTGGAGGCGAGCTGTTCTTCTCCGCCGCTGGTAGGGCTTTGCACGGGCAGGCTCGTAGCGACGTTGCCGATGACCGCTGCACGCGAGCCGGGTCCCGCGGTGAGGACCTGTACGACGTCGAGGTCGTGCAGGTTGACCGCCGGGTGCACGTTGACAGACTTGTATGCGCTTTCTTCGTTGACCGACGTGACCTGCCCGATCAGGATGCCAGGCGGATACAGGGAGTTGTCGGGCGGCGACACGGTGCCCGACGTGACCACGTCTTCGCCGGCCACCGCGGAGGCGTTGGTGGGCAGGTACTGCAACAGCAGGTCGTTGGGATCACCGACCTTGGGCTGGACGATGCCTGTCGCCGTGGATGTGCCCACCCGCGCGGATACGCCCATCGAGCTGTCGGTTATCAGGTCCACGACCGCGCCGTCAGAGGCTGCCACGGCGACCTTGCCGACGAGGCCTTCGCCGTTGATCACCGGGTCGTTGTCGTGCACGCCCGAGGATTCGCCCTTGTCGATGACCACGGTCGAGTACCACAGGTTGGGCGACTTGTACACGACCGTGGCGGTCACCGGACGGTAGTCGCCGACGCCGAGCTGATCGAGGTGGTAGAGCGACAACAACTCGCGGTAGCTTCGTTTTTCGGCCTGCTCGGCGACCACTTCGGCGCGCAGTTTGTCGACCTGCTTGAGTAGCTGATCGCGCTGGCTTTTGGCGTGCAGCGTGTCCCCGAACCAACCGAACAGGTCGCGCACGGGCTTCAGGGCCTTGTTGGCGCCATCCTGGATCGGCGAGACGATCGTCAGAAAGCCGCGCTGCACCGCGTGCAGGCGTCCGCTGGGCGCCTCGCCGAAGTAGACGCTGAGAAGCAGCAGGGAGAGCACCACCAGCATCACGAGCACCGCTCGGCGACGCCGGACCGTCTTGTCGTACACCTATGTTTACCTTCCAGGAGCGTTCAGGGGACAGGGTACCCAGGGCGCAGGCGGGGCGTGTCGCACACCCGCCACGCGCGCACCGCTAACGGCGGCGGCGGTTGCGCGATGTGCGGTTGGAGCGATGGATCGCCTCGAACTCCTCCAGCGAGCGGCCCGAGCCGACCGCGACGCACGTGAGCGGAGACTCGGCCAAGTGCGCCGGCATCTGAGTCTCCTCGCGCAGGCGCTCGTCCAGGCCCTGCAGCAGCGAGCCGCCGCCCGCCAGCATGATGCCGCGGTCCATGATGTCCGAGGCCAACTCGGGCGGCGTGCGGTCGAGCGTCTCCTTGACAGCGTCGACGATCTGGTTGAGCGGTTCTGCGAGCGCCTGGCGGATCTCCTCGCTGGTCAGCACGACGGTCTTCGGCAGGCCGGCCACCATGTCGCGTCCGCGGATCTCCGCCTGCAGCTCCTCTGCCATCGGGCACGCCGAGCCGATCTCCAGCTTGAGCTCCTCGGCGGTCTGCTGGCCGATCAGCAGCTTGTACTCCTTCTTTGCGTAGTTGATGATCGCCTCGTCCATCTCGTCGCCGCCCACGCGAATCGACTGCGAGACCACGATCCCGCCGAGCGAGATGACGGCCACCTCGGAGGTGCCCCCGCCGATGTCCACGACCATCGAGCCGGTCGGCTCGCCGACCGGCAGCCCGGCGCCGATCGCGGCCGCCATCGGCTCCTCGATCAGGTAGGCCGTGCGCGCGCCGGCCGACAGGCAGGCCTCCTCGACCGCGCGCTTCTCCACGCCGGTCACCCCGGAGGGAACGCACACGACCACGCGCGGGTGCGCCCAGCGGTTCTGGTGGACCTTCTGGATGAAGTGCCTGAGCATCTGCTCGGTCACGTCGAAGTCGGCGATCACACCGTCCTTGAGCGGGCGGATCGCCTGGATCGTGCCGGGCGTGCGCCCGAGCATGCGCTTGGCCTCGATCCCGACGGCATGCACTTCTCCGGTGCGCGAGTCGATCGCCACCACGCTCGGCTCTGACAGCACGATGCCGCGCCCGCGCACGTATACGAGGGTGTTTGCAGTTCCCAGGTCGACCGCCATGTCGCGACCGCCAAAGCCTGTCAGATAGCTGAAGATGCCCATATATAGAGGGACGGCACGCTCGGACCCGGCTCAGCGCTCCTGCAATGCTGTGCGCATTCGGCGCCCAGGGCACAAAACCGCGGCGTACCGCGGGCGCCAGTCTAGCGAACGCCCGTCCTGGGCCGACATGCGTGCCAGTGGATTTGCAGGCAAAACCTGCTGAGGAGCCGTTTCAGAGCGGGCGACGGGATGCGCTGAGCTCCGGGTACAGGTCGCACAGTGTGGCCAGCGGCAGGCCGACCACGTTGTCCTCCTCCCCATCCACGGCCACCGCAAGCTTGGCGCCTGCGCCCTGGATGGCATACCCGCCCGAGCGCCCGCACCACTCGCCAGTGCCCACGTACCACGCGAGCAGTTGCGCGTCGAGCGCGCGGAACGTCACGCGCGTGCGCGCGAGCGCCGTGCGCTGCTCGCCCTCGCCGGCGCCGTCGCGGGGAAGCAGCAGCGCCAGCCCGCTGAGCACCTCGTGCGTGCGTCCGCCCAGCGCGCGCAGCGTCCTGCGCGCGCTGGCGGCGTCGGGTGGCTTGCCATAAATCACTCCGTCGAGCACCACGATCGTGTCGCAGCCCAGCAGCGCCTCGCGCACGCCGGGCCGGCGCGCCGCACGCGCCTTGCGCAGCGCGTTCTCCACGGCCACCCGCCCCGGGTCATCGCCCTGCTCGAGCTCGCTGGCATCGGTGGCCCTGACCGTGAAGGGGACGCCCAGGCGCTCCAGCAGCACCCGGCGCTGGGGCGAGCCAGAGGCGAGGACGAGGGGCGCTAGTCCTGAGTCGAAAATTCGGTGAGTGTTTGCCGGATGAATGGTCGTGATCTGACGGTCGATGGCGGCGGGCCGCGTGCCGGTAGCACGTGGGCCGACGGCGGCGGACGTCAGGCGCGGGCAGGCGACGGGAAACGCCATTCGAATTTTCGACTCAGGACGCTAGTTCAGGCAGCGATCACAGGTCTCCGAAGAAGAGGGCCGCCTCGCGAGCGGCAGACTCGGGCGAGTCCGAGCCGTGCACCATGTTGGCCCCCATCTCGATCGCGAAGTCGCCGCGGATCGAGCCCGGGGCAGCCTCCAGCGGATTGGTCGCGCCGATCACCTGGCGCGCCGCCTTGACCGCGTCTGCGCCCTCGAGCACCATCGCGACGAGCGGGCCGGAGGTGATGAACGCCACCAGCTCGCCGAAGAACGGCCGCTGCGCGTGCTCGGCGTAGTGGCGTTCGGCCAGGTCGCGCCCGACGGTCATGTGGCGCAAGGCGGCGATCCTCAGCCCCTTGCGCTCAAAGCGGGCGATGATCTCCCCGGTCAGGCCGCGTGCGAACGCGTCGGGCTTTACAAGGATCAGTGTGCGGTCATTGTCGTCGGCCATGGATTCCTTTGCTCGGAGTGTTTGCTCGGGTGTGGGTGCGCGCCGTCAGGACGTCGGGCGCGGGCGCGGACCCGAGCGCCCACCCGGCCGCGCCGCGCGGGCGCCCGCTGCCCTGCGCTCGCTCGACCCAAGGGCCGGCTCGGCCGCCGCGACGGGCGCTGCCTGCTCGCCCTGATCGGCCTCGCCGAGCATGGCGGTATCGAGCTCGGGCTGGCCTATCTCCAAACGGTCGGCCTCCATCGCCGACGCGCCACGCCGGCGGCGCATGCGCGTTCCGGAGATGCCGGGCACGTCAGCCTCGCAGTAGGGACAGATCGTCCACGCCTGGTCGAGTGGGCGGTTGCAGTTGACGCAGCGCTCCTTGAGCTTGCGCAGACAGCTCGGGCAGCGCACGAATTCGCGCTCGATGCGATAGTCGCAGTGCGGACACAGCATCTGCTCGAGCTGGTGCAGGCGCGCCTGCGCCGCGTGCATCTCCAGTTCTCGCTCGTGCACGTCCTCCAGGTACTCGGGCGGGCGCACGATCATGTACACGACCGCGCCCACGAACGGGAACAGCAGCGCGGCCGCAGCAGCGCATGCAATCAGCATCGGGTCGGTGACGCGCCGGCGCGCGTCCGCGTAGGTCCAGTAGATCAGAGCGAAGTACAGAACGACCACGAACAGGATCAGCAAATCGACGGCCAGGTTCAAGCCGCTGCTTTCGATCCCGAAATATGCAAGCGGTGGCATCGGCCGGCTGAGTTTAGAGAAACAACCGGCCAAATCCATAGCCAGCGGCGAAGAACACGAGGATCACCAAGGCCACGATCAGCGCGACCGCGCCGATCATCGTGAGCACCGAGGGACCCTGCTCGTTCATCTGCCCAAGCTCGCGGGACGCTCCCGCGTGCGTCCAAGCGTATCGGAGCTCTGACCGGCGCCCTTCGCTCGCCGCTCCCTCGATCGCTCGGCCAGCAGCGCGCCGACCAGGTAAACCGAGCCCGTTGCCAGCGTCGCGCCCCCGTGCTCGCACGCCCAACGCTGCGCATGCGCGAGCGCTCGCGAGGGCTGCGGCTCGCACTCGCTGGCCTGAAAGCCCAGCTGGCGCGCCAGCGATTGCAGAGCCGCCGGCGACAGCGCGCGGCTGCTGGGGGGCGCCGTGAACCAGGCCCGCTCGCACAGCGGCAGCAGGGCGGCGAGCATCGCTGCCGCGTCCTTGTCCTCGAGCACGCCGAGCACCAAGGCAAGCGGCCCGGGTGGGTGGGCTTCAAGTACCTCGGGAAGCGACTGCACGAGCGCGGCAACCGCGTCGGGATTGTGCGCGCCGTCAAGGACGGTCGGGGGGCGATCGTCGAGCAGTTGCAGGCGTCCCGGCACCTGCACCTCGGCAGCCGCCCGCGCGACCGCCTGCTCGCGCAACTCGATCCCCGTTGTCTCCAGATACGACGCGGCCGCCGCCCGGGCTAGCGCGAAGTTGCGCTGCTGAAAGCCGCCACGGGCGAGCAGGACGGGCATCGGCTGCGTTGCAGCTGCGCGCACGACCTGGGCGTCGCGCTCGCGCGCTACACGCTGCGCCACGGCCAGCGCCGGCGCAGCGAGGTCCGCGCCGAGCACCAGCGGGCGATTGGCTCGCACGACCGCGAGCTTCTCCTCGGCGATGTCTGTCAGCGTGGGGCCCAGCCAGCGGGTGTGCTCCAGCCCGACGTTGGTGAGCACCGTGACCTGGGAGTCGATCACGCTGGTGGCGTCATAGCGCCCCCCCAGCCCGGCCTCGACGACCGCCACCTCGACGCCCTCCTGGGCCATCTGCCAGAAGGCAGCCGCGGTGAGCAGTTCGAACTGGGTCACGTGATCGTCCTCGGCCAGCGTGCGGTTGACGCGCTGGGCAGCCCATGCCGCCCGGGCGACCGCCGCGGCGAACGTCTCGGGGTCCAGCTCGCGTTCGTCCAGTCGCACGCGCTCGCGGAAGGACACCAGGTGAGGCGAGGTGTAGGTGCCTGTGCGCAGCCCATGCCGCTGCAGTATCGCGGCGGTCATCCGGGTCGTCGAGGTCTTGCCGTTGGTGCCCAGGACGTGGATGGACGCAAAGCGCCGCTCGGGCGAACCGAGCACGGTCATCATCCGGCGCATCCTGTCCAGACCGAAGCGCATCCCGAACAGCTCCAGGGAGCGCAACTGCTGCTCGGCCTGGGCCTCGGTCCAGGACGCGGCGTCGCTGCGGCGCCAGCGGGCGCCGCGGTCGCTCACGGCACGGGACAGCGGCGGCGCCCGCGCCGGCCGCGGCGAGGACCGGCGAGTCCCAGCAGCTCGCGGCTTGCGCCCTTCAGGTCCAGCTTGCCTGCCAGCTTGCGCAGCTCCTTGCGCTCCTTGGGGCGCAAGTTGGCGGGTCGTCCCCCCGAGTCGCGCAGCAGGCGCGCGATGCGGGCACGGTCCTGCTGGGACAGGGCCCGCCAACGCTTGCCGATGACCAGGCCGGCCTGCAGCAGCACGGCCCACGGCAGCGCCTTGACGCGGCCGCTCTTGGTCTTCGGGGCGCTCTTGGACCTTGACACAGTCGCGATGGTAGCGAACGCCAAGGCCGACGCGGTGGCCGCTGCTGTTAGGCGGACTCCTCGCGCAACCCAGCCTCGTCGGCCTCCTCGGGCGCCGCTTCGGTGACGAGCGTGGGTGTGAGCCCCTTCTCGACGACCTCCTTGGTGACGACGCACTTCTTGACGTCACGCCGGGACGGCAATTCGAACTGGACGTCGAGCAGGATTTCCTCGATTATCGAGCGCAGCCCGCGCGCGCCGGTTTCACGTTCTAGGCCCTTGTCGGCGATCGCCACGAGCGAGTCCTCGGCGAATACGAGCTCGATCCCGTCGAAGGCGAAGAAGCGCTGGAACTGCTTGACCAACGCGTTGCGCGGCTCGACCAGGATCGAGACAAGATCCTCGCGCGTGAGCTGGTGTACCGCGCTCATCACTGGTAGGCGCCCGATGAACTCGGGGATCAGGCCGTACTCGATCAGGTCCTCGGGCAGGCACTGCTCGAAGACTTCGCCTGTGTCGCGCTCGGCCCTGGGCTCGATCGCGGCCGCGAAGCCCACGCCTTTGTGGCCTATGCGCCGCTCGATCACCTTGTCGAGGTTGGCGAACGCGCCGCCGCAGATGAACAGCACGTTGGTGGTGTCGATCGTCAGGAACTCCTGGTGGGGGTGCTTGCGCCCGCCTTGGGGAGGCACCGACGCCTGCGTGCCCTCGAGGAT
>Ga0102924_1003864_pt1 | contig 15466 bp, 13 predicted proteins | sample PaiPotPPM11metaG_FD_80116 | JGI IMG/M metagenome (GOLD analysis project Ga0102924, IMG submission 80116) | Iron sulfur acid spring bacterial and archeal communities from Banff, Canada, to study Microbial Dark Matter (Phase II) - Paint Pots PPM... ... | reverse complement strand
TCCCCGCCCCCGCCCCTGGCGGCCAGGCCCATGCGCGGCAGGCGCCTCCGTCACCGTCCCTTGTCGCCCGCCATGCGGTGGACCCTGCGGCTCTCATCCGTCGCGGCCATCCTCATCGCGTGGCAGATCTACGGCGGCAGCATCAACCCGATCCTGCTGTCGGATCCGTCCGCGGTCGCCGTCGCGTTCGTCGACATGGTCAGGGACGGCTCGCTCGGCCACGCGCTCGCGTCCAGCCTTGAGGTGCTCGGACTCGGCTACCTCTTCGGCTCGGTCGCGGGAGTGATCATCGGCCTGGCCGCGGGGCGCAGCGAGGCGATCGCGGCGCTGATCGACCTCCCGGTCAACGCGCTGTACGCGGTGCCGGCGGTGGCGCTCGTCCCGGTGATCGTCCTCTGGTTCGGCTTCGCGGTCACCACGAAGACCGTCGTGGTGTTCCTGTTCGTCATCTTCCCGGTGCTCATCAACACGACGCGCGGCGTCCGCGAGGTCGATCCCGAACTGGTGGAAGTCGCCAGGAGCTTCTGCTCAAGCGAGCGGAGGATGTGGTTCGACCTGATCCTGCCGTCGGCGCTGCCCTTTATCGTGACCGGCCTGCGGCTCGCCATCGGCCGGGCACTGATCGGCGTGATCGTCGCCGAGTTCTACACCTCCCTGTCCGGGCTCGGCGACCTCATCACGACGAACGCCAGCAACTTCCAGACCGCCCGGATGTTCGTCCCGATCGTCGTTATCGCCCTGCTCGGCGTCATCTTCACCGCGCTACTCGAACTGGCCGAGCGCAGGCTCGTCCAGTGGCGCAAGGTTCCCCAGTAACTCACCGTCGGCAGGCGCGAGCGTGCCGCATTTCCCATAGAAAGAAGAAGGTTCACATGAGGCGCACTCTTGTGCTGCCCGGTTGCGTAGCCGGAGTCGTGATCGCGTCCGCGGTCATCTCGGGCTGCAGCAGTTCCAGCAGCTCATCACCGGCCAGCACGTCCGGCACGACGAGCACCACGGCCACGCCGACGACCACCACCAGCATCACGATCGGCCTGCCGAACTCCGTGCCCAGCTTCGCCAACTCCGACGTGGCGGTCGCCCAGGCCGAGGGCTACTTCGCCAAGGAGGGCCTGAACGTCAAGGTCGACGACCTGTCGTCCGGCGTCCCCGTGGTCCAGGGTGTGGTCGGCGGCTCCCTGGACATCGGGGCGAGCAGCATCGAGCCGGTCGTGAACGCCGCGTCCGCGGGAGCGCCGATCCAGATCGTCGGCTCGTACGCGAACAAGCTGACCGTCGACATGGTCACGCCGAAGTCCATCGCCTCTCCGACCGGCCTGCGCGGCCAGCGGCTCGGGATCCAGCAGGTGGGCGCGTTCCGCGAGGTGATGACCCGGATGGTCATCGAGGGCGAGGGCCTGACCACCTCCGACGTCACCTACGTGCCGAGCTCGTCGTCCGCCTACATCACCGAGCTGCTCACCGGCGAGATCAAGTCCGGCGTGCTCCAGGAGGAGCAGACCGTCACGGCGCTCAAGAAGGACAGCACCCTGCACGTCCTCGTCAACTACGACCAGGCGGACCCGAACTACTTCTACGGCACGTACGTGGTCTCGAAGTCGTGGCTCGGGAGCAACCAGGCCACGCTGGAGAAGTTCCTCACCGCCATCACGATGGCGCACCGCTTCATGTACACGAACGAGTCGGCCACCGTCTCGATCGTCGCGAAGAACACCGGGGACAGCTCCACCGCGATCACCAAGGCGTACGGCGTGCTGCTCACCCAGGAAGGTGTGTTCCCGCTGAACAGCGGGCTTGACCTGTCCCGCATCAGCGGCACGATCGCGACCATGAAGAAGTACAAGATCCTGACCGGGACCGAGCCGTCGGCATCGTCGCTCGTCAACACCGGCCCGGTCGACGCGGTCATCAGCAAGCTCGGCTCGATGTCGGACACTAATGAGTCCGACTGACCGCATGGACGTTCCTGACACCATGCGCGCCGCCGTCCTCTTCGGCCCGCGGGACATCCGGGTGGTGGACAAGCCCGTTCCCGGGCCCGGGCCGGACGAGGTACTCGTCAGAGTGGCGATGTGCGGCACCTGCGGGACGGACCTGAAGATTTTCGACGGGCACTTCCCCCAGACCCCGCCGTTCGGCCAGTTCACGCCGGGCCACGAGTGGACCGGCACGGTCGCGACGCTCGGTAGCCAGGTGGATGAGTTCAAGGTCGGCGACCGGGTATGCATCGAGGCGCACAGCGGCTGCGGCCGCTGTGACAACTGCCTGGTGGGCAAGTACACGGCGTGCCTCAACTACGGCAACCCGGCGAAGGGACACCGGGCCACCGGCATGACGGTGGACGGCGGCTTCGCCGAGTACGCCGTCCACCACGTGAGCGCCCTGTACCCGCTGCCGCAGCAACTCACGTTCGAGGACGCGGTGCTGATCACAACGGCTGGCACCGGGCTCTACGGGCTCGATGTCGCGGGCGGTTACGTCGCGGGTCAGGATGTCGTGGTGTTCGGCCCGGGCCCGGTCGGGTTGACGACCGTGCAAATGCTGAAGGCGCTGGGGGCCGGCCAGGTCATCTGCGTCGGCACCAGGCCCACTCGGCTCGAGCTGGCCAAGCACTTCGGGGCCGATCACGTCATCAACGCGCGCGAGACCGACCCGGTCGCATCGATTCTCGACCTGACCGGCGGCGAGGGTGCCGACATCGTGGTCGAGTGCTCGGGCTCGGTCTCCATCCCCGCGCTCTTCCCGCAGGTGACCAAGCGCGGCGGCAAGATCCTCGTCGTCGCCTTCTACCCGGAGCCGGTCACGTTCGACCTGGGCGCCGTCGTCCGCAAGGACATCTCGCTGTTTACCTCGCGCGGCGAGGGCGGCAACAACGTGAAGCGCGCCGTGGCCCTGGCCGCCCAGGGCAAACTGCACGGTGCCGAGATGGTGACGCACCGGTTCCCGCTCGACGACATCGCGGAGGCCTTCCGCGTCGTCCGGGAGCGCGACGGAGATCCCGTCAAGGTGGTCATCATGCCGTAACGCTCGCGGGGCAAGACGGTCGGGCCGGCGTGACCGCAGTCACGCCGGCCCCGACCGCTGTCGTTCTGTGCTGGCGCCCCGAAGATGATTTTGATTATTCCGAACGGATGCAGCTGACTCTCCCCGCCAACCGGCTCGCGGGTCCGCTCCCACCGCGTTGGATGCCGCCGAGTCAGCTGCCGTAGTGTCTCTAGTAATCGGCGTGGATCAGCTGCACCTGGCCGAACGCCGCCGCGCACCGGAACGGGAGGCCGAGATCTACGCGACGCCCGGCACGCACCTGCGCCAGTTCGCTGGCCGGCGGGCAGCGGCACTCAAGACGGCCAGCCAAGCATGACGGTCGTGAACGACGATAATGCGGACGCCGGCCAGGACCGGTCAATCGGCGTCGGAGGGGCGATGGATCCTAAAGTGCTGGCTGACGCGGGGCCGGACCCCAGCGCGGAAGCCCCATCGGTGAGCGGGTTTGTCCTGCGGGTGCAGCTGGGGGCCCAGCTTCGTCGCCTGCGCGAGGCGGCCGGTATTGCGCCTGAGCAGGCTGGATATGAGATCCGGGCGTCCCGTTCCAAGATCAGCCGGATGGAGACCGGCCAGGTCGGGCTGAAGCCGCGCGATATCGGGGACCTGCTCAGCTTGTACGGGGTGACCGACGAGGCCGAGCGGTCCAGGTTCCTCTACCTGACCGAGCAGTCCACTCAGCCGGACTGGTGGAGCGAGTACGGCGATGTACTCCCGAGCTGGTTTGAGAACTACCTCGGGCTGGAGTCCGCGTCCGCGGCCGTCCGAAGTTTCGAGATCCAGTTTGTGTACGGGCTGTTCCAGACCGAGGACTACGCGCGTGCGGTTACCCGTCTGGGTCATCAGGCCGCGCCCGACGCGGAGATCGAGCGGCGGGTCGAGTTGCGCACCAGGCGCCAGGAACTGCTCACCCGGGCGGACCGGCCGAGGATCTGGTCGATTATGGACGAGGCGGTGCTGCGGCGGCCGGTCGGCGGCCCGGCGGTGATGCGCGCCCAGCTTCGCCGTCTCGTCAAGGTGGCCGGGATGCCGCGGGTGAGCGTCCAAGTTGTCCCGTTCGCCCGCGGCGGTCATGCGGGCGCGAGCGGGTCGTTCAGCGTGCTGCGCTTCGGAGAGCGGGACCTGCCGGACGTGGTTTACGCCGAGCAGCTCACGAGCGCCGTGTACCTGGAGCAGCGCTCGGATGTCGAGCACTACCTGGCGGTGATGGACCAGCTCAGCGGCCAGGCGCTGACGCCGGCCGACACGATCCGCTTTATCGAGCAGGTGGCCAGCGAAACATGAAAGGGCATCGGGAATGACCAGCGACGAGGCGGCGGGACCGGGCGACGGTAAGCGGGGCTCGCTGCCGTTCGACATCAGCAAAGCCCACCAGGCCCGCATCTACGACTACTACCTGGGCGGCAAGGACAACTACGAGTCCGACCGGGCCGCGGGTGACGCGTACCTCAAGGTCTACCCGGATCTGGTGGCAACCGCGCAGGCGAACCGGGCTTTCCTCGGGCGTACGGTCCGCTACCTTGTCCGCGAGGCGGGAATCAGGCAGTTTCTCGATATCGGCACCGGCATCCCGACGGCGGGGAACACCCACGAGGTCGCCCAGGAGATCGCCCCCGGGACCCGCGTCGTCTACGTTGATTACGACCCGATCGTGCTCGCGCACTCCCGCGCGCTGCTAGAGAGCCACGAGGCGGGCGCCACCGAGTACATCGACGCCGACCTGCGCGACACCGATACGATCCTCGACCAGGCAGGCCGGCTGCTGGACCTCAGCAAGCCGGTGGCGGTCACGCTGATCTCGATCCTGCACGCGATCCCCGCGTCGGACGACCCGCACGCCATCGTGGCCCGGCTGATGGACGCCGTGCCGCCGGGCAGCTACCTCGCCCTGTCTCACATGGGGGCCGACCTCCTCCCCCCGGAAACAAGCGAGGGGCTGCAGAGCATCTCCGGCCGCCTGAGCCAGCAGCAGTACACGTACCGCACCCGTGAGGAAGTGGCCCGCTTCTTCGAAGGCATGGAGCTCGTACCGCCAGGCGTGGTCCGAGTGGAGGAATGGCGTCCAGAACCAGAGGCGGGTCAGGTCGGCCCCTCGGCCCTGTGGGTCGCGGTGGGGCGCAAGCGCTGAAGGCCAGGTCGTCAGCCGCCTGGGACGCTAACGCTTAACGACGTATTACGAGTTAGGTAAGCCTTCCCTAAGTTCTCCCAGTCGTTATAAGGTCCGCCTAAGTATGGTTAGGCTAACCTAATTTCGAAGGGAAGGCCATGGGGTCCAGTAGTCACGACCAGGCCGCGCGGAAGCTGCGATGGCTCGTCATCTCCGCCGGCGCGGTCATCTCCGCGTCGCTGCTCGCCGCCTGCGGCGGGGCGAGCGCGGGCACCAGCGCCAGCGGCGGCACGGGCGGCAGCGGCGGCGGCACGATCACCCTTTACAGCGGTCAGCACCCGCAGCTCACCGCCGCGATTGTCAGCGCGTTTGAGAAGCAGACCGGCATCCACGTGAACGTCCGCACCGACGACGGGATCGTCCTCGCCGACCAGATCCTTCAGGAAGGCTCGCATTCGCCCGCCGACGTCTACCTGACGGAGAACTCACCCGAGCTGATGCTGCTCACCCAGCGCCACCTGCTCGAGACGCTGCCCGCGGCGATCACCAGCCAGACCCCGGCCAAGGACAACTCGCCCACCGGGAACTGGGTGGGCATCTCGGTCCGGGTCAGCGCCCTGGCCTACAACCCCTCGCTCATCTCCGCCAGCCAGCTCCCGGCGAGCATCCTCGACCTCGCCCAGCCCAAGTGGAAGGGCAAGGTCGCGATCGCGCCGACCGACTCCGACTTCGTGCCCCTGGTCGGTGCGGTCATCGCCGCCTACGGCCAGCAGGCCGCCCTGAACTGGCTGCGCGGCCTCAAGGCCAACGCCGCCGCGGACGCCGACATCGAAACGGTGGTCGCGGCGGTCAACAAGGGGCAGGACGCCGTCGGAGTCATCAACCAGTACTACTGGTACCGCCTCCAGCAGGAGCTGGGCACCGCGAACACGCACAGCAAGGTGTACTACTTCCCCGACAAGAACGTCGGCGGGATTGAGAACATCTCCGGCGCCGCGGTGCTGGCCTCTTCGTCGCACAAGGCCGCCGCCGAGAAGTTCGTGTCGTTCCTCGTCTCCGCGAAGGCCCAGCAGATCCTTGCCGCGGGCGACACTTTTGAGTACCCGGTACGGCCGGGGGTCGCGCCGAACTCGGAGCTGACGCCGCTGACGCAGGTCAACCCGGCGGTCCTCAGCGTCGTCGGCCTCGGCAACGACATCCCGGCGGCGTCCCTGCTCCAGCAGGCGGGGCTGACCTGACATGGCCGGCGTAGAAGCGCCCACGCTTCATCGGCTGGCCGGCCGCCCGGCCGACGACGCGGTGTGGCCCGCCCCGCTGCGCAGGTTCCTCTCACGGCGCGGCCGCCGGGTGCCATGGCTGCTCGCTTCCCTGACCGTGCTCATCGTGGCGGGGCTCCTGTCGCCGCTGGCCCTGGTCGTCATCCAGGCCGTCCAGACGGGCTGGAGTCAGCTCTGGCCCGTCCTCGACCGCGCCTTCGTGGTCACGCTGCTGTGGAACACGGTGCGCCTGGCGCTCCTGGTGACCGCGGCCTGCGCGGTGATCGGTACGGTCGCGGCCTGGCTGACCGAGCGAACGACGCTGCCGGGGCGGCGGGTGTGGAGCGTCCTGCTGATCGTGCCGCTCGTGGTGCCCGACTTCGTGCTGTCGTGGGCCTGGTCTTCGGTCTTCCCCTCGGTCCAGGGGTACTTCGGAGCGGCCCTGGTGATGGTTCTCCACCTGTACCCGCTCGTCTACCTGCCGATGACCGCCGCCTTCCGGGCGGCGGACCCGGGCCAGGAGGAGGCCGCCCGCAGCCTGGGGTTGTCCAGGCTGGCCGTCTGGCTGCGGATCAGCGTGCGCCAGGCCCGGGCCGTGCTGCTGGGCGGATGCCTGCTGGTCTGCCTATCGCTGATGGCCTACTACGGCGCTTTTGAGGACCTGCACTACCAGACGTTCACGACCGCGATCTTCGGGGAGTTGCAGATCCAGTTCAACCCGGCCGGGGCGTCGGCGCTCTCGCTGGTGCTCGTCGTCCTGTCCGTTCTGGTCCTCGGCGGGGAGACGGCCTTCAGGGAACGAGGCCGCCTGCAACGTCCTGGCTCGATGGCCCAGCGCGCACAGCAGCCGGTTCCCCTGTCCCGGAGAACGCGCCTGCCCGCCCTGGCCGGAGTCGCCCTCCTGGTGGGGCTGGCCCTGGGCTTCCCGGTCGCCATCGTCTGCTACTGGATGGCGGTCGGCGTGTCGTCGACTCTTCCCGCCGCCGTCTCGCTGGGCGCGGCCATCGGGTCCACTGCGCTGTACAGCGCCCTGGGGGCACTGGCCTCGACCCTCCTCGCCCTTCCGGTGGCGCTGCTCGCGGCCCGCCACCCGGGTCGCTGGTCGAGGGCGATGGAACGCTCCACGTTCATCACCCAGGCCATCCCGGGCGTGGTGATCGGGCTGGCGCTGGTCTTCCTGGCCAGCCGCTACCTGGGCTTCCTCTACCAGAGCCCGGAACTGCTCGTCGCCTCCTACACGATGATGTTCTTCCCGCTCGGCCTGGTCGCGGTCACCGCCTCGGTGCTGCGCGCCTCGCCGCGCCTGGAGGAGGCGGGCCGGGCCCTGGGCCGGGCCCCGTGGGCGGTGCGCCTGACCGTGACGCTTCCGCTGCTCGCCCCGGGCCTGGCGGCCGCGTTCTGCTTCGTCTTCCTCTCGGCGGCGACCGAGCTCACCGCGACCCTGCTGCTCGTCCCGACCGGCGTGCAGACCCTGGCGACCCAGTTCTGGACCTACGCCGAGCAGGGGGTCTCGTTCGGCGCCGCGGCGCCGTACGCGGCGGCGATGATCGTGATGTCCGCCGTGCCCGCGTACCTGCTCGGGCAGTTCTTCGACCGCCGGTCCGGCCGCGGACCTGCAGGCGCATCAGTCATGGAGGCAATGTCGTGAGCGCGATTACCTGCACGGGGATCTTCAAGTCGTACGGGAGCACCTCGGTGCTCAACGGCCTGGACCTGGAGGTGCCGGACGGCACCGTGGTCACGGTGCTCGGCGAGTCCGGGAGCGGCAAGACGACGCTGCTGCGCATGATCGCCGGCTTCGACCGTCCGGACGCCGGAACGATCACCATCGACGGCCAGGTCGCCGATTCCGGTGACCGCTTCGTGCCGCCCGAGCGCCGCCGGATCGGGTACGTCGCCCAGGAGGGCAACCTCTTCCCGCACCTCACGATCGCCAAGAACATCGGCTTCGGGCTGCCGCGCCGCGAGCGGGGCTCGGGCCGGGTCGACGAACTGCTCGAGCTCGTGGGCCTGGCCGGCCTGGGCAAGCGCTACCCGCATCAGCTTTCCGGCGGCCAGCAGCAGCGGGTGGCTCTCGCGCGGGCGCTGGCCCCCCGCCCGAACGTGGTACTGCTCGACGAGCCGTTCTCGTCCCTGGACGCCGGCCTGCGCGCATCGCTGCGCTTCGACGTGATGCGGATCTTGCGCCAGCAGCGCGCCACCACCGTGTTCGTCACTCACGATCAGCAGGAGGCGCTGTCGGTCGCCGACCTCGCGGGCATCGTCAACGGCGGCCGGATCGGGCAGTTCGCCTCCCCGGAGACCCTTTACACCCGCCCGGCCGACCCGGCCATCGCCCGGTTCCTCGGCGAGGCCAACATCGTGTCGGGCACGGCTTCGGCCGGCGCCGTCGAGACCGCGCTCGGGCAGCTTGTCCTAGCGGACGGCACCAGCCTGGCCGCTGGGTCGGCCGAGGTGCTCATCCGCCCCGAGCAGATCTCGCTCCAGCCGCATGACGGCCAGCCGTGCGCTCCCGGGCAGGCCGTCGGTCAGGTGCTGCACCGCGAGTTCTACGGGCACGACTGCGTTGTCCTCGTCGGGACCGGCGATGACGCGCATCCGCTGCGGGTGCGCTGCTCGGGGCGCTCCTCCGTCCAGGCCGGCGACCTGGTTCTCATCTCCGCCGTGGGCGACGTAATCGCCTGGCAGGCCATGGCTAACAACTAGACCTCGCCCAGACAAGGACAGCGATGACACAAGACACCCGCCCACCGGCCGTCTCCAGCCTCGCAGTGCCTGGCGCCGACGGGAGCGGAAGCCCGGCGACGTTGGCCCCGCTGCCCCCGCTGCCCCCGCTGCGTTGCGCGGACGCCGCCCGGATGCGCGGCGAGCCACTGCACGCCAGCGCCGTCCGCTACTCCCGGTTCCTCCTGCTGGAAGTCCCCGGCCCCTGGGGGGAATCGGCCTTGGACGAGAAGCACATGGACGCCGACGTCGCCAGGGAGCTCGCGCACGCGGCCAAGGCCGCCGGCACTCACGTCGTGCTGATCCGCCGCCCTGGCCGTCATCCGTCGGTACTGACCGGCTCCGCGAACAGGGCTATGGCCTGGGCGTTCGCCGACACCTCGCCCGGGGTCGAACGTGTTCTGTGGGGGTCCTGGCGCGATCCCGCCGACCTGCTCGACCTCGACCTCAACGCCGCGACCCCCGGCCCGGCCAACGCCGCGGGGCCCCAGCGACTAGCCCTGGTATGCACGAACGGCAAGCGCGACCAGTGCTGTGCCATCCGCGGCCGCCCGGTAGCCGCGGCGATCGCCGCCGCTACCGACTGGGATACCTGGGAGTGCTCGCACCTCGGCGGTCACCGTTTCGCGGCGACCATGATGCTCCTGCCGACCGGAGACATGTTCGGCTGGCTGGATCAGGAATCGGCCCTCGCGGTCATGCAAAGATTCGACCTGGGCCAGGTCATGCTGTCCCACTACCGCGGGCGTTCCGGTCAGTCGGTGCCGGCCCAGGCCGCGCTGCACGCCACGGCGGTCCGGCTCGGCGACTTCCGCCGCGGCGCGCTCCGGGTGGCTTCCGCCCGCCGCGCGGCCGCCGGGCCGGGCGGCGCGGAGCCGCCGAATCCGGCGGACGAGGCCGAGCTCTGGGAAATCGAGGTCATTCACCAAACCGAACATAGCCCGGGTATCGCCTACCGCGTGCTCCTGGCCGGATCGAAACTGGCGCCGACGTTCCTGTCATGCTCGGATGGTACCCGCAAGTCGGAGATCCGTTTCGAGACGCACTCATTCTCCCGCATCGAATAACACATCCACCTACGCAGGCGACGTGCGCGACCCGGTAATATGCGGGTCGCGCACGTCGCTTCTTGCGATCATTGAACCGCGATCCCGGGTGACAAATTAGGTAAGCCTAACCAGTCAACCGCCCGATTCCCCGGGTCGCCGCTGGTTACTTTTTTATCATCTTCGCAGATCAGCGCTTCGCTCAAGCTCCGAAATCCGCGATGATATTTTTGTAACGCTAGAGTCTGTGGATCTGCCGGGCGCGTTCATCACGGAACTGTAAACTTCTGCTATCCGGGAATCGTCCAGCCCCCGGGCCGCGTGCGGTAAAGGAGACGAACATGCAACCCCTCGATAGCCGGGCTGTGTCGGAAAGTCTCGAATCATATGCCCGCGAAAGGCTGGCCGAGAGCGATTTCTTCTCTGATCTGTCGGTCGGGCAAGTCCGTCCCGAGCATGTCCGCGACGTCTTCGGCCAGTTCTATCTGTGGCGCAACCGCTTCCACCGGTGGTTCGGCATCTGCGTCGCCAGGAGCGCGCCGTTGGGCGACGCGCTGAACGTGCCGCGCATCCTCGGCGAACTCATCACCTGCCTGGAAGAGGAGATCAAGGGCAACCATCACGGCCTGGCGCTCTCTTTCCTGGCCGCCTTGGGCGTAGCCGACCCGGCGCGTATCGCGGCCCTGCCGGTAACCGAGTCGTACGCCGAGTCCTTTCTCCGCTGCTACTTCTCGGCGGACCGCACCGGCGACGAGGCGCTGGCCGCGCTCGCCGGGCGGGAACTCGTTGCGCCCGGCCGCAATGCGATCATTATCAACGCCCTTTCCAGTCACTATGGCGTGACGTCCGGCCTAGAGTTCTTCAGCCTGCACACAGATCTCGAGGCGGAGCATTTCCGGGCTCTGTGGGAGGCACTTGCCCACGACACCAAGACGGATGCCCAACGGCTCATCGAGGCGGCCAGGCTAGAGATCTGGGAACACGTCACTTTCTGGGACGACGTCTACTCCACGATTCTTGAAGCGCAGCACAAGCTCGCGTCGTGAAATCATCGCTGCCTTTTAACGCGGCCAATAGTACGAAAGGACCTGCTCCCCGGTCGACGCGAATCACGTCGGCCCGCCCGTTCAGCAAATAAAGACAAGGTGAGAAGTGAACGACTTCGATTACCTTCCTGAATACGGATGGCCTGCCGCGGAAGCCCCTTACGGGAGGTATTCGGATTTCGGGACAGCGCCGCCGTCGGGACGCCATCGCGGCGCGGAGCAGCCGGATTACGCCCCTCCCGGCTCGAACGACGTGCCCCAGCGCCTGCTGACCGACGGGCGGCGCGCCCCGGGCCGCCCGCCGCGAGGCCCGAGGAACGGGCAAGGATACCCGCCGGCCAGTGGCCCCAGGCCGGCCTACCAGCCGCCCTACGGCGGGCCCGCCCCCGGCTACCCGCCGCCCGTGGACGTGCCCGCGCCGCCGTACCGGCCTTACCCTGATCCCGGCCAAACCTACTGGCCGGACGGCAGCGACTACGGACCGGCCTACCGACCCGACTTCAGCGGTCCCATGTCGGCCGCACGATCCGGCCCGATGCCGGCGTACCGGCCACCCAACGGCAGGCCCGCGCCGGGCTACCCGCGGCCTAGCACCAGCCTGTTGGGGGAGTACCCAGGCGAACCGGTCCTCACCTACCCGCCGCCCGCTGACTGGGTAGCTTCTGAGCGCTCGCCGGCCACGGGCAAGCAGATCCTGGGCTGGCTGCCGTTCGGCCACCGGCTCGTGCTGCTCCCGAAGGAACCGGGCGTCGACGGCGCGGAGTTGCGCCAGCACCGCGACGTCAATGGCGGGTGGCTGCGTCCGGCCGTTTTCGGCGCGATGGACGGGCTCGTTACCAACTCCTCGCTGATCGCCGGCGTGGGCGCGGGCGGGGGAGCGCACGGCGCGATCGTGCTGACCGGCATCGCCGGGCTGATCGCCGGCGCGTTCTCGATGGCGACCGGTGAGTACATCTCGGTGAGTTCGCAGAATGAGCTGACCCAAGCCGAAGTCGAACTGGAGCGGAAGCAGCACGCCCGTGACCCGGCGGGCAAGCTGCGGCGGCTGGCCCAGCTGTTCATGGAAAAGGGGGTCTCCCCGAACCTGGCCGAAGCGGTCGTCCGGCAGATCTCCGCCGATCCGGACCGGGCGGTCGCCACGCACGTGCGCGAGGAACTGGGCCTCGACCCCGATGATCTGCCCTCGCCGCGGACGGCGGCGGTCGCCTCGCTGGCGTCCTTCACCATCGGTGCGCTGATACCGCTTACCCCCTTCCTGGTCGGGTACCCGGTGCTCAACGTGGCGCTGGCGATATCCGGGGCGGCCGCCTTCGCGGGCGGCGCCGCGGTCGCCAAGCTGACCGGACGTTCGATGCTTCTTGGCGGCCTGCGCCAGTTCACCGCGGCCGCCCTGGCGACCGCGGCGGCCTTCCTGATCGGGCACGCGGTGGGCGGCCACATCGCCTAGACCACCGCCTTGACGTCCTTAACCACCGGGAGCAGGATTTCGAAGTCACTGCCCTTGCCGACGGTGCTGCGCACCGTGACGGATCCGCCGTGCGCTCGCGCGACGGCGCGGACGAGGGCGAGCCCGAGCCCGGTGCCCCGGGCTCGCCGGTCACCGCTCCCGGTGCGGAACCGGTCGAAGACGCGCGGGAGTTCCTCGGCGGGAATCCCGCTGCCGGTGTCGCTCACCCCCAACCGGACTCCGTCGGCCAGGTCACTGACTACGAACAGCTCGATGGCCTCGTCCGCGGACGTGAACTTCACCGCGTTCTCCAGCAGCGCGTCCACCGCGAGGCCAAGCCGTTCCCGGTCGGCCATGACGGTTTCCGCGTCCAGCCGGCCAAGCTTCCAGCGGCGCTGCACGGTCGGCTGCCAGCGCTCGATGGCCTCCAGCGCGAACTCGTCGAGGGCTACCGGCTCGGAGCGCAGGAAATCAGGATCCTCGGACGCGGCGATGACGAGCAGCCGCTCGCTCAGCCGGCGCAGCCGGGTCATCTCCCCGATCACCATCTGGATGTCCCGGAGCTCTTGGTCGCCGGTCAGTTCCCTGGCGAGCAGCTCGGCGTGGGTGAGCGCGATCGTGATGGGAGTCCGCAGATAGTGCGACGCGTCTTGCAGGAACCGGCGTTGCCCAGCGAGCAGGCGCGCGTTCTTCTCCCCGATGAGCCGTCGCTCATTGTCGGCGGTAACCGTACGGTTCGCATGCCAGACGATGGCGACAAACATCGTCGCCAGCAGCGGAATGTCCGTCACCTCCTCCACCGATCCGGTGTCGTGCAGCACGTCGAGGGCGATGCCGGTCACGGTGGTGATGAGCACGATCCCGAGGCCCCACGGCATCGGGTCGGCCGGCCAGACGCGGAGCCAGTACAGCAGCGCGAAGCACATCGCGATGAGATGGAAAGTGATCGTGTCCCTGGCCGGCCAGACCGCCACGGCGACAACGTTCAGCAGCAGCAGGGCCAGCCAGACGGCATTTAGTTCCCTGCTCTGCAGCCTAAGCAGCCAGCGGGGACCGGGGTCATCCGGCAGCGAGCTGATATCCCTCACCTCTTACCGTCTTGATGAGCTGGTCGCCGAACTTCGACCGCAGCCGCCGGACGCACACCCCGACGATGTTGGAGCCCGGCTCGAAGTCGTAACCCCACACCGACGCCAGGAGCTGTCCCTTCGAGACCGACTGGCCCGCGTGTTCCATCAGTTCCCGCAGGACGAGGAACTCGAGCCGGGTGAGCGGCGTCGGGCCGCGGCCGATGTCCGCCTCCATGCGGCCGATGTGCAGCTTGAGGCTCCCGGTCGTGATCACCCGGTCGAAGGGGTCGCGGCGCAACTGGTTGCGAATCCGGGCGATCAGTTCGGCGAGCGAGAACGGCTTGGCCAGGTAGTCGCGGGCGCCAAGCTCGAAGCAATCCACCTTGGACTGCACGTCGGCGAGGCACGACAGCACCAGAACGACCTGCCCGGGCTTGTCCCGCAGCAGTTGCCGCAGCACGGCCTGGCCGTCCATCGCGGGCAGCAGCAGGTCGAGGATGACCAGGTCGTACTGCTCGGCGATGGCCCGCCGCAGCCCTTCCGGCCCGGTCTCCGCCAGCTCGACCGTAAGGCCTTCGGCGCCAAGCGCCCGGCTGAGAGCGGCCCGTATCGCCTCTTCATCGTCAATGAGCAGCACCCGCGACCGGGCGGCAGGCTCGTCCCGCTCATCCGCGCCGCCCGAACTCTGAGCCGGGATCACGGCGCGCTCGCAGGATTGCGCCAGGCGGCATCGCCGAAAAGCACAAAGCCCATACTCATTCTCACGGCTCAACGGCCGAGCCGGTTCACACTTTCCTTACCTGGCTTCCCTTACCGGGCCGCGGCCTCGTCAAGAGTAGATCATCCCGAACGGATGCGGCTGACTCATCACGCCACGCCTCCAGTCCGGGCGTTCGCCTTATCCGGGTCGCCGCGGGCCGAGCCGCGCCCGCCGCTGGGCCGCGCGAGCCCACATCATCACGGCCAGCCAGGGCGCGGACACCAGGTAGCTGCGGATCGCCGCGCCCCGCCGAGCGGGCGTGATCTCCGACAGCAGGCTTTCCGCCTCGGCCAGCCACCGCCGGCCGGCGGGGCCGGGCATCAGCCGCGACACCATCGCCAGCATGCGCCACCGGTGCGCCGTCGCCACGTCGGCGGGCCCGTCGTCACGATCTCGGCCATGTCCGGCGAGGCCACTGCCTCTCCCCCGGCCGCCTCCCCGGTGGCCGTGGGGCCAGTCAGCGCTGAGGGCCACGGCGACGCCGACGACCGTGCCGACAGCAAACAGCACCCAGTTCTGCGGGTTGGTGCCGAGCCAAGACCAGCCGGGATGGAACACCGAGCCGGTTATTACCGTGCCGGTCGAGATGAGACCGGCGGCGCGCCCCCGCTTCTTCCTGCGCTCCGTGCGCGGGTCGAGGTCGGGCATCATCGGGTCGAGGTCGGGCTTCATCGGGTCGAGGTCGGGCGTCATGCGGTGCCGCCTCCCTCGGCGAGCCGCCGCAGCGCCGCATCCCTGGGGCGCCGCGCCCCCGCGAGGGCGGCGCTGGCCTGGACCGCGCCGCCGGCCGTCAGCCGGTAGTACCGGCGCGCCGGGCGCTTCTCCGCCCGCGGGTCGATGTCCTCCCAGCGGCTCGCCACCCAGCCCTCGTGCTCCAGCCGCAGGAGAATGGGGTAGGCGGTCCCGGGCTGCAGCCCGGTCTCCTCCGACAGCTCCAGCCCGTAGATCTCCCTGGCCGGATCGCGCAG
>Ga0102924_1003863_pt1 | contig 15469 bp, 15 predicted proteins | sample PaiPotPPM11metaG_FD_80116 | JGI IMG/M metagenome (GOLD analysis project Ga0102924, IMG submission 80116) | Iron sulfur acid spring bacterial and archeal communities from Banff, Canada, to study Microbial Dark Matter (Phase II) - Paint Pots PPM... ... | reverse complement strand
TCACCACTCCGAAAAGAATGATCGCCGAGCCCACCAGAAAAATCGTGATGGTATGGCCCAGTCCCCACAGCACGCCGATCAAAGCGGCGTGACGTATGCTGCGCTGGCGGCTCACGATGGTGGTGACGGCGATCACGTGGTCCGGATCGGTGGCGTGGCGCATGCCGAGGAAAAATCCCAGCGCGATGATGGAGAGCAGGGTGATCATCTTCTAGTGCAGCTAGTTCAGATTGATGCCAGGCCCGCGCGTTACACAAGCCAGAGCGCTGAACGCGGGATTTTAACAGCGCCTTTAGGTCAGACTGCGAATAGCGCCGCGGGCTGCGCTGTCCAGCGAGTTTCAAATGCCGCCGAAGTTCTCCGGCGGCTCGTCGCCGGCGCAGCGGGCTTGAATCAAAACCCAATCAGAATCAGGCCGAGCGAAATTTTAACAGCGCTTTTACCTTCCGGTGAAACTAAAAGACGAGAGTCATCATCGAACCTTTTGCTGGGACGGGCGAGTTGCAGAGCGGTGTCGGGAGCCCAAAGACCATGGAAAAAGGGAGTTTGCACGAGGCCGGGCAGACGGAGTCCTATGCAGGCTATACCTGCAAGCGAGTTTATTACCAAACTCCGCGCAAGCCAAGCCTATGACGCAAAACTTATTTTCTCTTACGCGCCGTGTACTCTTGACGTGTCCGCGAAAATCTGTAAACTGCGATTTTCTACAATGGCAACTCAAGCTAACCCGCTAGAGGAGAGGCTGCAGGACTTCCAGTTCCCGCAGCGCGAAGCTGCATTTTTCTACGGGCTTTTTTTGCGCGGGCATTCCGCAGATGAGTTGCGCAGGGACATTCAAGTGCCAGCCGCAGTGCTGGCGAAGTGGGATAAAGAGACCGTACGCGAGCCGCAGCTGAGGCCAATACTCGAAACGATCGTGCGCTACCGCCAGCACGTACTAGCGATTTTCGAAAATTTAATCTGCCACGACGCCGCCACACAAAAACTTCAGTAGCCCGCGCAGTCCGCAAAGTCCGATACAAGCTGCTATCCATTTTGATTTAAACTCCATCTAAGGAAAAATAGGCCGGCAACTTTCGCAACGGAGGCAGAAATGAGCGGTGTGCGAGTCTTGGTGGGCACGCGCAAGGGCGCGTTTGTGCTGACTGCGGACGGCAAGCGCGAGCGCTGGGACGTGAGCGGGCCACACTTCGCGGGATGGGAGATGTATCACGTGAAAGGATCGCCCGCGGACCCGAACCGGCTGTACGCCTCGCAGTCCAGCGGATGACTCCCGGCAGCGTTTTGCCGCGTCGAAGCAACTCGCGTATAAAAGGCGCTTCCCGACGACAAAGCTCCGCAAGTCGCGGTGATCAGTGAGGCGTTCGCGCGGACCTATTGGCCAAACCAAAATCCCTTGGGCATGCGCTTCAAGGCAACCAGAGGAGGCTCTTCGTGGATTACCATTGTCGGTATGATCGCAAACGTGAGGACAGAATCGCTTGCGCAAGCAGACGCTCCCCAAATTTATCTGAACTTGTATCAGACCGGAGCGAAACATCTGGCGATATTTCTGCGCGGACATCTGGATACCTCAGCAATTCCACAGGAGGTTCGCGAACAAGTATAGTCCGTAGATCCAACGCTTCCTGTATTCGGCGCACAGAGCCCAAAGCTGGTTCGGTCCAGACAACGTCATTCGACCCGCCAAGTTTAGGTGAACACGGGCGACATGAAGCGAATTCCCAGGGGGTCGGAACCACCGCTCTCGAACGGTAAGCAGATTATCCTCGCGCATGATTCGCGCGATCCGCTTGTGGGTTTGCAACCATGCCTTGCGTCCGTAGCTTGACGGTGACCCGTCTGTAACCGTACCGCCATCAATGTTGTATAACGACGCTCCGGACGGCGGATCTCGGAGCCATTTCTTCCTCGGCCTGCCAACCTCGCCGCAAATCGGTAAAAACTGGCCCGACTTACCTGGGATAATTGGCACATTCGCTCGACACTCAAGCCGCCTTGCTCTCCCGCCAGGGCCAACTTGCGTGGGCCTATTGTTGATTTACGACAAGGTCATAATCCGCTTTACGAAGCATTGTGAACGCGCTAACCGGTAAGTTGAATCACCGTAAACACAAGAAATGACGAGACAAAGAGTTAATCACACATCTGTACCTGGCGTAACATCGCCATCTCGCACTCAAAATCGGCCACCGGCGAACGCATCCGGCCTTTCTCCGAATTGCCAGCCAAGCAAGGTCCCGTGAAGCGACCGTGATGAGTACGAAACGTAATCCCATATGCGTATTGACGCATTACGTAATGACGAAAGATAATAATCGCTGTTCTGTTGACCTGTTCAGCCAAATTGTCCGCATGGAAAAATCGTCGAAAATCGCGAACGGTCACGAAAAGCATCCGAAAAAGAAACGAACCTACGTTAAGCCGCAGGTTATGTCGGAGCCGATTTACGAAACCCTCGCTCTTGCATGTGGAAAACTCCCGGGCCAGGGCGGAGTGTGTAACGCGGCACCACGGCGCTCCTAAGCGGGTGTCGAGCTTCGGCAAACCCAGTTGGAGGCAAGGGGTCCATGGATACACAACACCGGCTTGGGAATCGGACGTCGTGGCACCGGTTCTCGTTATTATTCATTGTCCTGGTGCTCGCTGCGCCCCTGATCGCGCGGGAGACAATTATTTTACAGAAGTCCGCTACCGATACGCAGGCGCGCGGCGGCGATGCCACGCTAAATCAAGGCAGTCCCAATTCCAACAATGCAGGACCGACCCTTACAGTCGAATCTCTGGTCTCCGCTAATCAGCGAGCCATCGTCGAGTTTGATCTTTCGCGAATTCCCAACGTAGGTATTAAGCAAGCCTTGTTAACGTTGCACGTAATCACTCCACCGGCAGTTTCCGCGGGGACATTGACCTACGGCGCGTATGACGTTGCAAGTTTCTGGCAGCCTTCTTCAGTGAGTTGGGATACTCGCGTCGAGACCACGGCTTGGGGCATTCCCGGCGGCGACATCGGCGGCACAGCTACCGGCACGGCGGCTGTTACTCACTCCAGCACGACGGCGCAGTTCGACATAACCTCCGATGTGCAAGGTTGGTATAACGGCAATCCGAACTACGGAACCATCATCAAGGACCAAGTGGAAAACGACGCGACCGCGGCTAGCACCGTGTTTGGTTCGAAGGAAGCGAGCGTCGCAACAAATGCGCCGGAGCTCGACGTCACCTTCGTTCAGAATGTAACCGGTCTTACAGCCACGCCGGGCAGCGCGAGCGTCACGTTGAATTGGACGATTCCTTCGCCGATTGGAACGCCCAAGACTGGGGAGTCATACGTTGGCGTTCTCATTCTTCGGCGGTCAAGTCTTCCCGTGGACAGAAGCTCCGTTCCCACGGATACAGTAGATCCAGGAATATGCGCCACGGTGGGAACAGCAACAGTTGTATTCGACGACTCGTCGGGAAAGAACACCTTTACGGACAATTCTATCAACGACACTTGCAGCGTCGGAGCCCCGCATAATGGGCTAACTTATTTTTACAAAGTGTTTCTTCGCGACAATTTGAACTACTACTCATCGCAGCCCATTTCCAATGGCTCAACATTCACGGAAGAGATTTCGGCGACGCCCGCCGCCTCGGCCTCCGGCCGACAAAAGTCCGAGTGGATTACCAATACCGCATCAACCACTCTGGCCGCCCCTTCTCTGATCCCGGGCTCGCTGACGGTGATCGGTTCGCAGAGCAATCTGCTGTACCTGATCAATCCCAACACCGGACTCCGGACGTTTCCTCCGGTTTCGATCGGCGGCTCGATTTCGTCGCGATCGTCGCTTATAGATTCCGGCTCGTCATCGACAGGCGACAATGTAATCTACGTAGCCGATAACGATGGTCTTGTCTACGCGGTCTCCACTGATACTGGAGTCATACTGTGGGTAGCCAATCCTACCGGTGCCACCGCGAATTCATTCCAAGGAGCCGCCGCCGTGCAGCTGAAATCCGTGAGCCCGGTTTCTTACAGGCTCTCGACGGACTTGGTTGTGGCCGGTACCCGAAACTCCGGGACAACAACCGCAAACCAAATCTTCGGACTTAACGGCAACACGGGTGGAACCATATGGACCACGACCGGAGGGGTGAGTGGCGTTGCGAGCATAGACATCATCAACTCCACTCCATTGATTGATTATGTTAACGGGGCAATTTGGGTAACCAGCCGCAGCGCTTGCGGAACTTCTCAGCCCAGCCTTTGGAAACTAGACCCGAATACCGGTCTTGTCGTAGCTACTGCAAGTTTGGGCGACACCGACGCGTCTGCGACCTTGGCCTTTGCAAGTGACGTTGTGTTCGTCGGCACGAATGGAAACCTCATTTCAGGTTCAACCTGCACGGCGGGCAATGGCATTCTCTATGCGATTAATCCCGCAACCGGCCATATGGTGACGTCGTACACCGCCGGGGACGGTGCGATTGCTAGCTTTCCCGTCGTGTTGAACACTGCGCCCCCTTACACGATCATTTTCTCGGGAGCCAGCGCCGTCCATGCGGTTTCTTACGATCCTACGGGTCCAACCTTCACTGACCTTTGGGATACGACCATCTCCGTCCCGTCAGCGCCGCTTTCCTACACGGGACTTAGTGATGTTTTCGTTGGTTCGGCCGATGGCAAGATTCATGAGCTGGATGTTACAAGCGGCACAGACCTGAAGGACGTAGTCGTGGATACTGGCACGCCCGGCGTAGTGGGCGACCCAGCTCTCGATATTGTGCTTTCAAATATCTATGTTTCAACGAGCGATCAACGCGCTTTCGGGTTTGCTTACCCATTCTAGAAAGAGGCGGCCATGTCGAGCTCACGATTTATTGAACGGAGTCACGCTTACAAATGGACCCTATTGTTGGCCGGACTCATCTTCTTCGTTTCAGGATTTTGCGGCTGCCAAATGAACTCGTCCTCTGCGGACAAAATCCCTCCCTCGGCTCCCAGCGTAACATTTACGTTTTGCGAAAGTGGCCCCGCCGACTGCTCGCCGGCCGCTTCCTTCAGCGTTGCGGCAGTTCGCGATCTCAAAATTAACGTCGCCTGGGAAAATGTGCCGGCTGGGAATCACATTCAGAAGCTGGAAATTCTCGTTCCGAGTGGAGGACTGTACCAACAAACCAGCATGGCTTTTGCTATTCCTAATGCCTCGACGCAGTCTTTCCTGGCTATGCGGAGCTTGCCTGTTGCCGGTACCTGGATCCAACAGCGCCAAATTACAGGTGAATGGACGGTTCGCCTTTCTCTCGACGGCCAGGTCATTACATCTCAGACCGTACTGCTCACTCCTTAATAGCGCGCTCTTTGCGCGATTAAGTCCTGATTGAGGTCATAACGACGTCGGCCTCGCTAGGGCCCGAGTAGACTGTTCGGTGTTCACCCCAACAGTTCTCGGATTCGAAGGAGGCCGAGATGTGGATTATAGGATGTGATTTGCATGCTCGCCAGCAAACGTTGGCGAAACTAGACACAGCGACGGGAGAAGTTGTAAACGAGACTCTGACTCACGAAGGCGATGGTGTGCGGGAGTTTTATTCGAGGCTTCCCAGTCCGGTGCGGGTAGGCATCGAAGCGACCGGATCGATGAAGTGGTTTTTGAATCTGATGAAAGAACTCGGTATCGATTGTCAGGTGGGTCATCCGGCGACGATTCGAGCGGCCGAACCCCGGCGACAGAAACACAACCAGCGAGATGCCGAGTTACTTCTAAAACTGCTGGTGCGAAAAGTCACCGTCTGATTGATTAGGCGACCCCCCTCCCTGTGGGGAGATCGCATAACTCATCATGGTCGATCGTGACCGAAGAGGTGTTTGGTGGGCAGAACAGAATCGATGAAATGTTCTTGCTGCAGAAAAACGAAGAATAAAATCTCTTGAAATGGTCGACGTCGTTAGAGATAACGGGCAAACCGGACAAGTGAACTTGTGGCTCGTCTGTGGAGATCAGTTAACAACTCAGCGCGGTTCTAGATTTTGCTCAGGCCCGGTGCTATGATTACATTCCCCGCGTACGATTCCTTCGGTGAGGAATGCTCACTGACGGCATGTATGGCTTTGCGTCAAATTTCCGCAAATGATGGAGGCATTACGCATGGTCATTGGTGAGCGTTTGAAAGATTTGCGTGAACTAAAAAAGTTGTCGCAGGGTGATGTTGAAAAGCGCACTGGTTTGCTTCGTTGTTACATTTCCAGGGTTGAAAACGGCCATACGGTACCTTCGGTTGATACTTTGGAGAAGATGGCTCGTGCGTTGGAAATTCCGCTGTACCGCCTTTTCACTGATGATGCGCATATCAAGAGGCCACATATACCACAGCAAAAGGCTCCGACTCAGGTGGTCACCACAAAACAAGACCGCGAGATTCACGCTTTCGCCAAGTTATTCTCTCGAATCGATGAGAAGAAACTCGGCCTTTTGTTTCACATGGCATCAAAAATGGCTAACAAAAACCAGACTTTCTAGTCGCAGGAGTTTTTTTAACAGTCGACGTTACCGAATGATTTCACTCATAAAAGTCACAGAAGATAATCCTAGCAATCTGGGATCTTCAAAGGCGCGTCTGGTCAAATGCCCGAATTGCGAACAAATGTACAGGCTTATATACGGCGACTCCGAAAGTCATCATCTAAACGCATGGCTTAAGAAGGCAGATGCTGTCTTGCGAAAGAGTCACAAGCAAACTCACGAGACGGCAGTATTGGAATTGCATTAGCCTCGGTAAACAGTTGGAGCACCTTCGTTTCACTCGAACTTTTCCGGTTATCCGACTTACCAGGCACTAGGAAACAGTCTCGCCCTATCGTCGGCGTTTACAGCAGTGGTTTCAAGTTTGATTCGATCACGCTAGTGTATTCAAACCCAACGATTTTGTTCCGCAAAATTCCGCGACGGTCATAGAGCAATGTGGTTGGCAGGCCCTCGATTCCGCCAAAGCTTTGCCGCAAGTCTTCCGATGCAACGGCAAGCGGGTAACGCACACTGATTCTTCGAGCAAATAGCACGGGATCCTCCTGGTCCGCCATCGTGTCAAATTTGAATCCGATGACGGCAAATCCGCGTTTTCCGTAGAGGTCTAGGAGCTTTTGATAGCCGGGCATTTCTTTCTTGCACGGCTGGCACCAGGTCGCCCAAAAATCAACGAGCACCACTTTGCCTTTGAGGTTGGCTGAGGAAAGCTTTTTCCCACGCAAATCCATCACCGAAAACTTCGGCAAGCGGGAACCGATTTCGCCTGGGGCGATTTCAATCTGCTTCGCGTCCGGGAGCTTCGCCGGACGTCGTGTCCATCCGGCGACGCCCGCTGCAACAAGGGTTATAAGCAAGAGTGTTCTTTTCATTTATTCCTTTTTCTGGACTTCGAGAACCAACAACTTCAACGGAGGTGAGCTATCGGTTTTCTTTTTCCCCGGAGGCTTTTTGTATAGCTGACCACGAACTGTCACCACCGTTTGCGAACCCGCGAGCGATTCGAGCCCCTTTGATAATTCGTTCGGATCGAACACAAAAGACCGATTCGGTTCTACCTGCAAACTAAGGTTGCCGAAAGAGTCTTTCGTGATCTTTCCTTGTGTAACCACATCCATTTCTGCAACGGTGACGCCGCTGTCGTACGTGGCCTTTATAAGCTGAGCAGGGTCAATCTGCCCATCTTCTTTTGGCGTGACCTGAACTTTTCCATCAACCAAGCTGACTTCGACGTTTTGAACGCCAGACTGGCGTCCGAGGTGTTGTTTCACCCCGTATGCTCAAAAATTTCAGGTCATGCCTTCGACGCGCATCTCGATATGCTTGATTTGCGCTTGGGCCGCTGGCACGACGATGATACCTGTCAGTGCCAACACCAAAAGACTTTTCCCTTTCATCATTCCTCCTTTCACCAAAGGTGCATTCGGAATTGCTGCGTGATTCCAAAGCTGATGTGACGACGCACCGGAGAAAACATCAACCCGTTGGAATGTGCTGCGTCCCAATCCATGCCGAACCAGAGATGCATCCCGGGACGTACTCCCGCATACGTCGTAATTCCGACCAGCAGTGAGTCGCCACCACTTCCGTTCTGATTTACGCCGGAAATTCTGTCGTTCTGAGCTTGCAGCCAAGTCACTGCCGGACCGATGAACCATTCGCGGTACAAGTTCTTCGATTCGTATGGCCTGTAGGACAACCAGAAACGAGATTCGAGGTCACTCCCTTGCCGGGTTTGCTGCGTTCCTTGCGTCCGTACGAGTGCATGAAAATCTTCATCGGCAACCAGACGCCGAACGTTAAACAAGCCCGTGTACGTCCAGTTCGCTTGCAGGTACAAATCCGTTGAGCCGGAACCGGGTTGCAAACTCGCCGGGAGTAGACTTCCATTTCCATCGGTCAGATGCGTCGCGCCGGTTGGAATTTTCGGGCCAAACGTCACGGACGCTTGCGTCGTGCCACGCGGCGAATCCTTCCGGTAGAAACGATATTTCACTAGCAGCATCGTATCCCCTAAACCGGTTCCGCCAACCGTCGGCACGCCTCCGCTGGCGAAATGATTTGTGACAATCGGAACAAGAATCATCAGGTCGAAGTTGTTGTGAAAGCCCCACGTAAAATTAAAATCGCCTTCATGTGAAAAGGTGGGCCGAGCTGTAGGAGAGATGCCCGTTGACGATTCCGGCTGCAAGCCACGTGTCGTCAATACAGAATTGTAGGAGATCAAACCGCCGCCAGGAAACAGAGGTGGCGCTGTCTCAGGGGCAGACCCTTGCGCCGACGCACCCGGTGCTGCAAAAACTAACGCGAGCACCAACGGGCCGGATATCCGCCGAAGTGAAACCAGCGTACGGAATCTCAAAGCACCCTCCAAGAAATACACGTCCAGCCACGCAAACCAATGCGCAGAAGGTAGAGCCTTGGTGAATTGTTTAGATTCTTAGGGGTGAAAGCGTGGACGGGCTGATTTGCGGAGGCCCGAGGGAATGCGTCCCAGCGGTGACAGCTTCTGCCAGCGTTGAATTTAGATTATCAAAGACGGTGAAGACCCCAACCACTGCGCGCACGTCCAAAGAGCTGTGCACGACGGCTGATTGCACGAATGGCGCGTGCATTGAGGGCATCGACTTACAACAATTCTGACCGTCGTGACCGTGCGGCGCGCAAGGCATGGAAGCGCAGCACTGCATCGCCTGTTCGGGAGTCGTCATGGCCCCGCAGTCGAATGCGTAGGCCGCAAGCGCGACCACAAGGACTGCCATCAGAATTGGTTTGCAAAACCTCATCAGTAATTAAACTACCCGCCCACTCTGTCCGAGTCAAGCGCGGCAATGCCTTGACCTGCTCCCCGAAATTTAGTCCAAGCAAAAGTAACTTCTCCGCGTATAAGGCTTAACTTAACGCATTTACCGGAAAAGTGGGTAATGGTACGTAAGATGTCCGGTTATCCGACTAATCGAGACTTACCGGACGGCTTTAGGGTTCTATTCAAAAAACAGTCCAGGCCGCGTGCAACAGAAAACTACGGATATTATTCTTACTTACCTAGGTTGAGCGACTTATCGGAGGATGCATTTAATCCAGCTTGATATTCCGTTGTCGGCGCTTTCACTGCTTCGATTATTTGTTCTTCGTTAAGTCCAACGTCTCTTGCATCAAAAGCTGCGTGCTGTAAGGCTTCAATTGCTTTGTCTTTTGTCATTTTTGATCCAGTAATTCAGCTTCTTTTCTTCTGCAATGCGTTCCACTGGAATCCGCTTTTTCGAGTTCGGGCGAATGCTTCATCAGCCCCCGTTTCGCCGTGGTAAAGCACGCGTACTCGTGCTCGTAGGGGCTTTACGTTCGGAAGGATCCCAATCTTCAGGCGGAAAGGTCATTCGCCAGAATAGCGGCGATGGCTCGGCAAATTCCAGGCCCACCTCGGCCTTACCGGATTCCTTCCGGCCAACGAATGTTACGGTGCAAGGCAATTCCTCCACTGTCTTGGGGTTAAGGATTGCGACCTCCTGCCCTCGCTTGACTTTTTCCGCAAGCCGCACCATGCAGCCATGAGCACTCACGGAGGCCGTGTGCGTTTCTTCGTTGAAGGATACGTTCACATTTTGTCCGCGGATGATGACCGGCATCGTGATATACACGCGGCGTGACCGTCGGCGCTCCGCACTGTTCTCGACAGCAGTGGGATATGCAGATACTTTTAGCTCTCTCATGACGATTTTACATTCATAAAACAAGTTGAGTGTTGTGGCACGGACTCTCATGCCAATTCTTCATTGGCTGCCTGTCTATGGTTTCTATAACGATATTCCGGGATACAGATCTAAACTGTCCCTTTTGACACAGGTTCGCAGTGGATACTAGGGCCACGTACGGGTTGGGGACTTGTTCGGTAATCCGACTTGCGAGGACTTAACCTCAAAATATCAAGTTTCCAAGCGCGAACACTGCGAGCGCCAGAATTGTTCCCGTCAAAATGGCGAATACAAGCCAGTTCTTAAGTCGAGGATGAGAATTCGGAAGTCCTGGCAAATGAATTGAAGGGTCACTCTCACCTTGGAAAATCGTTTGGTGTTGGTGTCTTGTCCCGTGTGCCACGGAAAAACAATAACATTGTCTTTGATCGACGCAGTCTGTTGTGAAGGTATGTATTCAAAACGTAAACATGAGGAAGTATACCTACTGATTCTGTCTGCGTTTACCACCGAGAATCAGAATCATTTCCCGCGGTGGAAATTGTTCGGCATTCTCAGTCTCTATTACCGAACTCAGGCTCGAACCTGTCACTTAATGATGATGCGAGGTCAGCGATCCGAGTTTTGGCGAAAATGAAAACGAAGATCGCAGTCTTCGCAGCGATATGGCCTAAGTCTTAAAACTCGCAGCAAGTGGTCGCGGACGGTGCGTCTACGCGACCGATGAAGGGTTTCGCTGCCGCATCGTGGACACCTTGGAACAGCTGCGGGCACTGAGTCGATTTCACGCTCGAAGTTGCCGTTCAACATCGGGCAGGGGTTGTCTCCAAAAGGTGCTGACGAACAAAGTCAGAGTCGGCGCGGGCGCGACACAACCATACCACCCAGACGATCGCTAGTTCAATCGCAGGGTGCAAATCACGGCCTAGAGTCGGGAGAGACTCAAATTTGCGAGACAAGTCCCGATTAACGCTGCCAGCTCAACCGGTCGATGCAACACCATCCAATATAATAGTCGGTATCTGTCAACACCTATGAATAGGATAAAGTCTCCAGCTAGGCGCGAGGTTAACTAGTCCGTTTGGGTCTATCTATGGCGACTTGACTTAGCTTGTGTGTGGGTCAGAATAGAATCCACACTATTCCTCTGGTGTAGGAATACCCCTTCCGCGTCGGTACCCGGCCACCAGAGATGTCTAGCCAACCGCAGGGGCTGAAAGAAAACCTCTCGGCTACTTCAAGTCATCGGAGTCGAAGCCATGCCCTCGCCTGAGCTCGCGATGGGCGGTTCGTATGACTACCGCCTGGTCGCCTTGTCTGTTGTTATTGCAGTGCTCGCTTCCTATGCCGCTCTCGACGTCGCTGGAAGGGTAACGTCGGCAAAAGGCGGTATCCGTTTCCTCTGGTTAATCGGTGGCGCCGTAGCCATGGGTATTGGCATTTGGTCGATGCATTACGTGGGAATGCTCGCTTTCCGGCTGCCAATTCCCGTTCAATACGACTGGCCGACTGTATTGCTGTCGCTACTTGCCGCTATCCTCGCTTCCGCCATCGCCTTATTTGTCGTAAGCCGCGAGAAGATGGGCTTCATTCGAGCCATAGTTGGCAGCGTATTCATGGGGAGCGCGATCGCAGGCATGCATTACATTGGCATGGCATCGATGCGGCTTCCGGCCATGTGCCACTTTTCTTTAACAATCGTCACGATTTCAGTCCTTCTCGCGATTGTGATCTCTTTGGTCGCGCTATGGCTAACGTTCCACTTTCGAGAAGAAACAAAATCTGGCGGTTGGCGAAAGATTGTAAGCGCAATAGTAATGGGAGTCGCGATTCCCGCGATGCACTACACCGGGATGGCAGCAGCCACTTTCACTCCCGCCATGGTGACTGAGGGCAGTCTCTCGCACGCCCTTAACATATCTTCGCTCGGGACCACCAGCATAATCGTCGTTACTTTTATGGCTCTCGGACTTACGGTCTTAACATCGCTCGCCGATCGTCGCTTCTCGGTACAAGCGCTGAAACTCGAATCCAGCGAAAAAAGATCCCGGGAGATCCTTGAAACGGCGTTGGATGCATTTGTTGGTATGGATTCGAAAGGAACAATCGTAGATTGGAATGCGCAGGCAGTAGCTACATTCGGATGGTCGCGTGGGGAAGCCCTGGGTAAATTGTTTTTCACTATTATTATTCCCGAGCGCAATCGCGCAACCCATGAGAACGGTCCTCAATACTTCCTTGCGTCGGGCGAAGGTCCCATTTTGAATAAGCGGATTGAAATCACGGCGCTACACCGGGACGGACACGAATTCCCTATAGAGCTGGCACTCACTCCCATACAGTGGGGCGAAACTCGATTGTTCACTGCATTTGTCCGCGATATCTCCGCGCGCAAGAACATGGAAGAGGCGTTGTTCGTGGAGAAGGAACGAGCCCAAGTCACCCTTAACTCCATTGGGTATGCCGTTGCCTGTACCGACATTTCCGGGAATATCACTTTCCTTAATCTCGTTGCCGAAAAAATGACAGGCTGGTCTCACAAGGAAGCGGAAGGCCGGCCGATGGCCGACGTTCTGGAGATCCTCGATGCTACAAGCCGCAAAGCTAACTCCAATCCGATGCAACTGGCAGTTGACAAAAACCGAACGGTCCATTTGCCATCGAACAGCATCCTCATTCGGCAGGATGGGCTCGAAATACCGATCGAGGATTCCGTTGCACCCATCCACGACCGTAAAGGCCAGGCCACCGGAGCTGTGATCGTATTTCGCGACGTGAGCGCGGCCCGGGCCATGACGTTGCAGTTGGCTCATTCTGCCGAGCACGACGTTCTAACCGGCCTACCCAATCGAGCGCTGCTGAACGACCGGGTTAACCAAGCCATCATTTTAGCGTCCCGACACATGAAGAAAGTTGCAGTGCTGTTTTTGGATTTGGATGGGTTCAAACACATCAACGATTCTCTGGGGCATCTCACCGGCGACAAGCTCCTTCAATCCATCACCAAGCGCCTTTGTGATTGCGTGCGCGCCTCGGACACCGTTAGCCGGCAGGGAGGAGATGAATTCGTCGTGCTGCTTTCAGAAATGGAGCACTCCGAAGATGCTGCTGTTACTGCCCGAAGATTACTGCAGGCGGTAGCGAACGCTCATTTCATTAACCAGCAGGATTTGCACGTCACCACCAGCATCGGCGTCAGCGTCTATCCCGATGACGGTCTGGATGCTGAAACCCTCATCAAAAATGCCGACACGGCCATGTATCAGGCTAAGGAAAATGGACGTCAAAGCTTTCAGTTTTTCAAATCGTCCATGAACGAGCGAGCCGTGGAGCGGCAGTCTATTGAGGAAGGATTGCGTCGCGCTCTGGAACGCAACGAATTTACTCTGCACTACCAGCCGAAGGTCAACCTGATGACCGGACGGATTACCGGTGCGGAAGCGCTGTTACGATGGACTCATCCCAGCCGGGGGCTCGTCTCTCCGGCACAATTTATTCCCGTTGCCGAAGATTGCGGCCTGATCCTCCCCATCGGCAACTGGGTTCTACGCGAGGCCTGCAAGCAGGCGCGAACCTGGGTGGACGGAGGCTTGTCTCTGACTTCTATAGCGGTGAACATTTCAGCAATGGAATTCCGTCACGAGCGCTTTCTGGAAGGCGTGTTTGAAATTCTTAAGGAAACGGGTTTAGGCCCGAGATTTCTTGAGCTCGAACTCACCGAAAGTGTTCTTATGAAACATGTCGAGGCCACCGGATCGATCCTCAAGACACTCAGATCCGCAGGTGTGCAACTGGCTGTCGATGATTTTGGTACGGGTTACTCCAGTTTGAGCTATCTCAGGAAGTTTCCAATCGACGCTCTTAAGATCGACCAATCTTTCGTCCGCCAAATCACCACCTCTCCCGACGAAACTTCCATTGTCACTACAATCATCAGCATGGGCCGCAGCCTCGGCCTGCGCGTGATTGCCGAAGGCGTGGAGACCCAAGAGGAGTTGGCATTTCTCCAGATGCACCAATGTGATGAGGCGCAGGGATACTATTTCAGCCGGCCGGTTGCTGCCGAGCAGTTCGTCAAGTTGCTCGAAACCGGCATTCCAGAAACAATTGTCGCCTAGAGGATGGGCAGGTTGTGCACGTTGATTTTTCACTTACCTGATCGATGTCATAACGACGTCGGCCTCGCGGCGGCCTGAATAAACTGTTCGCTGTTCACCCCAACAGTGCTCGGACCTAAGGAGGCCGAGATGCAGATTATAGGATGTGATTTGCACGCTCGCCAACAGACGTTGGCGATATTGGACACCGGAACAGGAGAGGTAGTGAATCGGACTCTCACGCACGAAGGCCACAGCGTGCGAGAGTTTTATTCGCTTCCGGATCCGGTGCGTGTAGGGTCACAGCGATAATCCGTTAAGACACATTTCAATTAGCTGAAAATGACGCGCTCCAGGTCAAGGCGAGACGCAGTGCGCACAGTGTCTAACATTGAACGGTGAAATAAAATCCACCGTGGTATAAGAATTAATCAGCAAAATAAAATATGCATCATCGTTGCGGTTATGCTGATTGCATTGGATCTGCCACCGTTGCCTTAGAGGGTTGCGGCTACTGTACGAAGCACTTTATCTCGGCTTGCTATAAGCACCTTGAAAAATCCTCAGAGTTACACACGGACGACGGCTGCGAACGTAACGCAAAAAGGCAAACGGACTCGCTGGTTGAGATTGTGGATAAAATCACCTCGCTAAGCCTAAATAGCATCGCCTTTTCGAACCAAGAACGAGGCCAGTTAATGGATATCATTCTCTGGACCTGCGAATTACTGGCAAAGCGGACCTACGGAGCAAGCGGCTCTAAGAGGTAGAAATATATGAAAGGTAGCAGATGGACGAAAACAAAAGGTGGGACTTCTTCATTGTTCACGCGTCTCAGGATGCTAGTGAAATTGCGAACCCGTTATCTGATGCGTTGAACACAAAAGGGCCAATGTCGTGGTATGCCGATTACTCTTTGAAAGCTGGCGATAAGATCGGTCCATTGATTGACTTCGGATTAGCGCGTTCGCGTTTTGGAATTGTGATTCTCAGCAAGCAGTTCCTTGAAATGCGCTGGCCTCAAAATGAATTGAATGACTTGGCTGTCCGCGAAGTAGACGGGAAGAAAGTAATACTGCCCGTCTGGTATAAAGTTGGATTTCGGGACGTTTACGATTCCTCGCCTATCCTTGCGGACCGAGTTGCGATAAGCACCGAGAAAGGGCTTGAGTAC
>Ga0102924_1003861_pt1 | contig 15483 bp, 14 predicted proteins | sample PaiPotPPM11metaG_FD_80116 | JGI IMG/M metagenome (GOLD analysis project Ga0102924, IMG submission 80116) | Iron sulfur acid spring bacterial and archeal communities from Banff, Canada, to study Microbial Dark Matter (Phase II) - Paint Pots PPM... ... | reverse complement strand
TTGCGAACAGCTGCAAATGCCTTAAAATGAATAGTAGTTCCCGCTGTGGGCGTGTAGCTCAGCTGGGAGAGCACCTGCTTTGCAAGCAGGGGGTCGCAGGTTCGAACCCTGTCACGTCCACCATCTATCTGCCTACAAATCAGTCTGTTGCTAATTTGGCCTTTGCGCGACTCCACCAAATTTGGGAACACTTGGGAACAACTGATCTTCCAACTGATTCACGGCTTGTCTCTGAGCGCTCCCGCTGGCATGGGTGTATACCTGAAGCGTGGTCGTCATATTCGAGTGGCCGAGTTGAGCCTGAGCCACTCGTAGAGGCGTTCCTTGCTCGTGGAGCAACGTCCCATGCGTGTGCCGTAGCGAATGCCAATCAATCGACCCAAGCCCCGCTCGTTCAGAAGCGGGATGTAGTTGGCGCTTCCGCAGGTTGTTCGAGGCGAGTGGCGTACCGTGCCTCGTTGCAAAAACCAACGCCTCGTTGGCGGTATCGCTACAGCGAATGCGGTGAGCCTGCAATGCCTGAGCCACTGCGGGTGAAAGCGGAACCTCTCGGCGACTGGCGCGTGTCTTTGGAGTGCCAAAGTTTCCTTTGTAGCAAGTCTCCTCAACCCGCAAAGTTCCAATAGCGAAGTTGATCCGTCCCCACCGGAGCGCCAGAATCTCCCCGATACGCAATCCGGTCATTACAGCCAGCAACACAACCGTGCGTACTGGTTCATCTGACGCCGCAATCAGTCGTCGCACCTCATCTAATGAAAGAAATCGGTGTGGACGCTTGAGCGAGCGTTCCGGCATTCTTACGCCATGCACAGGGTTGTCCGAGATGTAGTTCCAACTCACTGCCGTCCCCATAACTTTGCTTAACAGACTGCGGAGGTGGTGAGTCGTCTCCCATGCATAGCCGTCTTTCAGTTTTCCAATCAGATACTGCTGAATCTCCGCGCGCGTGATGTCACACAAACGGCAGTCACGGAAACGCGGGAGTAGATGCTTGCGCAGGAGGAAAGAATAAATCTCTTGCGTGGCATATTTGAGTGTTGGCAAAACGGCTGATTCAAAATGCTCGGCCACAAAAACCACGAAGGGCATTGTGGCTTGAGCTCGCCGCTGCCCGGAGTTGAGTGAGGCAAGACGACTTTGCAGAAGGATGCGGGCTTCGCGCCTTCCAGCAATCTCGCTGACTGGCCCGAGTACTTCGGAACGTAATACTCTCTGTACCGTGCCGCCGGGTTCGATCACGTCCTCCCTCCAGCGTGCCACCCACATTTTCCGCTTCTTGCCCCGAACAAACAGACAACCATCTTGGTACCGACAGCGAACCATACCTTTCCTCTCTTTCGAGTGGTTGGTTCGTCTGCCTTTTCCTATGTCGCCTCCGAGTGTACCTCGACTGTCAAGCAGCATGGATGTCGCTCTTCTGTGTTGCGACCCAGGCAAGAACTTCGTTGGCACGGAAGCGCCAATACTTCCCGAGCCGGTAGCCAGGCAATCGCTCCGAAGATCGTTTGCGCGTTCGCCCGTACACCCAAGAGACAGGGACCCGTAGGAGCTCTGCCACTTCTTGGACGGTGAGTAGTTGGCCTTCCAGTCGTGTGTCTCCCCTTGTGGCCCCGTTCGTGGCATCTGAAGGGGAGAGATTCAACTCCTCACTTGCCGGGGATGCTGGCGGCGATGGCTTGGACTCGGACGATTTTCCAGTCTGACTTCGATGGCTTAACGACGAGGAATTTGCTGCGAGGCGCAAGCCATGCACTCTTGGCGAGTCTGGGTTCTTGCGCGCGGCGAGTTGGGTGCTTCGGTGTTTCATTGTCCTTCTTGTTGAGTCCCCTTGGCATTGTGTTCAACTTGACTTTCTGCACACGACAGTATACTGTGTTTGCAAACATAGAGTCAAGATGTAATGACTTTGGTTGGACTGGAAGAAAATGGAGGTATCCCGGATGCCTGAGAAACCAGAAAAGCCCGAGAGGCCCTTACAGCCGCAAACGCTCTCGCTGCGAATCAGCGACGCCTTGCATAGGCGACTAGAGCGCGCCAAGGAACTTCTGTCCTCGAAGACGGGGGAGAGTGTCTCGACTTCAGAGATTGCCAAGCAACTCCTTGAATCCGCCCGCGAGGACCGCTTCGAGGTAGCTGACCTGATGGAGAAGCCCACGGAAGCACTTCTCCAGATTCGCAGAAAGGGAGAAGCTCAACATATTTTGTCGAGGACCGAGTGGATATTGCTCGCGCATTTTGTTCAAAAGGGACTCGAAACCTATTCCGACAGGACCCCGAACCCTGTCTCTAGCGAGTCTCTCATCGCGGTGCTCGACGCGTTCCTCGCAGTTTATGAACTGCGGACGGAACGTACTTCGACACGGGACTCCTACTACGCGGACAATCTGCCTTCCGAGTGCCGCCCTGCGAAGGCGAGGGGATCAGAGGACCCGGAGCGCGCTACCCCAGAGATCGTGCGCCGGACGGTAGCCGAGACTCGCAAACGCCTCAGCGATTCGGCAATAAGGTGGGATACCTTTCTGGCAGCCCGCAATCTGCATGTCCTGCTAGAGGACGAAAAACTTCCTGGAGCCGACGCGGTAAACCGTGCACTTCGTCCCTACTGGCCGGTTCTGTGGCGGCTGGCCGCGCGCGGCCACTACTGCCTCACACAAAAGCCGCTTCGAGCGAAGGCCACGAGTCAAGACTCCTTCTATCAGCCGCCGATTCCATCCATCAAGGAGGGCGACTTCACGCTCTCGTTTAATCGCGGAGAGGGCAGCGACATTTTCCTGCTCCTGAGTTTTCCTGGCCCTCGCGGCCCGATGTACCCGATCAACGGCTATCCGAAAATCACCGAGTTTCGCGCCATGCTTGCTGCGCTCGCCCCGGACAACTCAAAGCGCCGTTGGGAAGGTGAGCATTTCCTGGGCTATGTCGCCCCGTCTGAGGAAGGCAAAGGTAAGGACTACTGGTTCCGTGCCCACCAGAATGGCATCACGTTCGGCCTTTCCGAGAAGGAGTGGAAGTCGGTCCAAGCGTTGTTTCGCCGCGCGTGGGAGCTTCCCGAAATCCGCATGGCCTGGGACGCGCTGACACTGGAATACGGTGAGCTGTGATGCTCTTCTGCTTCGCCGCAGCAGTCGAGCCGGACGCGGCCAAGGGACCGCGTCGTCGGCTTTTGGCCGACCAAGACAAGAGCGGTGCCTTCGGCACCGGGGTGGGGTATGACACGTCACCCCGTGACGGGTGCTGTATGGCAACGCCTGTTGCCATTCGGGAACTCGCTGCAAATGCAGCAGCTAGCAGTTCGCCGCTCACCGTGGTTGCTGCGCAGAGGCTTGCGGTTTCCGTATGGGAACTTGCTGATTCTGTTGGGCGTCATGCCGTCCTCGCTTCCGTTCTAACGAACCAAGATTAGGAAAACCTGCATGCCCACACCACGCACAAAGTCTATCAGTACCAAAGTCACCGAGGAGGAATATGCCCTTTTCGAGAGCCTCGCTGGCGAACAGCCAATCGTGGCCGAGTTGCTAGCGCTACGCGTGATCCTGCTGAATGCCCTGTTCAGCATCGCAAACCGCGAGCCGCTCACAGCCCAAGACATGCAGGACATCATCAATCGCGCCGATGCGGGCAAGTCAGCGAAGGCATTGGAGCGGCTAGGAACAACTACAGGGCCACAGGGGAGATGAAGAGACCGCTCAGGGAGCAGGACCGTGAGCACGGAATGGGGCAGACAGAAGAGCGCAAGCCAGATGGGTCGCCTGACCGTGTACACCATTGTCTTGTCTCTCTTCTCCATGCTCACGGTTATCGGAATTCTGTGCTCGCGCTACACTCGGGTATGGACGCCGCTCCAAAAGCACTATCTGCGCGCGTATCTGGGAGGGCAGATCGCCGGGATATTTCGTGACGATGGCTCCTACACACTGCTGCAAGTCGTGACCAGGAAAGGGAACCGGTTGGCACTCGATACTGACGTAGTGCCGGTGATGACGGAAAGCGGAGACGATGCGTTCAAACTCACGAAGGAGGCCATCGAACAGGGAGCGTTGCAACTTCAACTCCATCGCGCTTACTACAACAATGCGCAGATGCATGCCTACCTCGCTAGCTGGATTTATCAGGACCAGACGCTCATCGACTTAGTGAGACCGGCGCTCCGGAGTGGGGGCGTGGTATTCCTGCTCGGCGTGTTGCTAGTGACATGGCTGGAACAGAAGCGCGAATTGCCTTATGGGCCCAACCGCAGGCCCCAATCCAGTAGCATTGACGTACGGAACAAGAAGCAGCCCTTGCTCGAACGAATGCTGGGTACCGTCAGGAAGCTCTCCAGGCCGCACAATCAGAAGAGCGGGCATTCTCTCTGCGTAAGGACCAACACACCCGGCGAGACTCGACCCATGGAACGAGCAACGGAAGCATTTCCACATGAGCCGCCGAAGGCAGTGACGGCCGCAGTGCGAGCGGAGACGGCGCCCAAGTCGAACGGGGCGCGGCCAGAAGCATCCGCAACGGAACAACAAACCACGCAAGAACCAAAGACTGAACACTCCGTGACGCGCGTGAGCAGGCACTTTTTTGAATAGGGGAACATGCTTACCATCTCCAAGCCGCTAAGCGCTGGCCAGGCCCGTGCCTATCATCAGGAGGAGTTCACGAATGCCCAAGAGAACTACTAAAGCGAAGGCGACCGGATACGCGGAGAGTGGCACGGAAAGCTAGCCGAGAAATGGGGACTCCGTGGAGGTGTGCAAGAGGAGCACTTTCGACGGCTGAGCGACGGCCGACATCCGATTACCGGCGACCAGTTGGTCCGCCATCAGACGGCGCGCGGAATATGTGAACGAAAGTGGCGACACCGTCAAGGCTATGGAGCATCGGGCGGGCTGGGATGCGACGTTCTCTGCGCCCAAAAGCGTATCGCTGACGGCCCTTGTAGGCGGCGATGAACGCGTAAAAGAAGCTCACCGCGCCAGCGTGGGAGTTGCGCTTGACGAGATGGAGCGTTATGTCCAAGCGCGGCTGGGAGGGAATCTTGCGCCCGAGACCACAGGCAATTGGGTTGCGGCGATGTTCGAGCACGATAGCGCAAGGCCCGTGGGCGGGTATGCGGCGCCGCAGCTTCACACGCACGTTGTCTTCTTCAATCTGACCGAGATCGAGAGTGGTGAGACGCGTCCCGTGCAACCCCAGGAACTCTATCGAACGCAGCAATACGCCACCGCTGTCTATCGCTCGGAACTCGCGCACCGTTTGCTAGAACTGGGCTATGAGATCGAACACGGCAAAAGTGGCCAACCCGAAATCAAGGGCTACAGCCGAGAGTATCTCGATGCTTCAAGTCCGCGCCGGAAGCAAATCGAAGAGCACCTTGCGGTGGAGAATCAGAGCGGCGCGGCGGCGGCGCAGATCGCAGCGCATCAAACGCGTGAGGCAAAGCTCGCACTCTCACGCGAGGAGATGCAGCTCCGACACAGGGACATGGCCTCTCAGTTCGGTGACCAGCCGGAGCGAGTCATAACGGAGGCAACAGAAAGAGCACGTGACATCGAGCACAGTGCAGGACAGAAGATTGCCCACTCTGCTGTGACCTTCGCCAGAGAACGGGACATGGAACGTGATGCGGTGGTCGATGAGCGAGCACTACTAGCAGACGCGCTGCGGCGGTCCATGGGCGGTGCGACTTTGGCCCAGGTGAGAACGGACTTCGAAGAGCGCATCAAATCCGGGGAATTTATCGAAGCACAACAAAAGGCCAGTGCGCCAGGTCGCGCGGTCACGACAGCAGAGATGATCCGCTATGAAAGGGACACCATCGACGCAATGCGCGCAGGGCAGGACAAATACGCCACGCTTGCGGGTTTCTCGACGCGAAGAGGAATCGAGAAAATGTACTCGGATCTGAACAACAGCCAACGCCGGGTTGTGGAACAAATCCTATCGAGCCGCGATCAAGTGACGGCTATGGAAGGTGTGGCCGGCGCGGGCAAGACCACTTCCCTGACTGCAATCCGCGAGGGCGCGGAGCAAGAGGGTTATAAGGTCGAGGGCTTCGCACCCACATCTCGCGCGGCCCACAAGCTCGATGAGGCTGGGATCGAATCAAGCACATTGCAACGACACCTTGCCCGAGGTGATCAAGGGCACGACCGGCAGAAGCGGTTTTATGTTCTGGACGAATCGAGTCTCGCAAGTACGAAGCAGATGAACGAATTTATCCATCGGCTGAAAGCAAGCGACCGCGTGTTGCTCGTTGGCGACACGCGTCAGCATCAGGCCGTCGAAGCGGGTAGCCCATATCAGCAGTTGCAGGAAGCGGGAATCCGGACAGCTCTACTGGACGAGATTGTGCGGCAGAAAGATCCATCGCTCAAACAGGCTGTTGAGCATCTCTCGCGGGGCGAGACCAGGGAGGCGATAGAGAAACTCGACGCGGGCGGCCGCGTGCATCAGATTTCCGACCGTGACTATCGAATCGCGGCCATCGCGCACGAGTATGCGAGGCAGCCCAAAGGGACGCTCGTGGTGTCGCCCGACAACCAGTCGCGAATCGAAATCAATCAAGCCATCCATTATGCGCTACAAGATGCGGGGCAAATGACGTACCGCGAGCACGAGATGAAGGTGTTGGTGGCCCGGCAGGAACTTACGGGTGCAGACCGTCAGTGGGCCGCCCAATACGAGCCAGGCAATGTGGTGCGTTACGCGAAAGGTAGCAAACCGCTCGGGATAGAAGCCGGAGAATATGCACGCGTGGGGAGCATCGACGAGAAGCAGAATCTCGTTACTGTGGAGCGCGCGAATGGCAAGCGCGTGAGCTATGATCCTCGCCGCTTGCAGGGCGTAACGCTGTACCGAGAGGTCGAGCGGGCGTTCAGCGAAGGCGACCGTGTGCAGTTCACGGCCCCGAATCGAGACCAGAAGATTGCAAACCGTGAGCGAGGCGCCATCGAGAAGATCGACGCCGCTGGCAATTTTCGAATCCGCCTTGACTCAGGCCGTGCGGCATCATTCAATATTCACGAGAATCCCCATCTTGACCACGGCTATGCGGTGACGAGCCACAGCAGTCAGGGACAAACCGCTGACCGAGTCCTTATCCACGTGGGCACCGACCAAGCTGGAGAAAAGCTCGTCAATCGACGCATATGTCGCTATATCCCGTGGACGGTATGACGCCCAAATCTACACGAACGACAAAACCCAGCTTGCCGAAGGGCTGGATCGAGATGCTACGCGCCGAACTGCGATAGAGCCGCACCGTGAATCTGGCGCGCCTACTAAGCGGGAGTTGCCCCAACAAGAATTTGAGCGGGAGCGGGAACGAACACGCACACAGAGCTACAGCATCGGCAGGTAGTTGCTTCCGCAAAATTGAACGCGGCCGATGGGCTACACCAATCTTTTTTTAAGGAAATGGTAGTCGGACGCGTTTCACGAATCCCTCTCGTGCAGCGGCGGCTATATGAGCATCATGTCAAATTCGTTGACAGGCTCCGATTTTACGAGTAGCTTTATGTTGCAAAGTCTAGCCCTCCATCCGGTGATAATAGAGCTAACTACAATTATAAGTAAAGAGAAGGATTCCGCATAGCACATTGTCTTGCCTCAGCTGGAACTGGAGAGGGCGTTCTTCCGTTAAGATAACGGAGAGGACGCATGCGAAAAGAACGAAAACACTACACCGGAGAAGAGAAGGTCGCCATCCTGAGACGACACCTGTTGGATAAAGTGCCAGTATCGGATCTGTGTGATGAACTGGGGCTGCAGCCAACAGTTTTCTACCGTTGGCAGAAAGATTTCTTCGAGAACGGGGCTGCGGCCTTCTCTGGCAAGAGCCGCCCGGACCATCAAGCCGAACAGCAACGGATCGAGTTCCTGGAGAAGAAGATCCAGACCAAAGACGAGGTGTTGGCCGAATTGATGGCTGAGCACATCGCTTTAAAAAAAAGTCTTGGGGAGCTCTGACCAAAGTGTGGGTGCCGCACGATGTGCGGGACCTGGTGGTGGATTTCGTCCGGTGCTGGTCGGAAAAAACCGAGATCGGCGCCGGACGATTCATCCACTGGCTGGGTGTGCGAGCCAGCAAGTTCTACGACTGGCGAGAGCGCTACGGGCGCGTCAATGAACACAACGGTTGGATCCCCCGTGATTTCTGGCTGGCACCGTGGGAGAAGCAAGCCATCATCGGCTTCCACCGGGAACATCCCTTGGAAGGCTATCGACGACTGACGTTCATGATGCTGGACGCCGATGTTGTGGCCGTCAGCCCCTCCAGCGTTTGGCGGGTGCTCCAACAAGCCGGATTGCTCTCCCGATGGAAGGGTAAGCCTTCGCGCAAGGGGAGCGGTTTCGAGCAACCACCGCATGCGCACCAGCATTGGCACATCGATGTTTCCTACATCAACGTGAGCGGCACCTTCTATTACCTGTGCAGCATTCTGGATGGCTATAGCCGTTCGATCGTTCATTGGGATCTGCGGGAATCGATGACGGAAGCGGAGATCGAAGTCATTTTGCAACGAGCGCGGGAGAAATATCCGGAAGCGAAACCCCGGATCATCTCCGACAACGGACCACAGTTCATTGCCAGGGATTTCAAGGAATTCATTCGCATCGCGGGGATGACCCACGTGCGAACCTCGCCCGGCTATCCGCAATCGAACGGCAAGCTGGAGCGCTGGCACAAATCGCTAAAATCGGAGTGCATTCGGCCGGGCACACCGCTGACCCGGGAAGATGCGCTACGCCTGATTCAAACCTACGTGGATTACTACAACGCCGTACGCTTGCACAGCGCCATCGGTTATGTGACGCCGCACGATATGCTCGCCGGGCGACAGGCTGAGATCCACGCGGCACGCGATCGCAAGCTCGAGGAAGCACGTCACCAACGGCAGCTCCGGCGGGAGGCCGCATCGCTGCTTGCACATTCTTCGAACACGACTACAATGACCTCGCCAGGTGAAACAGAGGCGGGCTCTGCAGGGATGCAACCATGCTGAGGGATAACCTGGTAGGACTCATCGAGCCGATGCGAATCAGCGCGGGAGTTGATCCTCTCGCGCTGAGCATCCAGAAACAGGCATCGGACGATAGATCCTCATGCCTTGAAAATCCCCGCCCCGAAGGGGCGGAATCTTCACTAACGGAAAACGTCACCTCTCCATTTCAGGCTGAGCCAGCATCGCACTGAAAAAAGTTCGAGGTGGGCAGAAACACATGCCTTCTGTTGCTGACTACTGAACTCAAGGGCGAAGCCTGCAGATAGTGTTACACATGTACGACCGAGCCGAACTCGCTAAGTGCATTCACGAGTTGGTTATGAAAGACCCGCGAAAGTCTCTCAAAGCACTGTGCGAGGTTCTCATGATCGATCGGCACACAGCACAACGGGCGTTACAGCAATCTCTCGGGATGAGCTTCCGTGAGTTGCAGTTAAAAGCGGTGCTTTATAGAGCAGTGCAATCCCTTACCGAGCTTCCGTCGCTGAGCCTCAAAGAAGTTGCATTCCGCGTTGGCTTCGCATCCGAAGCGACCTTCTATCACTTTTTCAAACGCTCGCTGGGCATGACGCCGAGCGAGTATCGCCGCCGGAACGGATCGGTACCCGCAGACCTCAAACGGGAGCCTTAGCACCGCGTAATTGACTCTAAAATGCCGGCTAGTTTTTCTCGACACGCGCCCGGCTCTGGTAATTCCTCCCTCGCTTCATCTCATTCCTCCCCAGTGGCACAGTGGATGCGTATATTGCTCCATCGGAGCAATAGTTCCGCGTTGATATTGAAAAGACAATTCAACTAACGTTAGTCCGCGGATGCTGTACCCCGGTCATCCGCACAGAAACCAAATGAAAAGGAGACTACCATGCCAGAGTTCATCCACGACAACGTGCTTGCGCTCCAATTATTCGAGGCAGAGGAAGAATTCTCACCATGCGTCTCTTGTGCCAGCTGTGGCATCTCGTTCGGAAGCCAAGGCAGTGCCCAAGAGATGTAAATAACGGCTCCAAGTTCCTGCCCCCTGCGCAAAAGCTCCTGGCATTGCTACTAAGCGCAGGGGGTAGGAATCTAATCGTCACTCTGTCCAAGTGAAACCGAAATATGCACTGAGAAGATAAAATTGTGAGGACACCGTGAAAAGCGACAACCCCGCGCTAAACTATGCGTTCCTCAATCCCGAATTCTTCGAAACGCTGGATCACTACAAACCAACCCCCGAGTTGATCGAACATGTGCGTTCACTGTGCGGTCCTAGTTGGAAAATCTTACCGCAAGGCTACTGGTCTTACTGTGATCCTGGTTTACCCCTCGGAATCCAAGGATGGAAGATCCACATTTCAGCATCTGCGGCGACAGCATTGCCCCTCCTCTCCCGTATCGTACCCGTTTGCGCAACGGACCGAGTTCCCTTTAAATTTTTGTCCGACCTTCGTATGGTCCGTTTCTCAACGAGTAAAAGCTGCATTAGGGCGTCAGGCGGAAAATTCATTACAATTTATCCGCCGGATGAGAAGGCATTCAGCTCTATCATTCAAAGGTGCGACGAAGCCACGCGCGACTTGGTGGGCCCGTACATACTCACCGATTTTCCCTACCGTGACAGCAAGGTTGTATTCTACCGGTACGGTGAACACAGAGGTATCGGAGGCGTGGATGCCAGTGGAAGGCCTGTCCGAGCCATCCTTTCGCCTGGGGGTGACGTGATTTTGGACAAGCGAAACCCGCTTGCGGCCGTGCCCGAATGGCTCACTGACCCGTTGGGCCCAGCGAAAATTGGCTTCGGCGCCCCTCAGGAAATGTGGCTTGGCCAACGGAGGTACCGGATAACCGGGGCCCGGCGGTATTCGAACTTCGGAGGAATATACAGAGGCGAGGATACCAAAACCCGACGAGAGGTTGTTATTCGTGAGGCGAGGCCGCACTTAGGTGATCCGGCCGATCCTCGGCAACCCCAGAACCTGCTGCGGAAGCAGGCCCGAATAATGGAACAACTCCATGCCACTGGACTTGTCCCAGAGCTCATTGACTTGTTTGACGCGCAGGGCCATCTGTTCCTCGTCGAAGAAATGCTTAAGGGTGACAATCTCTGGGGTTATGCGATGAATTTCGGGCACTTTGTGCCGACGGTTGACTCCCGCAATTTGGACACGATCATTTACCATACGGCTCGTGTATTAATCGAAGGTTTGACAGAAATCCACAATCACCGGATCGTTCTCCGAGACCTTACGAAGTCCAACGTCTTCTTTACGACATACCGGCGCGTCAAATTTTTCGACTTTGAGTTTTCGTTTGAACTGGACGGGTCTGATCCGCCATTGCCAGGGGGCACAGAGGGATATATGTCGCCTGAACAGCGTATCAACGCTACTCCCACCCCGGCTGAGGATTATTATGCATTAGGCGCGCTTTTGATGGATATGATTGCCTTTACAGCTACCGGTTTGTTTGTGAATCGGACCGGAGTTTTAGCAGCTCTCCGCCAGGCAGTACGAGACCTAGGTTTACCTCTCTGTTATGTCGATGCGGTTGAGGGACTGACCGCCATGCGCCCCCAGGACCGCATTGACCCCATGGTGGCTCTCCAAGTAATCAAGGATGGGCCGCGTTCCTGGCCGCTGCCAGAGAGTGTCGAAACATTCGTTGCCCCGGTCTTTGACACAGGCAGATCCGAAGCTGATGTGAGGCTACCGGAGCGTGAGCCACCAAGCCAAGAACTGAAAGAACAAATTAGGGCTACGATTGATGGAATTACGGCCTACATCCGTGGCATGTTGCGGCCGCTGAGTGAAGATGCTTTGTGGCCGGCCTCTCCCGAGATGCTTGTGACGAATCCTGTCAGCCTGGCTTTCGGTGCCTCCGGCATTCTGTGCTACCTTAACAGAATCGGCGATATTATTCCTTCCGAAATATCACAATGGGTCATAAACAGAGCGACCCCGAGGGTATGTCCCCCGGGGCTGTACATTGGCCTGTCCGGGGTTGCATTATGCTTGCTTCAGCTCGGACTCCTTGACCACGCTGAGGCGGTCCTTTCAGATTCGAACGATCGCCCCCGAATATTGGAGATCCCCGGGCTGTATCATGGCGCCGCTGGTTGGGCGTTAGCAAATGTTATTTTTTGGCGGTTGACCGGTCGTCGGAGATACCTCGATAGCGCTCTGGAGATCGGCTGGTATTTGCTTGACAGCGCAAAGAGGTCTGCCAAAAGCACGTATTGGGAGTCGAGCGGCGAGGTCGCCTTTGGACTGGCATTTGGAGCAAGCGGAATTGCTACTCTGATGATATCTCTAAACGCGGCGAGTCCGGAGCATCGTTTCTTGGAAGCAGCGGAAGGAGCACTCAACTATGAGATGGAGAATGCGCGGTGGAGCTTCGGGCGCATTGTCTGGCCTAACGTGAAATCCGCGTCGAGCAATGTACCGCTAACCCCACATACTCGGTTTGGTACAGCCGGGGTTGGGACTGCCGCAATTCGAATGTATGCGGCCACGGGCGAACCGCGCTTCCGGCGAATCGCTGAACAGTGCGCCTTTACAGCATGCAATCGCTTGGGCAACAAATTATGGCAGGACTATGGGCTTAGCGGGCTTGGGGAATTTATGCTGGATATGTTTCACTATCTGTCCGACGAGACATATCTCAACACAGCATACTATCTCGCGGAGGCCATACTCCCACATAGCATAACGAAGCCTGAGGGTATAGCGTTTGCAGGTTCAGAGCTATTAAGAATTAGCTGCGATTTCGGAATGGGGTCGGCCGGGATAGGATGGTTCTTGCACCGATTGCTTAATCCCGAAGCCACCAGGTTGCTATTCCCACATTGCCTTTTCGACGAGAAACCCGCAAGCACTTTGCGCATGTCCGTAGCCAGTGTATGAAATCGCTGGACGAGGTTTAGCAATGCTCCCGCAGGAAAGAAGGCACGATCCCCAAAGCAGGTTCTTAAGGTTCCGTACGTGCCGACGTAATTTTGCCACAGGCCCAGTTTGGCCTGTTGCCAAGCCGCACTAGGGTGGTCGTCGGACCTACGTTATGAAACAATCTTCGGTGGCAACAGGACTTCGCCAAATACTTCGGGTTGCCAGAATACAATACGACAACGTGGCGCTGGCCGTGTCCCTCTCTTTTGTCGCTGTCCTTGCTACGCTGGCGTTGCCACTCGGCATTCGGGCTCTTATCGACTCCGCAACTCATCGGTTGTCGCATCTCAGCCTGACTCTTCTCGCCGCTTGCCTCGTGGCCCTTTTTACTCTCCGAGGGATTGCTGGATTTTTTGCAAGCTATCTCTTGCGGATTACGGGCGAACGGGTGGTCTCAGATTTGCGAATTCGGCTATTCGGTCACGTCAATAAACTCAGCGTAAGTCATCTCATTGATCGGAATGCTGGCGAACTACTCTCAAGGCTCACGAACGATGTCGCTGCTGTGCGGACGGCGACAACGGACGCCCTGGCTTCTGTCGTTGCACAATCGACCAGTCTTCTTGGTTCAGCCGTCGTTATGTTCGCGATGAACTGGCAATTAGCAATGTTCCTTTTTGTAGTAATGCCCCTGGCCGCGTTCATATCGCGTAGGTTCGGTAATCGGCTCCACTCATTGTCCACAATGGTTCAGGACCAGCTTGCCCGGGCTTCCACAATTGCAGAGGAAGTCTTTGCAGCGTTTGCTGTCGTTAAGTCCTTTAATCGTGAGGACCATGAAACCCGGAGATACGCCGAGGCTACAGAAGGGGTTTTTAATAATGCTCGGCGAGCTGCCTTTACAGCAAGCCTTTCGAGCACCGTAGTCGAATTTCTTTTCACAGGGGCGACCGTTGCGATCTTTTGGTACGGGGGCACAGAGATGCAACATAGTCGGTTAACAGCTGGCGCTTTGGTTGCTTTTCTGTTCTACGCTCAAAACATCGCCCAAAGCGTCTCAAACCTGACTCAGACCTACGGCAATTTAAGAAGTGCGACAGGTGCAGCAGTCCGTTTGTCGGATATATTAAGCACGCCCACAGAGATCTCGCAGAAACGAGGCTCGCTGATTGACAGGCCTATCAGCGGTTCTCTAGAGTTCCGAGGGGTTGGGTTTCGAGCGGGGGGTCGGGAGATTCTACGCGATATTTCGCTGGCTATCGGAAACGGCGAAAGGGTGCTTCTTGTTGGGCCGAACGGAGCCGGCAAATCAACACTCCTCAAATTGGTCTTACGATTTCATGAGCCGACAGCTGGTCAGATTCTATTGGGAGGGACAGATATTGCTAAGATTGACCCTTATGATTTGCGCGATAACATCGGATATGTACCCCAGGAAGTGCAGCTATTTGATACATCGATCATGGAGAACATCAGATACGGGAAGATAGACGCTTCCGAGGCTGAGATTATCGAAGCTGCCGAAGCTGCAAACGTCGACGAATGCGTCACGCTCTTACCGAGAGGGTATCATACAATTGTTGGAGTCCGCGGAGCTAGGTTAAGCGGCGGGGAGCGTCAAAGAATATCGCTGGCGCGAGCTCTGCTTAGAAAACCCGCGATCCTGCTGCTTGATGAGCCTACCTCGGCTGTTGATCCGGTTTCCGACCGCCTGATTCAGGATGCCATCATTAACATCATGCGCAATCACACGGTTGTCACCATTGCCCATCGACTTTCAAACGTCGCTGGGTTTGATCGAATCGTCGTCGTCTCTGGTGGCTCGATCATTCAGGTAGGAACCGCTGCCGACCTGATCGGGATTGCAGACGCACATCAGGAAGTGACAAAGTTGCCCCGCAATTTGCGAGTGCCCCATGATGCGCCAGGAGGACAAGTAGGCCTCCACGATTCTCTAGATGATCAATCTGAAGGCTCAGAAGACCTAAGTGTCGTATGATGTCTAAGGATAAAAATATCCAGAACTAAAATAATTTAACATACTTGGCGATTATAGCTCCTGGAACTATGACATAATACATTCAAGACGTACTATTTCTCTCAGCCGTCATTTGCAAGTCGTGTTTAGACGATGAGTGGAGTCTCCATGCGCGCCGCACTGCAGGACCTTCGTTATTCCGTCCGGCTATTCTATAGATCTCCTCTCTTCGTGGCCGTTGCGGCGGTCACACTTGCGCTCGGGGTCGGAGCGAACACCGCCATCTTCAGTGTGACCCAGTCGGTGTTGCTGCATAAACTCCCATTCGACAACGCAGATCGCGCCTATCAACTTGAGCGACGCTACGCGGACGGACGTCTGGATGACTCAGTCTCAGTGCCTGATTATCTTGACCTGAAGCAGCAAGACCACGCCTTTTCCCGTTTAGCGATCGTCGATTGTTGTCAGCTCAGGGTAATCACTAGTGCGGGAGAGCCGCAACGTGCGGTTATAGCGAAAGTTTCGCCGGAGCTGCTACCGGCCTTGGGCTTTGAACCATTGCTTGGACGCAACTTCACCAACGACGAAGCAGAATCAGGTCGCAATCTAGTCGCGATTCTGTCAGACAGTTTTTGGCGAAGACAGTTCGCGG
>Ga0102924_1003860_pt1 | contig 15486 bp, 13 predicted proteins | sample PaiPotPPM11metaG_FD_80116 | JGI IMG/M metagenome (GOLD analysis project Ga0102924, IMG submission 80116) | Iron sulfur acid spring bacterial and archeal communities from Banff, Canada, to study Microbial Dark Matter (Phase II) - Paint Pots PPM... ... | reverse complement strand
TCCCGGTCGAGTTGCCGGCGTTTTTCATACGGCTGCTGAGTCCGCGGGACGGGCTCGTGATCGATCCCTTTGCCGGCAGCGGCACCACCGCGGTGGCCGCGTTCCAGGAAGGCCGGAGCTGCGTGCTGATCGACAACAACAAGAAGTATTGCCGCCAAGCCGGCGCGCGCTTGCAATCCGAGTGCGACCTGAACGTCACCGTCGAACCGCGGCCGCCCTCAAAGCGAGCGCGAACGCCGAAGATCGAAACCTGGCCGAGGATGGGGGACCGCGAACTGCGCCAGCTCGCCGCGTAGCAGCCCCCATCGCCGAGCCCGACCATTCTCTCTGGAGAGACAGAAGGCGGCATTCTCTCCGGAGCCGACATGCAATCGCAGTAGCGTGCCGGTTGCGGCGGTCAAGGTCGGCCGAAGGTCGCCCCGCAGGGGTCGCCTTGACGGGCGCAAACAAAGGCGCGCTACGATGAAAAACAAACGGTCACTCTGTTCCACCCACGCGGAAATATTCAATTCCACCAACGATTTCCACAGTACATCTTCTGTTGAAGACCATCCTACGTCCTGCGCCATGATTAGGGCTACCCAATCCCCATCGCCCAAACGCGCGAAACTAATCTTGTGCGACGTATCGGAAATGGCTCTGTTAAGCGGTATTCAGGGTATTCCCTATTCGGCAGGTGGCGCGGACGATTTCGCCCGCCACGACAGACATTGCTATTGGCCTTGTGCGCCGTAAGCAGTCATCGATCTGGTCGAAGGGCTGAACCTCTATCCGCCGCCCGGTCAAATTGCCGCTACTGGTTCGCGACATAGTCGGCGACATCGCCGATCTGCTCGGCAGTCAGAGTCTTCGATGTTTCGTGCATGATCTCGTTGGCCCGCGCCGTCGACGCAAAGGCCGCCAACTGGCGGCCGATATAGGCGCTGTGCTGGCCCGCGAGCCGCGGGATTGCCGCGTTGCCTTCGGCATGCTCGCCATGACAACCGAGGCAGGCGGGGACGCTCTGTGCCGAAATGCCTTCGGTATAGATCGTGCGACCGGCCGCCGCTTGCCGTGAAGTATCGGGCGTACCCGGCACTGGCGGTTGGCTCGCATAATAGGCGGCGATGCCGTCGATCAGCGGATCGCTCAGCCGCGCGGCCATGCCCCACATATAGGTTTTGGCGTGCGGGTCGGCTCGCGAGTGGTCGCGAAACGCCTTGAGCTGCGCTATGAGGTAGTCTTTCTGCTGGCCGGCCAGCCGCGGGAAGGTAGAGGACGTGCTGCGACCGCCTGGGCCGTGGCAGGACGAGCAAACATGCACGGTGCCAGCGACATCAACTGGCCCGCCAACAGCCGGTGCTGCGGTTGCCGGCGCTTTGCCGCCCGGCGCCGTTTGGGCGGCGCACGGCGCCGCGACGAACACTAGCAATGCCGCTGCTGCAAGGCGGCTGTGATTGCGCGCCCCAGCGCTTATCGCTCGCGTGGTGTGCATCAGAATGCGATCCATGCGAATCCAAAGACGGTGTTGTTATCAGCCGCATTTCTGCCGGCCCCGTCGTAATTGGCTACGGAACCGTTGAACCTGTTGTAGTGCACGTATTGCAGCCCGAACTTCACATTGAGCCAGGGCCAGAACGATGGCCCGCCATAGTTGAACGGGACGTAATTGAGTTCCAAGGTGTATCCATCTGTCGTCGGCTTGTTGTTGCCCGATACGGCTCCGTAAACCAGCGGGTCCCCCGTCCCTTGCGTCTTGAAATAGCCTGCGGTCAAGCCAACGGTCTGTTCGTAGTAGTAGCTGCCTTTCAGGTTGTAGCTGCGCAGACGGTTGTGGCCGTTGGCCGAAAGACCTAACGCCTGGCTCGCCGAAAGATTCTGATTCTCGTCGATGTAGCGTGCCTGCACCGAGAAACTGTCGCGCGCGCCGAGGTATTGGTACTGGGTGTCGAAACCGACATCGGTGAGACGGTCGGTCCCGCTACCGGTCATTCGTTGCGGCACCACGGGGGAGGTCATACCAAAGGTGCCGAACTCCCATGTGTTGTTGCCCCAAGCCGGCTCAAGCGCGAGCCGCCAGGATGGCGCCACCGAACTGATCGCGCTGGTGCCGCCGGGCGGAATGCCAAGGGCACTGAGACTCCACGGCCCCAGCGTCCGGTACCCACCCACCTCTGCATAAATCAGGCGGTTCCAGAAGATGTACGGATTTAGGCCGAGGACCTGCTGGGCGAGACCGCCTTCGATCAGGGTGCGGGCTGCCGGGCTCGGCGTCAGCTCGGAGGCAATGTAAGGATAGCCCCAGGCTGGCGTCGAATTCCAGACGTCGTTCACCGTCGGGTTGTTGTTCAGGCTGAGGCCGTATAGCAGCTCTCGGTCGGCCAGTGTCGCGGTGTTGGCGTACCGCAGGTCGAGGTTATCCCAATGAAACTGATTGGGCACCTGGTCGTAGGTGAATTGCGCGAAGGCGCCGAGATTGTCGGCGATCTTGCCAGCGTAAAAGAGGCTGCCGGTAAACGCGAAATTGTTGTTGGGGCCGAAATTCGGCGCGGCGCCGCCCTGTTGACCTGTCGCGGTATGCGTAAAGGTCGGGATCGCCATTGCCGCGATCGGCAGCGCGTCGAGATTGCCGCCGGTGAAGGTGTAACCATTGAGCTTGAACAACCGGCCATAGGGAGTCAGTTCGGGAAATCCATTATGACAGGCGGCGCATTCCTGCCCGGTCTGACGGGCGTAGCTTGGCAGCGCATTCGCCGGTCGCCAATGGATCGCAAGAGCGATGGCGACAATGACCAGCGGTACGCCGAGCAGCCGGCCGAACCCGAACCTCCTCAGGGTCCGATACGCTAGCGAGGGGTCGAAACGCATGCTGCCCCTTCATCAGCCTGAGGTAGATTGTGTCCTACAACTTCTCGCCAAATTTAATATAGGTCAAGCTCGGCTTTCCGAGCGCAGACCTATGGGTGGTCAGCTTGCCGACACTGGACGAGCGAAAACCGAACGGTCTCCCCTACGTCTTGATCCATATTTTGCACCAGCCAGTGGGGCTGATCGCTCCGTCGACATTCTTGCAAGCATTCGGCGGCTCGAACAATTTGCAGCCGGCGCAATCGTGACCGTCCTTCGGGCTCGGCTGATACGCGACCATGTTCGGCGCGATCTTGGCCGACGCTTCCCCGGCCGCCAAACTCGCCAATCCTAGTCCACCGACGACGGCAAGCGAGGTTTGAAAGAAACCGCGACGTGTAGATACCATGACACTCTCCTTGCATCGAACACTGGTTATGCGCTTCACGTATCGGCTAGCGCAGAGGTTGAGCCGAGGGCACCTGTTCAACCGACCGTGGCGTCCCTTTCATATAATTAGACGGGAGCGCGGGGCTCTCGGATGGTGCCGGGCCTCTACGCACCAATTATGCACGGTACCGCCTCACCTGAAGCTGAGGGTAGCCTCGGAGTCTACTCAGAGAAGGAGCGTCTACTCAGACATTGCTTTGACGCCCTCGACGGCAGCGGCAGCTACCGCACGCGACCATGATGCGTTTCAGTTGTCGCCACGGAGGCAGCGACTGAAAATCGGCGTCGGCGAAGCTCAACCCAGCCTCGGTGCGGTCGCGCGCGAACTGGTCCCGCCGGGTGGAAACGGCGACAACCGAGTGCCCTAACTTCCGGTTAGGGGGCATTTTTCGCCATTCGCGCTCGATCACCCATGATCGAGCGGCCGGCTGACGCCGGCACTGATGGGATCAATTGCTCGCCCGATGCCGCTGGTCATAGGGTTGCGCGCGTCGGCGCTGCTTTCGGTCGCGCCCTGCGCTCCCCGCCCTTTCACTCGATCCTGTTGGCGTCCCCGCCCGACTCCCGAGCATGTTCCCAAGCTCTCCCAGCGAGCGGCAGCGAGGCGGGAGAGCGCAGGGCGAAACGGGCGGCGAGCGATGCCCCCAAGCACGCTCGCCGGCAAGCTGAAGTCGGCGCCGTGCCCACACGGACGCCGAAATTTGCTCGGGAGTCGGGCGGGTAGCCCGACGCGCGCGACCCGTCATAAAGCCATTTTCGCGCCGTTTACCCCGCCTTACCCTAAAGGCGGGGCATAAGGAGGGGTTGCCCACAACCCCGACCGCCGCTTGCGGCGCCACCAAGCGCCGCTCCCTACTGCACCCCTTCCTTAAAAGGAATGCATTTCCAATACTGAGTATTATTAATCTGAGTATTCTTAACTGAGTATATATATAGAACGATTCGGCTGGCCGAACTCCGGTTTACGCTAGGCCGAATTCTAGATTTCGGTATATCGAAATCAAGACTTCGGTCGCCTCTTGTTGGCCGGGCTTTTCACCCTGAAATTCACCTTGTACAGGTTGGTTTTCCCCTGACCACGGCGGGTGATCTCGATGAGGCCACCTGCCTCCAGCTCTTTGATGAACTCGTTCACCCGCGACACGCTCATGCCCATATGGCCGGCGAGCCGATCCTGGCCGGGAAAGCAACTGTCGTTGTTCCAGGCGAAATGCAGGAACATCGAATAGGCCACTTTTGCGCCGAGGCTGATGTTCGGGTCGCGAAGGATGAAATTCGGTACCTGGGTAAACCCGCCGCGTGCGACCGGATCATTCGTCGCCAACTCAATATTGCGCTCTCTAAGAATGTCGCCGATGTGGCGCGGCTCCGATGACATCTCCGCATTGTAGCGCTCATAAAATCGCTTGCCGGCGAGTTATCCCCTGTTCTGCATGCGGCGGGTCAATCACGTCTGTTGCCCCTCTCCCGCACCCTCTCCGGGGCCGAGGCGGAGCAAGCGCTGTAGTCCCTGAATTAGGTAGTTAGTTTCCCGATCACGCTCGATCATCGATTGGATTTGGTTGTCGCGTTGCTCGATCTGGTGATCCTTGCGCCCGATCTGCTCGCGCAGAAAGTCGTTCTCTCGTTCGAGCAAACTCACATATCGGCCGTCCGCCTCGTCCGGTCGCGGCTGTTCGCGAACGGGCGCATCATTTGTGGTTGTCTCCTCCTGCTGATTGCCCCGCTCGGTGTTGGTGGCAGTCGCGTCCGGTCGCGAATGTTCTTCGCCGGTCGCGCCCCGTTCGTCGATGTTCGCGGGCAGCAATGAAGCCATACGCACGTTCGCGTCTGGTCGCGATTGGTCGCGGCCTTTCGCGGCGGTGACTTCGTCGATTTGCGCGACGTGCCGGGCAACCGATGCCGGCGTGATCCGGTATCGTTGCCCGTACAGGGTTTCCTGCTTGATGCATTCGAGGTCGCCACGAAGGCAGTATTTCTGGATAGCGCGAAGGGTTCGGCTGTGGCCGGCGGATTCGTATCGGTGCGCCGCTTCCTCGACGGTCAGGGAATAGGCGGTTTCGTCGGTGTTCGCGTCCGGTCGCGGCTGTTCGGTGTCGATCACTGCTGAATGATAACGCGGCGGTCCGCACATCCGCCGCGTTATCCCCACTCAGGCGGTTCGGAGTAGCCGGGCCAGGTGTTCCTCCCATTTCCTCAGCGCTTCGCGCATCTCAGGAATGTAGGAGTGCCGCTGATATACGGCGACGATGCCGGCGAACGAGCCGGACCGATGCGCTAACAGAGCTTCCGTGTGGTCGATCGGCACGCCCAGCGCCTGGAGGCCGGAAGCGAATGTGCGGCGAAGATCATGGATGACGTAAGGCGCCACGCCCTCAAGCCGCTCGTCGAAAGCCTCTTTTGATTTCGAGTAGCCGTTGAACGGCGTCGAACGCCCGCGGGCGGGGAGTAGGCACCCCTCTTCGGATAGACCAGAGAGGATCGTCGCGACCATTGGCGAGAGCGGGATGGAATGGCGCTTTCCGGTCTTCATCAGCTCCGGCGGCCAGGTTATGAGCCCGGTCGTCTGGTCGATATATTCCCGCCGGAGCTTTGCAATCTGGCTTTTACGCTGTCCGGTGAGGATCAAGAGCTGGATCATGGTTCCGAAGGTTGACCCGTCACCCGCGGCGCTGAACACGGCGCGGAGTTCGTCGTCGCTCAGAACGCGCTCGCGCGGCACATATCTGGCCGGCGGCGGCAATCCGTCGAGGGGGCTACGATCGATCATGCGACGGCGCCAAGCCCATCGAAAGATGAGCCGCCCGGCCGCATAGACGTGGTTGGCCGTCCCCGGTTTTGGCAACAATCTATCCAGGATCGCAGCGAACTCCGGGGTGGTGATTTCGCCAATGCGACGCACGCGAAGCCGCGGCAACAGGTGCTTCGTGATGATGCGGATGTTTTCCCGTCTCGTTCGTTCGCGCGGCGGGTTGTAGGTGTGCTTGAACAGCTCGAATGCCTCCGCAAAGGTCTGCGTTGACGCCAAGCGATCAAGCCCAAGGATTTTCTCCGCGAGAAGCCTCCTGGCTTTTTCGCGAGCCTGCGCGAGCGAGATGATCGGATATCGCCCGAGTGTGACGAGGCGGCGATCGAGGCCGTGCATCAGCGTGAAGGTCTTCGTGCCGCCCTGCGATACCCGGATGCCGAAACCCGGTAGCGACCGGTCGAAATAAGTACGCTGTCCCTTCGGGGGTGGCTTTAGATTTTTGACTGCAATGTCGGTCAGTGCCAGCCGCATTAGTCGCTCCCTAGTCTCATCAAACCGCTGGGTAGCGGTGCGACCCGATGAGTGACTAAGAGGCGATCTCTACGGAAAAATTCAATTGGTTCCGTAGGTTAGTTGGCACTATGCGGCGCGGTGAGGCAGCAAAAAATTGCCATTGAGGCTCTTAGGAAACCGATGCTCTATCCGGCTGAGCTACGGGGACAACGCCTTATCCGCTAGTTCGTCGCTTCCGCCGACTGCACGACGGGCTCTGCCGCCCATTGCCGGCTCACAGTCTTGGCGCTTCGAATTAGCGAAGCGGTCGCTTATAGCAGAACGGTCGGCGCTGTCGAGTTTGGCCGCGGCGTCATCCGGCATCCTCGCGGTAAGATGGCTATCCAGCACGACGGCTATTGATGTGTTGCGTGGACCCTCTTTGCGCCGGCTTGGGATGCATTGCCCTTTATTCGGACGCCGACCAACCGAGCATCACGTCTTCTCGGTAGACCACTGTACCTGTTGATTGCGGTTGGCGTAGTTGCGGTTGAGGAATTCGATGGTGAACGCCTCCATCGTCACCGGCGGATATTTCGCCGGCTTTGCCGCGCCCTGGCAGCTTGGCAGGCATTCCAGGACGGTGTCGTATTCCGGCGAGACGAAAAACGGCACCGAGTAGCGGTCCCGGCCGGAAACATTGAGCACACGATGCGGCGTCGACAGGAAACGGTCGTTGCTCCAGCGCCGCAGCGTGTCCCCGGAGTTGACGACAAAGGCCCCCGGCATCAGCGGAGCCGGAATCCAGGTCCCATCCGGGAGCATGATCTGCAAACCGGGGGTGTCGCCTTGCGCCAGCACGGTGAACAGGTTGCGGTCGGTATGCGCGGCGGTACCGAACACATCGTCGGCGACCTGGTCGGCTGTCGCCGGCGGGTAGTGGATCATGCGCACCGTGATCTCGCCGCCCTTGTGAAAAAACGGTGTGAAGTAATCCGCCGGCAGGTCGAGTGCCCGCGCATAGACCGGCAGCAGCCGGTGCACCAATCGCCGCATGACGTCCTGGTATGCCAGCACCGTTGCCTTGAAGCCGGGCAGTTTGTCGGGCCACTGGTTGGGATCGCGCAGATCCCTCTTGGCGATCACGTCGGGATCGTTGGGGTCGCGTTCGCGCTTGGCGAAGAACGATTCGTTCTCGTTCGGCTTCGGGTCCTTGTTGAGGCTCGTGTGCCGTTGCGCATGGCCGCGCAGCGGCATGTAGCCGTTGTTGCTGCGGTTGAGGCGCAAACTCAGCTTTTCGTCGAGCGGCAGGGCGTGAAACCGTTTCGTCTCGGCGAAGATGCGGTCGATCAAATCCTGCGGCACGCCATGCCCGGCGAGATAGAAGAAGCCGATATTCTCCAGCGCGAAGCGCAGCTCGGCCGCCGCCGTTTCGAGGGCGCCCGGCGTCCCGGCGAGATAGGCGGCGACGTCGAGGACCGGGATGCGCGAGAGGCTAGGGTGCAAGGTGTCTGGCAAGCTCTGGTCCATTCGCGTTTCCTGACTGGGAGGGCAACCGATCGGCCACCGGGAGAATATCGCGCCAGCGCCAGCATGCCACGGCATGACCGGGCCCGTCCGCGAGCGCCGGCTCGGTCTCGCGGCACTGCGGTTCGGCAAAATGACAGCGGGTCGAGAACACGCAGCCGGGCGGCAGCCGCGCCGCGTTCGGCGGCTCGCCGGGAAGCGGCACCGCCTGGAGCCGTTCGGCCGGATCGAGCCGCGGCACCGCGGCCAGCAAGGCGCGCGTGTAGGGGTGGCGCGGCGCGGCGAAAATCTCGGCCGCCGCCGCGAGTTCGACGATGCGGCCGAGATACATGATCGCGACCCGGTCGCAGAACCGCTTCACCACCGACAGATCGTGCGAGATGAACAGGTAGGTCAGGCCGAACCGCTCGCGCAACTCCAGCAGCAGGTTCAGCACCGTCGCCTGCACCGACATGTCGAGGCCGGAGGTCGGCTCGTCGAGGATCACGAACCGCGGGTGCAGCACGAGGATGCGGGCGAGCGCGACGCGGCGCAGCTGCCCGCCCGACAATTCGTGCGGGTAGCGCAGCCGCGTCCAGCGATCGAGGCCGACGGCTTCGAGCATCGCATCGACCCGTTCGCGCCGCTCGGCGGCGGCAGCGACGCCGTGGATCCGGAGGCCCTCCTCGATGGTGCGGCCGATGCTCCACCACGGGTCCAGCGCGGCCGCCGCGTCCTGATGGACATACTGGATGTCGCTGCGGCGGCGGCGCGCCTCTTTCGGCGACAAGCGGCTGACGGTATCGCCGTCGAGCGTGATCTCGCCGGCGGTCTCCGGTTGCAGTCCCAGCACGGTGCGGCCGAGAGTGGTTTTGCCGCAACCCGACTCGCCGACGAGCCCCAGGATCTCGCCCGGCCGGACCGACAGGCTGACGCCGCCAACCGCGCGCACCGGCGGCGTTGCCGGCCGCAGCCATCTGCGGCGGCCGCCGAGCAGCACCGTCAGGTCGCGCACTTCGACGATCGGCGGTGCGAGCGTCATGCCTCGACGCTCTCGGGCATGTCGTAGAGCAGGCAATCGACGCACTGTCCGTCGCGGATGCGAGTTGCATGCGGCGGTCGCTGTCCGCAGATCGGGCGCGCCTGGCCGCAGCGCGGCGCGAAGCGGCAGCCGGGCGGCGGGCGCAGCGGCGACGGAACCGCGCCCGGGATCCCGACAAACGAAGCCGAGCGGTCGGGGTGGCAAGCCAGCAGCGCGCGCGTATAGGGGTGCATCGGAGCGCGCAGGACCTTCGCCGTCGGGCCGGATTCAACGCTCTGCCCGGCATAGATCACGCAGATGTCGTCGCACAGCTCGGAAACGACGCCGAGATCGTGCGTGACGAACAGCATCGACAGGCCGAACTCACGGACGAGGTCGCGCAGCAATTCGAGGATCTGCTGCTGCGTCGTCACATCGAGTGCGGTGGTCGGCTCGTCGGCGATGACCAGCGCCGGGGAACAGGCGAGCGCCGCGGCGATCAGCAGCCGCTGTCGCTGACCGCCGGAAAACTGGTGCGGATAACGGTCGAGCGCCGCCGCCGGATCGGGCAGCTGAACGCGGCGCAGCAGCTCGACAAGGCGGCCGCGGTGCGCGTTCCGGCCTCCGTCCGGCGCATGCCAGCGCATGATTTCGAGCAGCTGGGCGCCGACCTTGAATACGGGGTTCAGCGCCAGATAGGGATCCTGCGGCACGAAGCCGATCCGGCTGCCGCGAATGTGCCGGTTGAGTTCGGGCTCGCGCAGCGTCAGCAGGTTGGTATCGCCAAACCGGACCTCGCCAGCCTCGACCCGTGCACCTTGCGGCAGGATCCCGAGGATCGCCCGGATCACGGTCGACTTGCCGCACCCGGATTCGCCGACGATGCCGAGGATGTGTCCCGGTTCGAGAGCGAAATCGACGTGATCGAGGATGCGCGCGATGCCCTCGTCGGTGCGGATCGACAGCTTGAGGTCGCGCACTTCGAGGATAGGTGCGTTCATCGCGACCGCCGCAGGCGGGGATCGACTAGGTCGCGCAGCCCATCGCCCAGCAGGTTGAAGCCAAGCACCGTTGCGAGGATCGCGAGGCCCGGGAAGATCGAATACCACCAGGCCCCCGGCAGGTAATTGCGGCTCTCGGCGATGGTCAGCCCCCAATCGGGGTCCGGCGGCGTCGCGCCCATCCCGAGAAAGCCGAGCACAGCGGCGACGAGGATCGTGAACCCCATGCCCAGGGTGGCGCGCACAATGATCGGCGACGCCGCGTTCGGCAGGATGTGCAGCAGCAGAATGCGGGTATCGCCGGCGCCGACGCCGCGCAGCGCGTCGACAAACAACGAGGATTGCAGACGTCGCGTCTCGGCATAGACGAGCCGGGTGAAGAACGGCCAATAGGTCAGCGCCAGCGCCACCATGGCGCTTTCCAGCGATGGCGTCATCAACTGCGCCAAAGCGAGCGCCAGGATCAGCTGCGGCAGGGCCAGGAACACGTCGGTGACGCGCATGATCGTCTCCGACACAAAGCCGCTGCGGTAGCCGGCAACGAGGCCGAGCGGCACGCCGATCCCGGCCGCCAGCACGACGACGATGATCGCCACCTCGAGCGCGCCGCGCGCCCCGAGGATCACCCGCGACAGCAGATCGCGCCCGAGATTGTCGGTGCCGAACGGAAAGGCGGCGGAGGGCGGCTTCAGCCGTTGGAGCAGATGCGAGCCGGCGGCATCGCCAGGATAGGGCGCAATCCACGGCCCGATCAGCGCGACGACGATGATGGCCACGACAATGACCAATCCGGCAAAGGCCGGCAGATCGCGCGCGAATTTCTTCAGGATCAGCATGTCACGGCTGTTCCCATAGGCGCGGGTCGAGCCAGCCATGCACCAGGTCGATCAGGATGTTGACGAGGGTATAGACCACCCCGATCATCAATGTGGCGGCAAGCATAACCTTGTAGTCGGCGGTCAGGATCGCGTTGACCAGATAGTTGCCGACACCGGGCCAGTCGAAGATCGCCTCGACCACGACGGCGCCGCCGATCAGCGCCCCGAACAACAGGCCGATCTGCGTCACCGCGGCGATGACCGAGTTGCGCAGCACGTACACCCAGACCAGACGCCAACGCGGATAGCCGACCGCGCGCTCGTACAGCACGAAATCCTTCTGCATCGTTTCGAGCACGCCGGCCCGGGTGAACCGGGTGATCGTCGCCAGTGCGCCGACCGACAGCGTGATCGCCGGCAGCACGAGATGCTGCAGAGCGTCGGCGACAACACCCCAACGTCCGGCAATCGCGGCATCCAGGATCAGCGATCCGGTCACCGAAGGCGGCGGCACGATGCCGCTCGACAATTCGCCGCGCAGCGGCAGCCAGCCGAGGTTCATCGCGAAGATCAGTTGCAAGGTGATCGCGAACCAGAACGCCGCGACCGCGATCCCGGTCACCGAGAGAACCCGCAGCAGGAAATCGGGCCAGCGGTTGTGGTAGACCGCGGCAATGACACCAAGCGGAATGCCGAGCGCAGTCGCCAGCAGCAGCGCCGCAAACGCCAGTTCGAGCGTGGCCGGCAGGCGCTGGCGCAGATCGACCCCGACCGCCCGGTGGGAGAATTGGCTCTCGCCGAAATCGAAGCGCAGCACCTGGCCGAGATAGAGGAAAAGCTGTTCGGTAATCGGCCGATCGAAACCGTATTGGTGACGAATCGCCTCGATCTGTTGCGGCGTCGCGTTGTCGCCGGCAAGCGCCGCCGCCGGATCGGCCGGCACCACCCGGATCAGCAGAAACGTGATGATCAGCAGCCCGAACAGCGATGGGATCGCCGTCAGCACCCGCCGCAGGACAAAGCGAAGCACGGTTAAGCCGCCGGCATCACGCCGAGAGGCTCATCCAGCGCACTTCGCTGCCGCTGCCGACCGGGCAATACCGCGCTCCCTTGACGCGGTTCGACATGCCGGCGAGTTCGATCGTGTTGTAGATCCAGATGTCCGGGCTGTCGGCCACGATCAGCCGGGTCGCCTCCTCGTAGAGCGGCGCACGCTGCTCCTGATCGACGAGGCCGCGCGCCTTGCGCAGCAATTCGTCCACCTTCGGGTTCTTGTACCAGGCCGAGGCCTTCCAGGTGCCGTGAAATTGGCTGTCGTACATCTGGCCGACCCAATTCTCCGGATCGACAAAATAGGTGCTGACCCAGTGCACCCACATGTCCGGTGTGGTTTCCGCCTTGCCGGTGCTGGTCGTCAGGTTGGGGAAGGTGTCGCTGACGATCTTCAGGTTGATTCCGAGCGAGGCAAGATCGGCCTGGAACACCTGCGCCGCCTGCGTCGTCTGCTCCAGTTGCTGCAGGATGTGGATTTCGACCGGCCGCTTCATCGGGGCGCCGTCGGCGACCGCTTTGTTGAAATATTCCTTCGCCTTCTTGAGGTCGTATTCGTAGCCCGCCGCGTCCCTCGGAAAGCCCCACACCGTATTGGGCAGCGGCGTCGGGTCGCGCTGTGCATTGCCCTTCAGGATCTCGTCGATGAAGCCCTTGTAGTTGAACGCGTGGGCCAAACATTTGCGCGCATTGACGTTGTCGAAAGGCGGCTTGGTGTTGTTCATGCGGATCAGGAAGATGCGCATCGTCTGGTTGCGGTTGACGTGCGCGACGGCCGATTTCTCGATGTTCTCGATCTGATCGACCGGCAGGTAGGTGTCGGTCAGATCGAGCGAGCCGTTCAGCAGCGCGAGCACCCGGGTCGAGGTTTCCTTGGTCGGGCGGATCTCGACCCGGCGGATCGGGTGCTCGTTGTGCTGCCAGCCCAGAAAATGCCCCTCGTTGCGCTCGATATCGGCCTTTTCGAGCGGCGTGTAGGTGTCCGGGATCAGCCGGTAGGAACCGGAGCCGGCCTCGTTCGAGCCGAGCCAGGCGGCGCCCCAATCGCCGTCCTTGTCGTGTGATTTGACCAGCTTCTGGTTGACGATCATGACCATCGGCACGGCCGAAAAGAACGGTCCGTAAGCCTTTTCGAGGCGGATCCGGACGGTCCTCGGGTCCGCCGCGGCGATGCCTTCGGGCTTCAGCACCGGCAGGAACGCCGCCGCCGGCGCCTTGCCGATCTTCAGTATTCGCTGAAAGCTGAAGACGACATCCTCCGGGGTGACGGGACTGCCGTCGTGGAAACGGGCGCCGTCGCGCAGTTTGAATTCCCACTGGAGGCCGTCCGGCGACACCGTATGGCTCTCCGCCAGCCACGGCACGAGTTCCGGCGGGTTGCCTTCGTAGCGGTACAGATTGTCGTAGAGGTTGAGGGCGACATTCTGGGCCGGCACATCGAGCACCTGATGCGGGTCGAGGTTTGCTGGCAGGTCCCAACCGGGCACCAGCACATCGGGATTGGCGGCGTCGGCCGGAATGTTGTGCACCAGCACCGCCGCCGATGCCAAAGCACCGAATTGCCGCCTCGTTATCCGCATGAACCGATCCCCGCCTGCCGCACCGTCGTTTCGGGCCGCAATCCTCGTGCCATGCGGCCGTCAGGTCAATCAAACGAAAGGCTATAGATCGAGCTGGGTGGCATAGCCCTGCATTCCTGGGAAGGCCACTAACCCAAATGACCAGGACTTGCTTCTGCCGGGCTCGGAGTTCATGATCCTGGGATAAATTGAAGGCGGCTTATGCAACCGCTCGCTTCGACTGAACAGGAGGCTTGCGATGGTAAAGAGAGCCCCGTTCCTTAAGACCCGTTACAGCGGATACCACCACCGCCAGGTTCCGCGGGAAGACGCCGAGCTGACGCATGTCGGACCGGATACCCCAGGCGGCGAATACCTGCGGCGGTTCTGGCAGCCGGTCTGCTATTCGGACGAATTGAAGGACCTGCCGCTCAGGCTGAGGATCCTCGGCGAGGACCTCGTTGCCTTCCGCGACGGCAGCCGCGCGGTCGGCCTGCTGGAGCTGCATTGCCCGCATCGCGGCACGTCGCTGGAATTCGGGCTGGTCGGCAGCAAGGGCATCCGCTGCTGCTATCACGGCTGGCTGTTCGATGTGGACGGCGCGATCCTCGAAACGCCGGGCGAGCCGGCGTCGAGCACCCTGAAAGACCGGCTGTGCCATGGCGCCTACCCGGTGCACGAGGCGCATGGCCTCGTCTTCGCCTATCTGGGGCCGCCCGAGGCGGTGCCGGCCTTCCCGACCTATGACAGCTTCGTACGGCCCGGCTATCGGGTGATCCCGGGCCAGAAATATCTCTATCCGTGCAACTGGCTGCAGATTCTCGAAAACACGATGGACGCGATCCATACGTCGTTTCTGCACACGATCGTCAGCGGCGCCGTGTTCACCGACGAATTCGGCGTGTTGCCGGAATTGGAGTTCATGGAGACGCCGGTCGGGATCATCTACATCGCCACCCGTCGCATCGGCGACAACATCTGGTCGCGCTCGGTCGAGAACGTGCTGCCCACATTGCAGCAGGTCGCACCGATCTGGGAAACCGGGCAGCAGGAAGTCGCATTCAGCGGTCCGATGATGAGCCGCTGGATCGTCCCGATCGACGACACCAATTCGATGCAGATCGAGCTGCGCCAGATCAGCGAGACCGAAGGCATCGTCACCCCCGACTGGTGGGCCGATCGCAGCGTGATGCTGCCGGGTCAGTTGCCCCCGGATACCTACGAGGAAGCCCAGCGCCGGCCGCAGGATTTCGAAGCACAGGTGTCGCAGCGCCCGATCGCGGTGCACGCCCTCGAGCATCTCGGCGCGACCGACCGCGGCATCTCGATGTTCCGCAATCAGATCCGAAGAGGCATCCGGGCGGTCAAGGCGGGCAAGGATCCCGCCGGCCTGTTCCGCGACGACCCCGGGGTGATCCCGACCTATTGCAACAACACGGTCGTGCGTGTGCCGCCGGCGGAAACGCCGGAACTCGACAAGAAGCTGATGCGCGAGACCGGCCGCCGGCTTGCCGAAAGCTACATTAACGGGCCGCCGCTCCTGGCTGCGGCGGAATAGCGGCGCAGCACCAGACCTGTTCGACGCCGAAATGCGATCTCAGCCGGCCGCGGCGTATCGGCTCTGCGGCCGTTGCAGCCCCATGCTGTCGCGCAAAGTCGTGCCTTCGTAGTCGGTGCGGAACAGCCCGCGGTTCTGCAATTCGGGAACGACCAGATCGACAAAATCGTCGAGCCCGCCCGGCAGGTAGGGCGGGTGCACCAGGAACCCGTCGACGCCATGGTCGCGGAACCATCTTTCCATGTCGTCGGCGATGTCGACCGGCGACCCGATCAGCGACCGCTGGCCGCGCGCGCCGGCAAACCGCTCGTAGATCTGGCGGATGGTCAGCCCCTCTTCGCGGGCCCAGCGAACGATGTTGCGCATCGAGGTCTGACCGGTAAGCGCGGCAACATGATCGGGGATCTCGGGCAGCGGCCCGTCGAGGTCGTATTCGGAGAGGTCCATGTTGTCGAG
>Ga0102924_1003857_pt1 | contig 15494 bp, 18 predicted proteins | sample PaiPotPPM11metaG_FD_80116 | JGI IMG/M metagenome (GOLD analysis project Ga0102924, IMG submission 80116) | Iron sulfur acid spring bacterial and archeal communities from Banff, Canada, to study Microbial Dark Matter (Phase II) - Paint Pots PPM... ... | reverse complement strand
GCCTTCACCTGTTCCATCATTGTTGGGAGGCCAACGTGAACGATCACCCAGGCGAACGCGACTGCCGCAACAACCGGTGCAATGAGGTGAGTCTTCCTCACGGAATTAACCTCGCCTGGCGATCCGCCTCACTTATCTGGTCGATTGGGGGATTCAGGGTGTAATCAGAGTTCTCGATAGTCAATTCCGAACTTCCGAAGATCCGAATCTCGCTTTTTGTGCGGGTTGCCGAGGCGAACCAGAACGGCCCCACTTTCCCATACGTGTGCACGAAATGAACGTTGCGTACCCAGAAGGAAGGATTTCGTGCAGGCTGGCCTTCGATCCGAACGATGGAATAGTCGTTGGCGTCAACCCAAATCTTGCCGTCGATCAGATATTTATTCGCCGTTTTCGGCGACACCGCCAGCACGTACGCTGGCCCGGTCTCGATCTTTTCTTGCCCCACAAACTGGAAATCGTAGTTCGCCGGTATCAGTCGAGTGCTGTTGCGTGTTCCATGGCGAGACGCTTCCGTCTCTTCGCTCAGCAGCTTGTGAAATACGTGCTTGCGAATCGAGCCGGATCCTTCTTCGGAGAGCACCGTGAACTGCTTCGCGCCATCGCTGGCACAATCGACGTGCACCAGCATCTCAGCCCGGCGGCTCTTGTTGACGGCGACATAGCGCCGAATCGCTGTGTATCCGGTTAATTGAGATTGCCGTTGAGCGTCGAACTGCATCATCTTGCCGACCACATCCTCTGCCGAAGGAAGCGGATTGCCGGTTTGTGCTGAAGCAATCGTCGTTAGGAAGAACACAATTGCCAGAGTGGAAAACGCGCGCTGCAATGTAAGTCTCATAATCAAAACTCCAATACGAATTTGCCGTGGAATGTCCGGCTTATACCGTTGAAGAATTCGCCAGATCGATAACTGTCCACATCGTTCTGCACGTCGCGGTAATTCGGGTGATTGAACACGTTGAATACGCCGAACCCTACGCGTGCATGCTTCTCTTTAGGCAGGCGGATCTCCCGCCAGACCTGCAAATCGGTCGAAACGAAGCGTGGCAATTGCAATTCATTTCTTGGTCCAACAAACTCGCGGTACTGATTGATGGTCGAATATGGAAAACCAGTGTGAACATCAAGCACTGGCGCAATAGTCAATTTCCAAGGTGCAGCAATCTCGCCCCAGGCCAAGATTCGATTCGGAGCGTCGAAATTGAGACGGCCACGCTGATTGGGCTGGATTACCACCTGAGGATCGTTTCCGAAAAACTGGTTAAAGTCGTTCAGATCACCAAAGGCTCGCGACCGCACATAGGAGGCGTTCAGGGTGCTGTGATGGATGCGATAGCGCCCAGTGATCTGAAACTCTTTGTAAAAGCCGCTTCCCCGGTCGGAGAGTGAGAGATTTCCCGTTGGTCCATTTGCAATGGGATCTAGAAAGAACTCGCGCACAGTATTGCGCTGTTGGTATCCGACGCGCGCGAGGAAGTCACTGGTGACCTGACGATCGACTTCGAGATTCCAGACTTCGCTACGCGGATTGCGCAAGCCATTCGCAATGACATTCGTGTACTCGGTCGAACTGAGGACTTCACCCAGAGCGTTGAGCGTACTCACGGTGCGTGACGGCAGATAAGGAAATGCCGGAACGTCGAGAGGAACGCGGTCATAAAAGAATCCGGTCCCACCCTTCAGCATGGTTTTGCCGTCCTTCGTTAGTGCGAGAATGAAGCCGACACGAGGCGCTGGATTGACCGAATCGGTGACAGAATCGTGATCAAAGCGCAGTCCCAGATCGAACGTCAGGCGATTTGAAACTGTCCACTTATCGCCCACGAACCAGGCGATTTCGTTCTGATCGACGGAGAAAGTCGAGGTTGGCCCGAACTGGATTTGTTCTAGCGGGTATCCCGCAACGCCAACAATTTGAACCGGGAGAAACTCCTGGCGGCCATCGTATGAGCTGCGTGCGAAATCCACCCCCGCAGTGAGTTCATGAGACCCGAAGAAATGATGCGGATGGGATCGAAAAATCTCCTCCCACTCTGTGCGTGTGGTATCGCGGTTTTGGTGATTGAAGAATCCACCCTCGGTCGTTTCGACGAGAAGTTCATAGGGTGCATTGCCGTTAGGCACCAGGTCGGCCTCAAACCTTCTGACGCTCACCTGCGACGTGAGCAGATCGCCCGAATCGGTGACGTATCGGTGCTGCAGATAGGCTTGGTATCCACGCTCGTTTAAGTCGGGCGTGCTTGCTTGTGGCGTGAAGGTATTGAGCCCGTAATAGTCAAGCCTCTGCGGAAAGATCGCGAAGGATGCGGTTGCTGTCTGCTTCGGACTGATATTGACGTCGAGCTGCGTGTACGAGTTGAAGTTTTCCGACCGGTTGTAACTTCGAAGTGGCGGCAAACTATCTACGGGATCTCGCTCGTAGCGATACTCGAATGACTGGGTGAACGCAACGCGGTCCTTCACAATTGGACCCGAGACGGTGATCCGTGGCGTGAAGGCGGCGATGCCCATAATCGAACCATCAATTCGGCGGAGACGGGGAATGAAATTCTGGCCCGACAGTCGAAACTTGTTGAAGTCTCCGGACCTTGTCTCGACGTTCGAGACCGCCCCCGTGAATTTGCCGTACTCGGGGTCGTAAGGCGTGGAGAGGAGGTGTATGGACGACACGACGTCAATAGGAATGTTGATTGCGGCTGTGCCCGTGGCTGGATCGGTCACATCGGCGCTGTTGACGAGGGATCCGTTCTGAGAGGTTCGAGCGCCTTTCATGTTGATCAAGCCATTCGGGCCGCGAACGACGCCAGGAATCAGCGGCAGCAAGCTCTGGAACTGTTCGTCGATATTTGGCATATTCCGAATGGCAGATTCGCCCACTGTGCTCGTTCCGGAAGGCTCTTTTGCGTCACTCGGCTCTGCGCTGGCCGTTACGGTGGTCGACTCCGTGGCGGCTTGAATCTTCATTTCGAGGGCTATTTCTGAGACCGTTGCGGCTGTGACTACGACGTTCTGTGTGGCGGCCAATCCGGTTGCTTCTGCGCTGACTCTGTACGAACCGGGCGGGACCGCGTTGCATGCGAACTTACCTTCGTTGTCGGTTTGAACTTCAAGATGTACTGGACCGTCCAGCGAAATCTTCGCCGAGGGCACGACCGAGCGCCCACCGTCTGCATCGGCTGTGAACACCAGCCCTTGAACCGTTCCAGTTGCCGGGCCTGTGCCCTGACCAAGGGCACCAATAGCAAGCAACCCGATGGCGAATGCGATTTTTACAAGTGTTCGGATCATGCTATTTTCCTTCCTGCCCCTGGCCTTGCGTTGGACGCCTTCCCCATATACACAACTGCGCCCCCCTGATCGAAATGAACTTCGTCCATTAACGTCTTCATCAGGTAGATCCCGCGCCCGTATGTGAGCAGCCGATTCTCTAGAGCAGTCGGGTCGAGCACTGTTTCACCGTCAAAGCCTTGTCCTTCGTCCTGAACCGTGATGGAGACCTCTCCGTCTGTGGTGCAGCGGCACGCGACGGTCACGCGCTTGGTTGGGTCCTGCTGGTTGCCGTGGACGATGGCATTTGCCAGCGCTTCACGCAGCGCCATTTCGATGTCCAGTTCGCTCCCGTCACTGTTTCGGAACCTCGCAATGAAGCCCATGAGTTGTTCGACGAATGGCGAGATGATCGAGATCCGGCTCGGGAGAGACTGCCTCAGCTTAACGAAAGGAACAGAACGAAAAGTTGGCGCCCTAGGCGAAAGAGCTTGTCCGTATGCCATGTCCCCAAACTCCGGTTGGAATTTGCGTTCCAGTCACTACGAGACAAGGCACGGCGCGTGCCAAAGTTCGTATTGGAGTAAGTGATTGAAATTCAAGGAGGGGATTGAAAAGGGCTTCGCGAGTGTTGAATGACTGTCGAACATGTTGAGAGGCGCCGACAGACTCGCTCCGGGGCAGAACTATGAACAAAGAGAATTGAAGTGGGTCCGCGATTCCGAGCTTGGAACGCTATCGAAGTTGGTGTCGCATCGCTTCAAGTTCAGCACGGCAGATGTAAGGACACTGACGCTTCGCCACCCTGGATTGAATTTCTGATGCCGCTAGTGGGGTCCCAAGAGCCACCAAGCAATCCCATTTTCAAATCTTGCGAGAAACCAGCATTCATCTCAAGTACAGCCAGAAGACCCCTAGGCAACCGAACAGTGCGATATATAAACAGACGCAGATCACGACACCGTTATCGTCATACTCCTTGGTTGTGGCGCTATCATCGCTCTGCTTAGATACGCTTCTTGGCGCCAGCTCAAGATAACGAATGGCAGCATAGATTTCGTCATCGTTCAGCTCTTCTATATTCCGATTTGGCTCGGAATTTGTCAGCATATTGGAACTTTGCTAGTAGGTCCCGGTTGGTTCTTAGACAGATTACGAGATCGCTGCCTGAGCGCGTGTTGCATCAACTCCTTGAGCTTTTTTCGCGCCCGTGCGGACTGAGCCTTCACAGTACCCCGGGGTATTCTCAAAATCTGCGCAGTTTCACGGATCGATAAACCTTCTATATCGCGCAGCCGAAATGTTCTGCTCAACGTTGGCGATAGCTGAGAATAAAAATGGGTCAAGCGCGTACTTAACTCAGAATGGTGACACTCATCCTCGGGATTAGGCCTGTGATCTGCTAGTCGCTCCGATCCCGAAACTGCCTCAGGTTCTGCCGTTGGCTCGTCGAGAGACACGTAGACGCGACGTCGCCGCTTCCGTAGTTGTAGTAGGGCGCAATTATGCACAATGGTCGTCACCCAGGTGGACATCTCTGATTGCCCTTTGAACTGATCCAAGTGCGCATAGGCAGCGAGAAGGGCATCCTGAACGGCGTCCTCGGCGTCCTCGGCGTTCCCCAGCATCCGATAGGCCTTTCTGTAAAAAGAGGTGAGTCGGCTTGATAGGATGTGGCCAAATGCCTGAATTGTTCCCTCTCTGCCAGGAATTTCGAGAGGTTCGTCAGTCTCGACGTATGCACTAGTGTTTGGCATGCTGTTGTCCTTCCTTTAGGTCCACTGCCCCTGGAGCGACGGGCTTGCTGTCCGCGCCCAATCGGCGTTGATTGGAACCAATCACACAGATCATCAACATGTCTCCTTCCTGACGTGATCAATGCAACGTGCGTGCCAAACAGAAAAGCCGCATCTCAATGGATTTTCGGCAGGGCAGAGAGCGAGCCGAGTTGAAGGTGTCGAACCTGTTGAAAGCACAAATAGAGAACTCTCTGAAACGAAACGTAGGAGATGACGTGAATCAACAGGGAATGGGGCTAGGTGTAGCTATTGACCAGAGAAGCGAAAGCCACCTGTCCTGGGGCTGACCGGAAAGGGAGCCATTTTCAGACCCAGGGTGCTGGGATCGTCACCTGCTCGCGACTGTTTCTGACTGGCCACTTCTCTTTAAGTCGTCGAGCTTTCTTCGCTGTTCCGGCGTGAGAAGTTTATAGATTTCCGACTGCATACGTGCGTTGGCCACAATGAATTTCGCCAACAAAGCCGCTTGCCCATCGGCTAGAGTTTTGATTTCCTTTCTATTGCTGTGCTGAGGGTCGAAATTCAGCAGTTTTTTCCTTATGCCTCGCGATTGTGCCATCAAAGGTTGCATGAGGTGCCGTTCGTGCATCATTACTTGCTGGATCTTTTCCTTTTGTGATTGTGTCAAGCTTAAGTGTTCAGCAACTGCTGCTGTGAGCTGGAATGATGAAAACGGCAGCTCTACCAGCACGATTTCGTTGTTATTACTGGGAGAAGCTTCGCTTTTATCATCAGGTGCAGGAACTTTGGCCAGATCCTGTTCGTCCATCTGGCGCCATGCGCTAAGCAGTTGGAATTGCATCTGCGTGATGAGGTATTTTTCGGCGCTTGAGGTCTTGCCTTCCTCACTGTTCATTTTGCCTTGTTGCACAGCTTCCGTGATGCCTGCAAGGTTTGTATAGAAGTTCTGAGTAATAGCTACCATTGCCGCCTGATATTCCTGCAACACTCGTTGTGATTCGGGGGCCGAAGGAGCAGCCGGCACATCTGTGTTACCTGGGTCCGCCAGCGAATCGCGTGTGTCGGCAGGGTTACTCGGAGCACTATCAACTCCTGATTTGGTCTGCGCCGAGCTTAGGGTTGGAATGACAGTCATTAGGATGATAATGAGAATTAATTTCGCCTTCATGTCCATACTCCTTTGGATAACTTGTTTCCACTCCGACTTTTAAAGATCGTGTCTGTTATAGCTCTCGAAGTCCCGAGGTCGGAGAACGAGAACGGACATAGGCGAAGAGGCGGAGAGCCGGTCAGTGATCACGCTACTTTGCCATTACGCTCAACCTCTCCGATGATGGGGGGCCTCCGCTCCGCCGCGTCCTTGACTTCGGTTCTTTTCTCTATCGTTTCAATTCCAGACTCCCGATAAATTGGGTGGATGCCGCGGTCACGGGGAAACATTCTCCAGAACAGCAGAAAAACTCCGAGAGGTGCGAGGCTCAATGCTGCCAAGAAAAAGCCGGACATAGACATCTCACTCCATGTAGCTCGAACCGCAATCCGTCGCGTGTGTATCAAGGGCTCTCACGTTATGCAACTCCCGCGTCGCACACGCTCGGCCGGCGTCAATTCTCATAATCACCTCCTTAGGTTTTGCTTCACGCTACTAGTTGCCGCTGTGCTCCTTCTGAGATGGCCAGCTCTTCAAGAGCATGGAGGCGAGCTTGCCTGATCTCCAAGACCGAGCAACCGAGAAAAAGGGCGCATTCGTGCTGCGAATAGTTCTCCAGAACCGACATCACGAAAACAAAGCGCTCGAAATCTCCAAGCTTGAATACTGCTTCCAGGTCGAAATGCCCTCGGTAACCGCTTGACTGCTCGCTGTGCGAGGAAACAGTCGCAGACGGAGGAGCGCTTGGGAGGCTCGGGCGCGGCTTCAGCTCACGAATTGCGTTTGCGACGATAATGCGCTTCGCCCAGGATCGGGCCCACTCCCGGAACACAAGGTTTTCTTTAACACAATCCTCAATACCGGCTACCAAGCACCTTTCTGCTTTTTCATGATGTCCGGTAAGCAGAAACGAAAGCTGATAAAGTCCATTCATATCCTCGCGAAAAACCTTGATAAAGTCCTCGCGAGTCGCATATGGATTTGGCTCGTTTCTGCGATCTTGATGGCGGGCTTGCTCCTTCATTTCTCGGCCTTCCCAGGGTTGCCGTTTGCGCGACGGGCGACCTGCTTCAAAACGTGTTTCGTGAACACACCGCGGCAGCGAAATTTGACGCCCTTCTGAATCAATTCAAACAACACGTTCTCGCCTTCCTGACTAATTGCCGTTACATGCTTCATATCGATAATGAGCTTGCGGCCGAAACGGTCTGTATTCACGTTTTCGCACGCACTCCTTAGCTCTGCCACCCAAGGCCCAGTTAGCTTGCCCTCCACGATCAACCGCCGCTCGGTGTGGCCTTCAATGATCGAGATCTTTAGCATGGGTCCTTTCCGTAACGTAGGGACACAGGCAAGGAGGTTGCCAAACCTCTCGCACGCTAAGTGCAAGGATTGCAATGCTGGTTTTCATCAACTTGTGTCGAGAGTTGAAATTGTCGAAAGTGTCTCTGACCCACGCGTCCCGGCTCCGCATTGAGTCCATACAAAAGGCAGGGCCGAGGCAGTAGAGCCTGGGCCGGCATGGCAGGAGTCACGGGCGGGCGTAAAGGAAGAGTCGCAACTCCAAGGAAGGTTGCTGGTGAACGAGATCCTAACGATGCAGGGGAGTGCGTTGCATTTGGCGAACTAGATATCGCTTTTCATACCAATAACAGTGGTCCGCCGACCATAGGCATAGTTCTAGCGGATCCACACGGACGCCGCATTGGTTTCGATCCGCTCACAAAACGTGGCTGGCAGGAATTGCCCGTGGCCCAAGGCTCGATCGATTGTGATGAGTCGGACGGCAAGGATGCATGTCGCGGATTAGTCGAAGTCTGTGGAGCGCTAAGCGGAATTTATAAGCTCGAAAGTATTGCGAACGCAGCTTCCGACTACACTCTAGCTATTTCGGCCCGGAGCCAAGAAGTTCGAGACGGACAACACCTGTGGTCTTCATATTCCGATTATGATTTGATCAGCATCCCCATTCGAAAAGGTGCTCGAAACTTCATTTCGATGACCTATTCACGCGATCCCAACCTTAGAATTGCGGCCCAGCTACAAGAGCTCCGGGATGAGCGATATGACACCCGCTGCCATCCGAACGCATGTCGGAGTGGGAATCAGAGACAGCGAGGCTGTGTAGCCATGCGTACTGCGGGAGATTGATCCCTCCCCTCTTATGCGAGAGAGTACCGGCGTGCAACCGATGGAGGACGGCTCCTCCGATAGCACCCATTCTTGCCTGCAGGTGCCTCCGGTGTTGATGAGTTCGTGACACTTTCAACTTTCGACAGTGCTGCGTCAGGGAGCTTGTGCCAATAGGCTCATTTTGTTCGGTGGATGGACGCATTCCGTTTGGTACAGAAGTTGCCTTGATCTGAGATGCGACGTTTCGAATCCGCCTGTGAGGCGGTTATGTGGAAAATCACAACTCGCGGGTTCACGCTACAAGAAGTCCTAATTCTGGCTGCAATGAACATCGCAGCCGCTGTGATAGCGGCCGAGAAACGCGGGCAAGGAACGTCGCAGAACAACACAAATAAGGAGCATACATGCAATTGAGAAAGTTCATAAAGCTGGCACTGGCAAGCGCTGTGGGCGTTGCAGCATTACAGTCCATGACTGCAATCGCGCAAGAAACTCGATCAGAAATCAGCGTTCAGGGCACAGGATTTTTCACCAAAGATAGCGATGGCAACGGCGTTCAAGACCACGTCACCAACACGGGTGGATTTCTGATTGGCTATCGTTACAACATCAATCGTTGGCTTGCCGCTGAGGCCAACTACGGCTATGACCGGAATACACAGATCTACTTCGGCAGCGGCCTAGGGCATGTGCAGTCCAACGTTCACCAAGTCACCGGCGAAGCCGTGGTGAAACTGCCCGGCTTTCGCAGGGTACAACCGTACGCTCTTGCCGGCGGCGGAGCCCTCATGTTTGATCCTACCGGCAACGCTGGCGGCAGTTTTGCGGGCGCAACATGGGAAGCCAAGGGCGCGTTCGTCTATGGCGCCGGCGCTGACTACGCCTTCACCAAACACCTTTCCTTCCGGGCAGAGTATCGCGGCTACGTGTATAAGGCGCCCGATTTCAATCTCGCCAGCTTCAATACCAACGCTTGGACGCATACCGCGCAGCCCTCGGCCGGCATCGTCATCCGCTTCTAAGCCGAGCAACGATGATAGCCGCAGGGCTCACAGTTAATCGAATGGGAGCCTAAGATCGCGGACAGGGAGGTGAAGTGGGGGGATTCGGCAAACAATCCGAATTCCCCTTCTTGCAGCCGAGTTGGTACCGGGCTGAAACCGACTGCCATGCAGGCGGAAATCCACCAGCGAAGCGATTCCCTTCGTGCGCACAAGATCAGGTTATTCCCGGTTAAGCGTCTGACCGGGGTCGATGCCGAATTTCTTCATGCGTGACAGAAGCGTGGTGCGATTGATGCCCATGTGTGCAGCAGCTCCGTCGGCACCGCCAACGCGACCTTTGCTTTCGCCAAGCGCGCGCACGATTTCCTCGCGTTGCTTTTGAGCCCTTTCATTACCGTCACTCTTATTCCCATTGAGAACATGGAGGGTCTCTTTCACGATTCGTGCAATGTCTTCCTTGCCGGAACCCTGGATCGTAACGGCGGGTCCCTGAGCGTTGGATCTGCGAAGCTCTGCCAGCGGCGCTTCAAGCGATTTGCTGCGGGTCAGGATCACCGAACGCTCGATGAAATTCTCGAGCTCGCGGATGTTACCGGGCCATTCCCATGCTGTCAGCCCTTTCATAACGGCCGGTGAAATACCTTCGATTTTCTTCTGCATTTGCTTGGCAAACCTTTGTACAAAGTAGCTCACCAGCAAAGGAATATCTTCCTTGCGCTCCCGCAAGGGCGGTACGCGGATCGGAAATACGTTGAGGCGATAGTACAAATCACTGCGGAATTCCTTTTTGGCAATCATCTCTTCCAGATCGCGATTGGTCGCCGCCACCAGTCGTACATTCACTTTTCGCGTGTGAATGCTTCCAAGCCGCTCGAACTCTCGTTCCTGCAGAGCGCGCAGTAATTTTGGTTGAATCTCGATCGGGATGTCCCCCACTTCATCCAGGAAGAGGGTTCCCTGATCGGCTAACTCCAGCCGCCCTACTTTCTGCGCGATGGCACCGGTGAACGCTCCTTTTTCATGCCCGAATAGTTCGCTTTCCAGTAGCCCCGTTGGAATGGCGGCGCAATTCAGCTTCACAAAAGTGCGATCTTTGCGTCGGCTGCGGTCGTGGATGGCGCGAGCGATCAATTCCTTGCCCGTACCGGTCTCGCCGAGCAGCAGGACTGTAGAGTCATTTGGAGCGACGGTCTCAACCAGTTCCAGAACGTGTTTTAATCTCGGACTGTGTCCAACGATATTCTCAAAGTTCATCTCGCCGCGGATCTCTTCTTCCAGGTACAACTTTTCCTGCGCGAGCTTGTCCTTAAGTTCCGAAATCTCGTGGTATGCCAATGCATTTTCGATGGCGATTGCTATCTGTCCCGCAGCTTGTGTCAGAAATTCGACGTCGTATGGGGTGAAAGGAGTTTCGCTAGTCCGTGCAATGCTCAGGATTCCGAGTGCTCGACCCCGATTAATCAGTGGAATCAGACAGGTACTCTCCAGGCCTTCGGCGACCACTTCATCGTAGATCTCAGCAGGGACTTCGGAAGGATCGGCCTTGTGAACAACTGCCGGCTTCAGTGTCTCCAGAACGCGCTTCGCGGCGCCGGCTATTGTGAGGACCCGCTCCTCCTTAATGAGGCCTTTGCCCTGAGGAAAATCAAGGACATATAGCTTGGACGTGCCTGAGGCCGAATCTACGAGTGAAACCGCAACGAGATCACACTGCATGACCTCGCGAATGTTAGCTGCGACGGCACGTAACAGTTCCCGAAGCTGAAGAGTCGACGTAATTCGATTGGTCAGGTTCAGCAGCAATTGGAGGCGCTCGTTTTGACTTTGTAGGCACGCATGCGCACTCTGAGCACGCCTCAAGTTCAAACCGTCATCAAGCGCGAAGGCGACGACACGCCCAACCAACCGGAGGAACCATATGTCTTCCTCACTGAATGGATTCACGGTGTCGCGGCTGATTCCGAAAACACCGAGTCGTCGATGCGGCGTCGTCAACGGTACGCGGACCCCGGAGCCGAGCCGCATTTTCTGGGCCCACTCCTTGAATTGCGGAAATCGCTCCTCGGTATCCCAATCGGCAGTATGCTGTGGCTCCCCGCTCGCCATAGCGTGCCACATTGGCAACTCTTCAACAGGCAGGTCCGGGAAAGGCAAAGAGCCCTTACCCCAAACGAGGTATTCGACTTCCCTGGAGTCCTCCTTGAATACAGTGAGGTAGAGATGGTCGAAGTGCAGAAAGTCGCCAACTTCATCCGCGAGAGCACTGGCCAGTTCTTCAGGTTCACGGCAAGCCGCGATCGCCTCACTGATGCACATGACAGCCTCATAGTGACGGCTGCCCGTGTCACGCGCGATGACAGGTACTGTGTTGTTCATGCCCTTTTCCGATACACCAACTCGGTGTGGGTTGCGGGCCAGCGTTGCTCAAGGATTGATGATCCCATTCCGCTAAAGGTCGCATTATTCTGAGAAGTGCGGCTGTTCGCCACTGGGCCCTTCCCTCAAAAGCAACACATCCAGATTTCGAATATCAGCCCCTCTTCCGTCCCGAGGAATTAGGTGATGCCGGACGGTCTGTTGGATTTCCTCAAGCAATTCCGCTGCCGCGATCCCGATCGCCTGTTGCACTGCAGCTGTCCGTCGCAATCGCGATGTTCTTAACAACAGCAATGCCTCGCAAAAAGCCCATTTAGGCTTTATGTCAGTCGCTTTGACGGACATGTCATAGCTGTGACATCAGAGCCGCCCTTTTCCCTGTAGCTTGATGAGGCTTGACCACAGGCGATCGTGCTCGCGAGCGATACGAAGCACTTGTCTTGCCAACAGCAGAAACGATCTTTTTCTGGCGTTGGATACCCATTTGACCCATGGGGTGCCATAGACGCAATCAATACTTAGCTTTAGGACCATTGCCCGGCTGCGAGGCGATGGCTTGCTCCACTTCTCGAATAAAGACACAGTCATCGTCAGCCAAGATGGATGGGCCACATCGCTGTGCGCCGTTGTGGAAGGTCGCGTGCAAACAGCAGATTGTCCCGAGCAGGACAACCTGACTCAGGATCGTGAGGGCAAACTGTCGAGGGCGATTGAGGAGGCAAAGTTGGGACGGGTTCTGATCACTTCAGAAGGCGGTCTCGGGATCACAGTGCTTCAGAACGATGATGAAGTACTTGTTCGATTGAATGGCCGCACGACTGTGGATTCCTCGCCAGATCTTCGCGATCGGCTATTACAGGTGCTGGCTGAGGAACCATCGCCTCGGACAGTCATCGTGGATCTAGCCGGCGTTTCCTACGTTGAGACGTCCGGAATCGCGACTTTAATCGAAGCCCTCAGGATCGCCCGCCATCACCAGATTGGATTTTGCTTGCAGGGACTCGGTGGCTCTGTGCTTCGGCTATTCGAGGTCACGGGCGTGCTGGCTCTGTTCGAAGCCAGCGACTGCAATGAGAAGGTCTCTTGATGGCCAAGGTTCTCGAAAACGTCGGTGAAAGAACAATCGAACATCTCGATTACGTCGGAAGTCTGAATATTCAGCTCTGGGCCACACTGCGGGCCATGGGGCGAGCACTGCCTTTTGTGGGAAATCGTTACCGTTGGCAGGTTACTGTGAAGCAGATGCTGGAAATCGGCGTCGATGCAATGCCCATGGTCTCGTTGATGGCGATCTGCACTGGATTCATTCTCGCGATGCAAGGAGCCTCTGAACTGCGCCGCTTTGGAGCTATGCAATACGTCGTTGACTTGGTCGCCGTCGGCTTCACGCGCGAACTCGGCCCACTCCTCACGGCGATTGCGGTGAGTGGACGATCCGGATCGGCATTCGCCGCTGAAATCGGGACCATGAAAGTCACCGAGGAACTCGATTCCCTCCGCGTCATGGCGTTGGAGCCGGTGGAGTTCTTGCTCGCGCCCAAGTATCTGGCAGCTTTAATTTCAGTCCCGTGCCTCAGCATCATCTCGAATTTCTTCGGCATTTTGGCCGGCGGTTTGTTCATGTTCTTGAGCACTCGCCTGGCACCGCTGTTGTACGTCCAGTATGTGTTCAATTCCATCAACTTGCGCGACGTGATCACCGGATTGATCAAGAGCGTGGTGTTCGCAACCATCATCGCTCACGTTGGATGCTTGGAAGGGTTTCGTGTCCGCGGAGGCCCCGATTCGGTCGGCCACTCCACCACCAGCGCGGTGGTGAAGTCGACCTTCCTCGTCATCGTCGCAGATGCGGTTTTCACTGCCATCTTTTATTTCACGGTGAAACGCTGATGGCTATTATTTCTGTCCGTGATCTTGTGGTTGAATACGACGGCCGCAGAGTGCTGAATGGATTGAATCTCGACATCGAACACGGGGAAACGATGGTGTTGCTGGGTGGCAGCGGTTCCGGAAAAAGCACGCTGTTGCGCCAGATTATCGGGCTGGAGCGCCCTAAATCGGGCAGCATCCACGTCCAGGGAATGGATATCACGCGCTGCTCAAAGTCCGAGTTGAAGAAGATCCACCGCTCGATCGGAGTCGCCTTCCAAAGCGCAGCCTTGTTCAATTCCTTGACCGTGGAAGATAACGTCGCTTTGCCACTGCGTGAACACACGCGGCTTGCGCCCCCAATCATTGACCTTATGGTGTGGATGAAGCTGGCCGCAGTCGGTCTCGCGGAGTTTGGCAAGTTACTTCCCAACGAACTCTCGGGTGGCATGAAGAAGCGCGCGGCCGTGGCGCGCGCGCTCGCGCTCGGCCCTGAAATCCTCGTGCTCGATGAGCCATCAGCCGGACTTGATCCTATCGTCGCGGCGGAACTCGATGAATTGATTCTGCTCCTCAAGGAAGCTTTACAAATGACAGTCATTGTCGTTACTCACGAACTGCCGAGCGCATTTCGTATCGCCGACCGTATCGCCATGTTGTATCAGGGCTCGTTCAGCTCGGTTGGCACGAAAGATGAACTTAAAGCAAGCCAAAATCCGCGCGTGCGGCAGTTTCTCGATCGCATTCCCGAAAACATAGCGAAAGCGCCGGCGGTGGCCGCGTACTTCGAAAAGTATATGCAGTCTCAGGAGACATACCCGTGACCACAGAAGCAAAGGTTGGAGCCTTTGTCCTTGGATGCTTCTCGATCCTGGCATTCACGCTCATCTACCTCATCAATGCGCAGTTTGGCGGACACACCGTTCCATACCGCACGTACCTTCGCTACGCCGGAGGGCTGGAGCCGGGAGCGTCGGTGCTGTTTGGCGGCATCAACGTAGGAAAGGTGACGGCGGTACAGCCTGCCGCGTCCGACCCTACCAAGATTGAAATTCTGGTTGATGTGAAACAAGACACCCCAGTGAACGAAAAGTCGCTAGCCAAGTTGGGGCTAGTCAGCGTGATGAGTGGAGCCGCACTGTCCATTACGACAGGCGGCAACGACGCCAGACGTCTTCCACCGGGCTCAACCATTTCATCACAGGAAGCCGCCAGCCTGGACGAGATTGCTGGCAAGATGGCCGTTGTGGCGGACAACGCGAACGGTTTGATCACGCAGGCGCGCGGCGAACTTGAGGGGATCAGCGGAGATGCGCGCAGTCTGCTTGCCAACTTGAATACCGTGACCGGGAAACCCAATCGGCAGAGGCTTCGAGCCGTCTTGGATAACGTCAACGAAATGCTGGCGACTGAACGGCCCAAGATCGACCGTCTTACCGATCAGTTGAATGCGCTGAGCCAGCACGCCGATGACACCATTCAAAACGTGAATGGCACTGTCAGCGATGTCCGCGAGCCCGTCCGCAAAGATCTAGCGGAACTGCAGAGTACTTTGTTGCAAGCCAAGCAATTGCTGGCTGACATGCAGGTGCTGGTGCGAGCAAATGATTACAAGTTTGATGACACAATCGAAAACCTGCGCACGGCAACACAAAATCTGGACGAGTTGACCGACTCGGTGAAACAGCGACCGTGGAGTTTGATTCGTGTCAAACAGCCCGAAGATAGGAAGGTGCCGAAATGATGCGATCGAGTGAAGGGACAGGTGTCCTCAGCCGTTTCGGCACGTGGCGCCGTCGGATGAGTATGAGAAGAACTGTGACGACGATTGTTTTTTCCCTGGCAGCTCTCGTGATCCTGGCCGGCTGCGGAGGAAGGGTGAGGTACCCAAACTACTACACTCTCAACCTGCCTGCGCCGCCGGATCCGCCT
>Ga0102924_1003856_pt1 | contig 15498 bp, 12 predicted proteins | sample PaiPotPPM11metaG_FD_80116 | JGI IMG/M metagenome (GOLD analysis project Ga0102924, IMG submission 80116) | Iron sulfur acid spring bacterial and archeal communities from Banff, Canada, to study Microbial Dark Matter (Phase II) - Paint Pots PPM... ... | reverse complement strand
GGACGATGGCGACGAACAAACTGGCGAGAGTGAGGCGCAGCGTGTAGGGATACCGCTGCGCGAGGAGTTTTGTGACCGTTTGATTGTACCGAATGGAGCGACCGAGATCCCCATGCAGCACGCCCTTCCAGTAGAGGATGTATTGTTCGCCGAGCGGGGCGTCGAGGCCGAAGGCATGGCGCGTCGCAGCAATATCCGCAGGCGGGGCACCTTCGCCGAGCATTTGTTGGATGGGATCTCCGGGAACGAGGTGGATCAGCAGGAAGACGAACGACACGACCAGCCAGATGACTGGGAGGGTGTAGAGGACGCGTTGGAGGAGGGGCTTCAGGGGAAGCTCAGTTGTCAGTACTCGGTACTCAGTACTCAGTTAATCAGTTCTCGCCGACATTTCGACATCGCTTCCACTGCGTCGGGCGCGGATGCCCGCCGGCGCTATCCGGCTCCTTTGGCGGCTTCGGCTTCGCCCTCTTTGGCTACCTTCTCGATTCTTACTCTGGCGATGCGGTGGGCCTCGACCTCTTCGACCGTGTAGCGGCGGCCCTCATATTCGAAACTGTCTCGAAGGCTTGGAATGCGCTGCAGGCGCGCCAGGATAAATCCGGCGAGCGTTTCGAATCCTGCGTCGTGCGGCAGGATGATGCCGTATTGTGCTTCGAGGTCGCGAATGTTGACCGCACCTTCCAGCACCAGCACCGACTCGTCTTCAATCGCAGGTTCACTGGGCGAGACGTCGAACTCGTCTTCGATATTGCCGACCAATTGTTCTAAAATATCTTCAACGGTAATCACGCCCGCGGTTGATCCGAATTCGTCCACAACTACAGCCAGATGGCGGCGTCTTTCTTTGAACTCCGCCAGCAACTCCGCCAGCACTTTCGTCTCGGGAACCACCACCACGTCGTGCATGATCTGGGCTATTTGCATGCGGGAGATGCGGGTAGCGGTAGTTTGACCCAGGTTGCTCAGGCGAAGGCGCATCCAGCGCATCAGGTCTTTGTAATAAAGCACTCCGACAATGTGCTCGGGACCGCGCTGCGGATCGTAGACGGGGATGCGCGAGTGTTGTCCTTCGACCACACGTACGAGTGCCTCGTCGAGCATAAGGTCGGAGGGCAGAGAAAAAATATCCGGGCGCGCCACCATCACTTCGCGAACGGTGATGCTGTCGAGTTCGATGGCGCTATGAATCATCTCTTCCTGAAATTCAGGAATCTGTCCGAACTGCCGGCTGGCGGTCACGATCAGTTTCAGCTCGTCGGGGGAATGGACGGCACCACCGCGGCGAGCGGCTTGAGCGCCGAACATTCGCAGAACCAGTCCGCCGGAGCGCCGCATAAAGTAAAGCACCGGGCCTGTGATGGTGAGGAAGGCCTCCATGGGCGCGGCGACCGCCAGGGCGATCTGCTCCGCACGCTGCAGGGCCAGAGTCTTGGGGACCAGTTCACCCAGGATCACGTGCATGTACGTGATTAGGGTAAAGGCAATCGCGATGGCAATGCCGTGGGCGTAGATGGCGACATGGGGAAGGCGCTGCACGAAGTGCAGGCTGCCGACCAGGCTGGCGACCATGGGCTCGCCGATCCAGCCCAGGGTCAGGCTGACCATGGTGATGCCGAGTTGCACTCCGTTGACGACTTCGTCGAGATGCTGGTGAAGGCGCTGCACGATGCGCGCGCCGATGCGTCCGGACTCAATGAGTTGCTGGATGCGGGTGTCGCGGACGCTCACCAGAGCAAATTCGGCGGCGGCGAAGAAGGCATTGGCTGCGACCAGGAGCAGGATCAGGAAGACCCGGAGCAGCACAAAGGCGATCATGGAAGGGTAATTCTAACATTTGAAAGCCAGTTCTCAGAGGCTTGGGATCAGAGGTCAAGATCAGCGGGTTAGAGGTCTGTGATGGTCTCACAGTGCGTAGGATCACAAAATTCGTTCTGCACATCCGCTATCCTTTTTGATGGATTGGTGTCTAACTGCCAGAAGGCAGAAGGTTTCGGGTCGGCCCGAGATTTCGAACAGTAAGACTGGCAATCATAATTTAAACAAATCAGGAACAAACGTAACTCCAGAAACGTAATAGGGAGTGAGGGCGCGATGGCTCCCAATCTCCATCTGGCGATAAATAGAGGAGGAGTTGTGAACGGAAACGGCACTAATGGCAAGAAGAAGCGTCGCAAACTGATCATATGGGGCAGCGTGGTGGCAGTGATCGTGCTGCTGATCGCGGTGGGTGTGATCGTTGCCAAGAGCGGCGGCACCAAGATCGATCCTTCGAAACTCGCCAAAGTGGAAAAAGGAGATCTCGCAAAAAGTGTGGTGGCGACTGGCAAGGTAACTCCGATCACCAAGGTCGAAGTGAAGTCAAAGGCTAGCGGCATCGTGAAGAAGCTTCTGGTCGACTACGGCGACCGGGTCAAGAAGGGCCAGTTGCTGGCGCAGCTCGACAAGATCGAGATCGAAGCGCAAGTCGAGCAGTCGCACGCGGCCCTGGATGCGGCGCAGGCAAACCTGAAGAGTTCGCAAGCTGACTTTGAGCGCGCCAAGGTGGATGCGGAAGGTCCAGATGTGCCGTTGCTGAAACGCGCCTACGACCGTGCGGTCAGCATGGCGAAGGATGGAGTGGTTTCCACGTCCGCCCTCGAAGATGCGCAGAAGAACTACGAACTGGCGCTGAACAAGCAGAACGTGTCTAAGGCGCAGGTCACGGTACTGAAAGCCAAGATCGCCCAATCGCAGGCACAGGTCGCGCAAGATCAGGCCAATCTGAAGCAACTCGAAGAACAGCTCAGCTATACCGACATCGTTTCGCCGATTGACGGCATCGTGCTATCACGCGATGTGCAGATGGGCGACGCGGTGAGTTCGATCCTGGTGTTGGGATCGTCGGCCACGCTGGTCATGACGCTGGGTGACACCAGCGAAGTCTACGTCAAGGGCAAAGTGGACGAGAGCGATATCGGCAAGGTCTACCTCGGACAGCGGGCACGTATCAAGGTCGAATCGTTCAAAGATAAGACGTTCGATGGCAAGGTGACGAAGATCTCTCCGATGGGCGTGGAGAAAGATAACGTCACGACCTTCGAAGTTCGCGTTTCGATCCAGAATCCGGGTGGCGAGCTGAAAGCCGAAATGACTGCCAATGCGGAGATCATCCTGGAAGAACACAAGAACGTGTTGCAGATTCCTGAAGGCGCGATCTTATACGACAAGGACAAGAAAGCTTCGGTCGAGATTCCCAATCCCAAGGGCAAGGATGGCAAGGACAAGATTGCCGTCAACATCGGAATCTCCAACGGCGCTAAGACGGAAGTGCTGAGCGGGCTGAAGGAAGGCGATCAGGTCGTTCTGCAGTAAACGGACTGCGGTCTTGGGTCTTAGGCATTAGGTATTAGGGTTGTTCCGCCTAAGACCTGACACCTGAGACCCAAAGTCTTTTTGGTGCCGCCATGATCTCGCGGATCTCGATGATTGCTTCGATTTTGACATTTTCGTTAATGACCGCGACCGCCGGCATGTATCCATCCCAGCGCGCCGCGGATATGACACCTGTGGAGTCACTGCGCTATGAATAAGAATCAAGCTTCGCTTGCCGTTCGACTGGCTGGCCGCTCGCTGTTCGCGATCGCGCTGGTCGTGCTGTTCACCTCCACCATTGTTTTTTCCTCCACGCCTCAAGGCACGTTCGAGAAAACCCTGCAGGTGAACGGGCCGGTCGATCTCGAAGTGCTCACCCATTCCGGCGATGTGACCGTCCGCGCCGGCTCGTCGGGATCGGTAGTGATCCGCGGGAAGATTTATGTCGGCGACCGCTGGTTCGGAGGGCGGCGCGAGGACGATGTGCACTCCATCGAACAGAATCCCCCCATCCGGCAGGAGGGCAACAGCATTCACATTGATTACGTGAATGTGCGCAACATTTCCGTGGATTATGAAATCAGCGTTCCCGCGCAGACTGCGGTTCGTACCCGCAGCGGCTCGGGCGATCAGTCCATTGAAGGCACGCAGGGCAACGTTGACGTGCAGACCGGGTCGGGGGACGTGAAACTCAGGAACCTTAAGGGCGAGATTCGCTTGCAGACCGGCTCTGGAGATGTGCGGGCGCACGAGATCTCGGGCCCGGTGAAGGGCGGTACGGGCAGCGGAGACGTCGAGATTGAAGAGTCAGGTCCGGGCGACATCGATCTTCATACCGGCTCCGGCGGCGTCACTGCCCGCGGCATACAGGGCTCGTTTCGTGGCGAGGCCGGCAGCGGCGACATCACCGCGGAAGGCAAGCAGAGTGGAAACTGGGAGGTTCGCACCGGCTCGGGCAATGTACACGTGAAGCTGCCTTCGAATGCGGCGTTCGACGCCGACATTTCCACCAGCTCGGGCTCCGTAGACGTGGGCTCTCCCATCGAAATGACCGTGCAAGGGCGAGTCCAGGAATCCCGCAAATCGATTCGGGGCAAAGTGCGCGGCGGCGGGCCCTTGCTGCAAGTGCGGACCGGATCCGGCGACATCCAAATTGAGTAAGGCTTCACCACGGAGACACGGAGGCACAGAGAAATCAATCTCTGTGCCTCCTTTCTGTCGATAGTCGGCACTGTGTCGGGGCTTCTTCCCGGCTTAGAAGGCGTCGCGGCTGAATCCGATTGAATCATCACTCCTCCCGTTCATTTTCGAACATCTGCTTCCGGTTTCGGCCATTCCGCTGCCACATACAATCAAACGGAGGGCAGGAAAGCCTTTGAAAATGTGTGCGGTATCCTCCCGAGCATTTGGCAACGAAAGTGCCGAGTGTTCTGTTCAGTCTTTTCAGCCCGGAGGTCACCATGCAAACCCTGCTCTACGACTTGCGTTATGCCCTGCGGCAACTCCGCAAGACTCCCGGAATGGCGGTGCTGGCCATCGTCACTCTGGCGCTTGGGGTAGGAGCAAATACGGCGATCTTCACAGTGATTGAAAGCGTGCTGCTGCGGCCGCTGCCTTATGCGCATTCGGACCGGTTGGCCTACATCGGACCGTCTACCGACAAACCCGGCTTCTCTACGACCTCCTGGCTGAACTATCGCGACATTCACGCGCAATCTACACTCCTGCAGGAAGTCGGAGGGTACTCAGAGGACGTTTCTGTTCTGCAGACTCAGGACGCGTCGCAAGCTTTAGCGTCCCCGCACGTCACCACCAACTTGTTTCCGATGTTGGGGGTACAACCAGCGCTGGGACGCACCTTTACCAATGCTGAGGGTCAAGCGGGCGGGCCACAAGTCGTGTTGCTGTCGGACGAAATCTGGCGGCAAAGCTTCCACGCGGATCCCGGCATTGTCGGGCAGGCAATCAAAATCGGCGGCCAATCGCGCACCGTGGTCGGAGTGATGCCGCGAAGCTTTCATTTCCCCGAGGAGCTTGGACCCGACATGGAGAAGGGTGTGTGGATCCCGCTGCAACCGACGGCGGTGATGCTGAACGACCGGGGAGACAACTTCTTCAATGTCGTGGGAGAGCTTCGTTCCGGAGTTACTGTCGCCCAGGCGCAGCATGAACTGGAAGCGATCGCCGCCCATATCCCGCGAAAAGCCGATGAAAGCGCAATCAAATTCCGCGCGACTTCGTATCAGGAATTGCTGACCGGGCCGGTGCGCCCGGTTTTCTACGCGCTGTTCGCGGCTCTGGGGTTGGTTCTGCTGATTTCTTGCGCGAATGTCTCCAATCTGCTGATCGCACGCTGCCTGGGGCGGCAACAGGAGTTTGCCGTGCGGGCCGCTTTAGGCGCCGGGCGGATGCGCCTTGTCCGGCAAATGCTGGCCGAAGGATTAGCCTTGAGCCTGCTGGGCTGTGGTGTGGGCCTGCTGCTCGCGCGATTGGCGATGGTTGGCCTTCGAAAGTTACCTCCGGGGACTATTCCACGGGCGGATTCGATTGCCATCGATTGGAGCATCGTGATGGTGCTGGCGAGCATCGCGGTTTTGACAACTATTTTGTCCTCACTCCTGCCGGCACTGCTGGTCGCACGGGCGAACCCTCAAGCCGCGCTCCAGGCTGCCTCACGCGGGATTGGATCGAAATCGGTCGGCGGAAAACTGAGTGGCGGATTAGTCGCGGTCGAGGTGGCGCTCTCCACTCTGCTCCTGGTGGGAACTGGATTGCTCTTTCACACGCTGTGGAACCTAGAACAGTCTCGGCTGGGATTTGAAACCGCAAACATTACAACCTTCACGGCGTTTCCCGCCGATTCTTCTGGTTTCACAGGGATGAGCGTTTCCGAGGACACGGCAAATGCACCTATCTCTGTCGCCGCTCTTACCTATCAGCCTGTTCTCGAACGAATACGGCAAGTGCCCGGAGTGGAGAGTGCGGCTCTGACCAGCGCGCCGCCACTCTCCGACACGAACGTGGGGTCGAGCTTCGAGATTGTAGGACAGCCCAAAGACCCGGCGAATCGTCCCGACGCTCGCGTGGCGGCTATCAGCGGTGACTACGCCCGTGCTCTGGGAACGCCGATCATTCGCGGCCGCATGATCAGCGACGATGATGTGGCCACCGCTCCGTTCGTGACAGTGATCAACGAAACCCTTGGGCGCAAATATTTCGCCAGCAAAGATCTACTGGGGAAACAGATCGATCTCGGCGGCAAAGATACGGGCATGCTCAAGCCGTACACCATCGTGGGCGTTCTTGCCGATCAGGTCGACGAAACCGTGGGCGGGGAGGTGCAGCCCTTCATTATGCTGTCCCAGCAGCAGGTTCCCACCACCTCGCTCTTCTACCAGGCGCTCTTGAGAACCATGGTCAGCTTCGTGGTCAGAACCCGAGGCAACATTCCTGTGGCGACGGAGATGAAGTCGGTATTTCATCAGGTCGCCCCGGGGCTGGCCCTGGATAACTTTCGGACCATGCAGGATGCAGTCGAGCAGAATACTTTCAGCCAGCGCTTAGGACTGTATCTGGTGGGATCGTTCGCCGGACTCGCGATTGCGATGGTGATCGCGGGTCTTTACGGAGTGCTGTCGCAGTTGGTCGGCTATCGGCGGCGCGAAATCGGTGTGCGCATGGCGCTGGGCGCAACCCGGCAGAGCGTAGCGCAAATGGTGTTGCGGCAGGGATCGATTCTGATTGGAGTTGGACTTGGCGTAGGACTGATCCTGGCGTTTGCCTCGGAGCGCCTGATTCAGAGCTTCTTGTATCACGTGCGTCCCCTGGATGCGTGGACGTATGTCGCGGTGCTGCTGGTTCTGCCGGCGATTGGACTGATCGCAGCATTGTTGCCGGCGCGGAAGGCGGCATCGATTCAGCCGATGCAGGCGTTGAGAGAGGATTGATAAGCTGCCTTCCAGCAATTTTGTCACGCACGGCATGGATTGGGATTTGTTTCCAGTCACGGGCCTGATCACTTCCAGTTGCTGGCGAGGCGTGCGTAGTAGCCCTTGCGGACCTGAACGTGGAAACGCTTTCCATCTTGTTCTGCGCTTACGCGGATGCGGTGGAATTTTCCATCGGGCGCGAAATTAGCGGCTTTGTATGCGACGAGATAACGGCTGCGGATCACATCACGCAACTGACTGAGGTGCGAATCGAGAGCATTCAGATTGCCGGGGAAGATAGCCTCTCCTCCGCTGGCCTCAGCCAGCACTTTGAGAACTCTGTTGGCATCGGTTTGGGATGAATCGAGCAGCGGCCCACCCTGCTCGGCCGTGCTCACCAGGTAAATCGTAACGCCGGCGGCCTCCGCCGCCTCGATGCTCTGCTTAAGGCTTCGGTGGCTGGAATTATCTTCCCCATCCGTGAGAACCACCAGCACTCGCGCAACGCGACCTTGATCCGGGTAAGCGGCCAGTTTCCAGCAGGCAAAATAGACCGCGTCAAACAATGAGGTCTCTCCTCCGTCGGCAAGCCTGTCAATACCCTGGCCCAAAGCGACGGCATCATTGGTGAAATCCTGGGTGACGGAAACGTCACCGTTGAATCCTGCGACGAAAGCAAGATCAGAATCGGGGTTGATCGCCTTCTCGACGAACTTTGCGGCCGCTCGTTTCTCAAACGAGAAGCGCCTTTCGACTGAATCGCTGATATCGATCAGCAGACCAAGGCGAAGAGGAAGCTTCGATTGGGGAATAAATTGCAAAATCCGCTCAGGTGGCTCGTGGTTATCCTGAATTTGAATGTCGTTAATCGAGAGATCATTCACCATGTGCCCGTGGTGGCTGACTGCGAAAAACAGCGCGGTTTCATCCACGGCCGCATGAATGGTGAAGAGGTCTCGCGGGAGGATAGGGGAAGGTATGGAAATGGGAGCCGGATCGCTATTGGCGAACTCGGCAGAGGCGTCGCAATTTTCGCAGTGGCTGTCATCTGGATCGCCGTTGAACGCGATGAGTTGCGCCCGTAAGTGTTCGCTGTTCGGATACGTCTCCAGGTGCTTACCCGAACTGACGGGCGCTGGCGGCGGGAGAGTTGTGACCGGTTGCGGCGCTTCGTTGATGCCGTGGGCAATGTGGGCGAGAGTCTGGCGAGCGATAGGAGCCAAGGGATTGGCGGAATCCTCGGTCAGGAATGTATTCAACTCCTCGCGCGCCGCCGAGAAATCCTGAAGAGACATGGCCGCTGCGGCGGCGATGTAATGCACGTTGGAAGAGCCATGATGATTCAGGGCATGTACTCGATGCGCTGTCCGTAAGGCTTCCGCGTATTTGTGGGCTCCGTTCTCCGCGAAGGCCAAAGCGGTCAGAATTCTCGGATCGCCAGGTGTGAGGGCAGCCGCTTTTTCAAGGTTGGAATCGGCGGCGACAAAGTCATTGGACATCAGGGCCAGCATGCCCAGGTTCAGCAAGGGCCCCGGAAATTTGTCGTCGAGTTTGCTGGCCGTTTCAAATTCGTTCTTGGCGCGAGGATCCTGCTGTTCAAGGTATGCAAGCCCCAAGGCATTGTGGGCCGAGACAAACTGCGGGTCGAGAGCAATCGCTTTCTGCAGGAACTTGATGCCTTCCGCGATGTTCTGTCCTCTCAAGCACGAAATAGCGCGCTTGAACTGCTGAAAGGCCTTATCGGAAGCCTCCAGATCGCGCATTGAGACAGCGCCGGAGTCAAACAATTGATCGCGCTGGTCTTTGCCTGCCCAGTCCCAGATTTGCTGGTCGAGGTGGAGCTGTGAGAAATCAACTTGCACAAAAGCAGAGTCGGGGCCGGCGTTCATATACGGCAATGCTGTCTGCGCAAAGGCGGCACCGGCTACGCACAGGCCCGCGGCACAACTCCGCAGAAGTCCTAACTTGAAGGAACGGCAAACCGCATGGAAAAACGGAAAAGCAGGCGAGACGAGCATACCTACCTCAAAAAGCGGGAGGGCACTGCAGGGGCTAACCTCGCGCGAAAGTTCTTGCATCCTGAGAACCAAGCCGGCGGAGAAATCCTGCGCCGCCGGTCCTCGCAAATGTCGACGCTTGGATGACAACTACGCAAAAAAGGAAGGCATAATTTTGCGTGTAATGCGGCTGCCGCGTGCGCGCAAGAGCTCTATTTTGGCGGTTCAATAAGGTTTGCGGAGAGGTGGAATGTCCGCCTATTACCTAGGTGCCTTGACCTTCCGCCTGGCGCCAATTAATTTTGCTGTACGGAGAATTTTGTCTTCCAGCGAGGGGAATTTGCCGCATCGTCCGATTGTTACACTCACCACCGATTTTGGCACCAATGACCACTTTGTGGGCGCGGTGAAAGGGGTCATCCTCGACATTGTGCCGGAGGCGGCAATCGTCGATATTACGCACGCGGTGCAAGCCTTCGACGTGCTCGACGGCGCGCTGGCAATTTCGCAGACGTATTCCTATTTTCCAACCGGGACGATTCACATGGTGGTCGTTGATCCGGGCGTGGGAACCACGCGGCGGCCGATTATCGCCTCCAGCGATGGTTATCACTTTGTTGGGCCCGATAACGGGGTGCTCTCGATGGTCTACGCGCGGGAAGAGCGCATACACGTGCGGCACGTCACTTCGGAGCATTATTTCCGGCAGCCTATCAGTACGACGTTTCACGCGCGCGACATTTTTGCGCCGGTCGCCGCATATCTGGCAAAGCTGGTGGACTCGCACAAGTTCGGCGATGAGATTGAGGATTACGTCCGCTTCGCGGCGCCACGGCCGAAGCCCGCGGGAGACAACCGGCTGCGTGGCGTGGTGCTGAAGGTGGATCGCTTCGGGAACCTCATTACCAATGTGAAGCCCGAGGATGCACCTGCGCTTTTCAGCGGCCAGCCGGGCGGATTCAAGATTGTCGTGGGAAGCAAGGAGATCACCGAGATCCGCACGGCGTACGCGGAAGGCGCGCCAGGAGAGGTTTTTGGCATTCTCGGCAGCATGGGATACCTGGAGATCGTCGCGAACCGGGCGGCTGCCGCTCAACTCACTGGCGCGGGCAAGGGTAGCGAGGTGAGCATTGTGCTGGGCGAAGAGACAGCGGCCGGCAAAGGCGCGTAGCCCTTTTCACGATAGAGTCACAGAGGAATCCTTTGCGCTTGTTTTCTCTGTGCCTCTGTGTCTCTGTGGTGAGAACCCGAGATCAGGAATTCTTCGGTTTGGGATTGACCCAGCGCTCCATCTCGCCAGTCCACTTCAGGAAACCCCATAGCTCGCGGCGCTCGCGCCAAATGAATTCCCAAAATTCCACAAAACCGATCTGTTTCATCTTGACGCCGGTATAGGTCTCGATGCGCCACAGCAGATAAGGACTTCGCCAGGGTGCCAGGCGATGGCCCTTGGTGGCGTTCCAAAGAAAGCGAAGCTTGTAGCGCATGAGGGCATGATAACCGTAAAGGACAAGAATGTGCATGAACGAAAGAGCTTCGGCGCAGTCTGGACCGCCGACGCTGCTGTCCCCACATGGAACGCGTGTTAGAATCCAAGCTCTGCCTGGATGTTTCCTGCATGCCTGACACCAACGCCCGCCAAAAAGCGGAAGACCACTACTACGCCGCACTCGACCTGATGGCCGAAGGGCATCTGGAGAAGGCCGTAGCCGCTTATCAGGACTCGGTGACCGCAGACCCAACTTTTACGGAGGCGATGCATGGACTGGCCCGGGCCCTGCAGGATTTGGGGCGATACGATGAAGCCATTGCAGTAGCGCAAAAGATAGCCGAGATCGATCCCAATGACGTTCTGGCCCACACCAGTCTTTCGGTGCTCTACCAGAAAAAAGGGATGATACCTGAGGCCGAGGCGGAGGGCGCCAAGGCCCGCGTGCTGGGCTGGAAGCAACAACTGAAAGGCGGGGGATAGGTTTCAGGTTCGATTCATAGTTGCGATCCCTTCCTCCAAGAGCGATTCGTGCAAGTGATATAACGCATGCCGATTTCGAATGGCCGCACTGAAGTCTCTTGCACCGTCAGGCACTGACTGGGTAAAGCCGTGTCTGGACTCTATTAATGGACGGTCTGGGCATGCGCAGCCGTAGGAAGCGCATCCTAACTGCTCTGGTTTTAATCCACGGTTTCGCGGCCTTTGGAAGGCGGAGGCGACTTTGCAAAAGCAGGGATTTGCTATTGTTGACGTAAAATCTCCGTTAAATTTATTGGAGTCACTGAGCGCTATCTCCTGTGGCTGTTGAAATCGCCGCACACGCGAAATGAATGAACAAAGAATGATGACGGGCACACGATTCATTCGAATCGCGATCTGCAGCATTCTGCTCACAGCGTTTCAGTGCGTCCAGGCCCAGACGATCCGATGGGCTGGACATACCTGGAAAGTCACCAGCGGTGGTATGGCAGGCGTCGCTCCGGGAAATCCGGGCAATGTCGATCTCAATCCTGACGGATATCTACATCTCCAGATCGCCAAGCGCGAGGGAAAATGGATTGCCGCGGAGTTGTTTACGACCGACGAGATGGGATTTGGGACGTACCAGTGGGTTATCGAGGGCGACGTCTACAACATGGATCAGACCACGGTGCTCGGACTCTTCACCTATGGGCCCACTCACCACGTTGGCGCCGACGCAGAGAACGAAATAGATATTGAATTCTCCCAGTGGAACAAAACTTGTCACGGCTGTGATGCCGACTTTACGGTTTATCCATCCACGGGAAACCGCAAGCCGAATGGGGTTTCCAGCTGGGAAGACAACTTCCAGGTCAGCGGTGGAAACCTTACGACGGCAAGGATGGAGTGGAGCTCCGATCGCGTCGTATTCACGCTAATGAATGGCGTTCATCCAATCGGATCTGTTGCCGATGTCATCAAGTCCGAAACCTATTCTTCGAACACGACCAACATTCCGCAAACGGCCGCCCCAGTAGGCATCAATCTCTGGTGCTTCAAGGGGACGCCTGCAAGGAATCAGTCGGCAATCATTCGCGATTTTCAATTTGTTCCGCACTAAAAGCGGGCGAATCACCCACACAACGACTGGACAACCGCTAAAGCCTTCTCATCCGAGGAGTACTTCACCCTATACTGGAACGACATTGCGATCAGGCTTGCACGCGCTTTCGCTGCCGACCTGCTTTAGAGGACTTCATGGCCGCGCTCATTGATGCTATTAATGTCAAACGGAAGACGTTGTTTGAATTTGAAAACACTCCTTTCTGTTGCCTGGAAGCAGACGTAAACACGCCTACCGCTCGCGGCGGCCAGACCCTGGTGCGCCTGAAGATGCGCAACCTCCTGACGAACGCGGTCTTTGAGAAGACATTCAAGGCGAGCGACAAATTCAAGGAACCGGACCTGCAGTCGGTACAGGCTTCCTATTTGTATAGCGATCACGATGGTTCACATTTTCTGGACCAGGAAAGCTACGAGACCGTCACCCTTAACCGTCAGATGGTCGGGGACGCATTGGACTTCCTGATCGAAGGCGCATTGATTGAGCTGCGCAAATACAACGGCAATCCGATTGGTCTAGACCTGCCAATCTTCGTTGAGCTGGACGTTGCCTACACCGAACCTGCGGTTCGGGGCGACTCGTCGGGCGGCGGGACCAAGACTGCCCGGCTGGAGACGGGCCTGGAAATCCGGGTTCCCCTCTTCATCAAAGAGGGGGAAAAGGTGAAAGTGTCCACGGAGAACCGGGAGTTTGCGGGCAGGGCATGAGTCGGTACCAGATCGATGGCTGATCGTTGTCGAAACCTGGCCTTTGCACTTATCGAGACTCGCGATTTACCGCTGCCGGTCTCAGCAGCAAGAAAAACTTACTCAAGCACTCCCGTTGCGCGATTTTGTTCCCGCTCCGCGCGGTCAAGGTCAACGACGGCAAGATCGGAACGACCATCGTTGTTGAAGTCCCCCACGGTCAGCCCCGGCTGTTATTTTTCGCCAGTTGCCCGGGAGATCAAGATGGCAGGTTTGAGTGTCCAGGCTTGCAGCCGCGCCAGATCCATTAGATGCTGAGAATGAAAGCCTTCGGGAAAGATCGGCCAATTCCATAACTCCGCGGAATCTTTGGCTACATGCTCGGCTGCGGCGAACTGGGCTGGAGCGATCGTCACGGTCTGAGGAGGCATTTGGGCAGACGACAGACGCGTGCTGACTTCAGCAAGCGCGACCAGGAAATCCTCCGGTGGAATCGGTGTGCTGCCCAGCCAAACCTCTTCCGGCACGCGATGGTTGATTGCAAGAAAATCCTGGACGTCGAGAACTGTGGAGGAGAATTGCTTCCAGGAGACTGTAACCGGCTTTTCCAGTGCGGGGGGCGCCGAACTAGGACCGTCTGCGGGCTGGCTCAGCCGCACCGTCGCTGCATCGCCGCTCTTCACAATCGGCGCCGCAACATACGATGTGAGTAACTCGAAGATTTCACTGGCCGAGATCGCATAGTCGCCGTGTTGTTGAAATGAGACCTTTAACGTCACGCCTTGTGCTATGGCGGCGAGATCGCCCGGCGAAAACTCGTGATTCCGCGCTTCATCCGGATAGAGTGCGGGCGCTTGTGAGCCGGTGACGAAGCGCACGTTGGGGAATTCCTTCATGTAGCGCACGAGGCCTTCAAAGTAGCCGAATGTCTGCTTCTGCTGGGCAGGCGATTTCTGCGGCGGCTGCTTCCATTCTTCACGCGGCGGATTGGCGCCGTGGGCAAAATTCAGATCCCAGAACCACTGATGGATGAATTCGCAAGGATGGAAATAGAGGCTAATCATTCCACCGCCCGGCTGGGCACTCATGCGCGAGTAGAATTCGCGAAAAATCGCTTTGGACTGTTCGAGGTTGTCCCAGTTTTCGTTGGGACGCAGCTTTTCACCTTCCGCCGTATTAAAGATGTTCAGCAGCCCGCCATACCAGAATGGCTTGCCGTCGAGACCAACTTGTGAGCCTTCGTCCAGGTAGAGTCTGATTGGCCAGCTACGAAGCGCGGCAAAAGATTGCGGCGCCCAGGAACTGCCGGGCTGGCCGTAGCAACAGGGTGTTTTGCCAAAAATTCGGCGGACATCTTCAAAGCCCGGGCGCTCGCGGCGGGTAAACTCTTGCACTCCAGTCTCCCAATCCAAGCTCGATTCGTATTCGGCGGGCGTCGGATGTTGGCTGTGCGTGTTGGCGTGATATCCGATGTCGTGATTGCGGAGAGAAGCAATCACGTCGGTCCGGCCACGGCGTTCTAACGTTCGCGCCTTTTCTCCAACTACTTTGAAAGTAGCCGGAACGCCTTCTGCGGTCAGGAAATCCGCCAGGCGTTTCGCCGCGTCATCGCTGGGGGGCAGGATGTAATCTTCGGTGTCAAACCAGATCAGAATGTAGACAGGATTGGGTCCCGCTTGTTGAGCCGTCGCGGCCAGGGAAAATACGAAGAATATCAGGGTCAATACGCTTGTCACTTTTATGATTTGCAGCATTCGTCTCATTCCGCCCGCTGGCCGCTCGGCATGAGGGTAGCAGGAGTTAGGAGTATGGCGCGGAGTTTCTGTGAGTGGTCACGCCGTGGTAGCCTTATGCCACGGAAATCAGGCTCGCAGACTGGCGTTGTCTGGTTATCCGCCTTCCCCTATGGCGTTTGAATCCAAACCGACCAGTCCCTCGCTAACTACTTCAGACAAAGGGACTTCCGGGAGTGCGGCCGATCACAAGACCGTGCAACTTTCAGGAACAAATGGGGTTAGCACAGATGTGAGCACTGCCGCACTGGATCGGGGCATGCTGATGGCTGCGTCGACGCCGCACGCGTCGGGCAGTTTCTCGCCGGCATTCGCGGGGGACGCATCACTTTCCGATGCTGAGATCATGCTGCGGGCCAAGGCCGGCGATCAGTCCGCATTCGAATACCTGGTGCAAAAATATCGCCGTCCGATGCTGAGCTTCATGTATCGCATGGCGCGCAATGCCGCCGCTGCAGAGGACTTGGCGCAGGAAGTTTTTCTGCGGGTTTATCGTTCGCGCGAGAGCTATGAGGCTAGTGCGAAATTTACAACCTGGCTCTATCGCATCGCGACCAACCTGGCAGTAAATCACGCGCGCGATACGCGCCACGAGCGGCCCGAGGTGCAGGTCAGCCTCGATGAGCCGGACGAAGATACAGGGACCACGCTCCAGTTGCCGG
>Ga0102924_1003855_pt1 | contig 15499 bp, 13 predicted proteins | sample PaiPotPPM11metaG_FD_80116 | JGI IMG/M metagenome (GOLD analysis project Ga0102924, IMG submission 80116) | Iron sulfur acid spring bacterial and archeal communities from Banff, Canada, to study Microbial Dark Matter (Phase II) - Paint Pots PPM... ... | reverse complement strand
GCCGCATTTCAGGATTACCTAACCGAAAGTTACGTTATCCTGAAACGCATCGAATTACAAAACACCCAGTCAATCCGCGACCGAGACGCCGTCCCGCCTCTGAGAATGCGCCGGATTCAGGTTGTAAGCGAGCAAAGCTTGCTGCTCCTCGGCGCGCGCCACCTGCAAATTGCCCTTCAGCCGCCCCGCCGTGAAGATGGGTTGCGTCAGATCGCCTGCAAAGCTCCATATTCCATCAGAAAAAAGCTTGGAAAGCTCGAAGCTTTCCGTCCCACCCGATCCCGTCAGCGAGATTTGAGGAAAGAATGCAGCGCGCGCGACGCCGATTTGCGCGTTCGCGGCAATCAATTCCTGCTCGATCTGCCGGATATCGGGCCGGCGCTCGAGCAATGAGGACGGCAAGCCCGCTGGCAGCGTGGGAACCAACGTCTCCTCATTCAAAGGCGCCCCGCGAGGGATTGTCGCGGGGTTTTCTCCAAGCAGAATGCTGATCGCATCCTCCTGCTGCGCAATGAGGCGCGTAGTATCCGTGATGGTCGTCTCAGCGGTTTGAACCAGAGATTGGGCTTGGCGGACGTCGAGCATGGAAGAAACGCCGCCTTGCTGCTTGATTTGGGTTAATCGGAAGGACGCTTGCCGGGATTTTAGAGTATCCTCCGCGATCTGGAGTTGAAGATCCAGGGCGCGGAGCTGAAAGTAGGCACTGGAAACCTCTGACACCAGCGTGACCTTCACGGCCTGTTGGTTGTATTCCGAAGCCAGGAGACTGGCCCGCGCGGCCTGGGTGGCTCGCCGGTATTCCCCCCAGAAATCCAGCAGCCAGGATACGTTTCCCCCAAGCTGGAACGAGTTGTATTTGAAACTGGGAAAGGAAGGTGAAAAGAGAACCTTCTGGCGCGCGGCGCTTGCCGTTCCATTCACCTGGGGAAACTCTTGCGAGCGCGTGACCCCTAACTCGCCCTCCGCCTGGAGGATGCGAGCGGCCGCGATGCGCAAATCATAATTCTGTTTCAGCGCCGTCCGGATGAGATCCTGCAAAACCGGGTCGTGAAAAACATTCCACCACTTCAGGTCGCCGAAGGAGGAGACCCCCGGTTGCGCCGCTGTTCCCGGCGCCTGCATCTCCCCACCACGGTACGAGTCAGGGACAGAAACGGTCGGGCGCCTGTAATTCGGGCCGACCATGCAGCTACTGGATAGCGCCGCGACGATCAAGATCAACGGCATTCGCCTTTTCATGCCTACTACCCCGTCATTTCACGCACGCTGGTGCAGCGCGTCCCTCACCCACCGCTTCGCGTTTCCGCTTCTCCAACCGGGAGAGGGGCTGGGGCTGAGGGAACCTTCGCGTGGCGCTTGAACCCTTCCGACGATCCCTGAATGACCACGTAAAGCACCGGGATGAAAAACACTTCGAGGATCGTGGCGGAAATCATCCCACAAACAACCGTGGTACCCAGCGAGTGGCGGCTGGCCGCCCCTGCTCCTGCCGCAACCATGAGTGGAAACAAGCCCAGGATGAAAGCCAGCGAAGTCATCAAAATCGGCCGGAAACGCAGTTGGGCGGCTTCTATGGCAGCATCAATGAGCTTGTGCCCTTGCTCGTGCCGCATTTTAGCGAACTCTACAATCAGGATGGCGTTTTTGGCCGTGAGACCAATCAGCATCACCACCCCGATCTGGGCATAGACGTCATTCTGCAAGCCGCGCATCCACACTCCCAGATACGCGCCCAAAACCCCGAGCGGGATGCCAAGGATCACCGCCAGCGGCACGGCCCAGCTTTCATACATTGCGGCCAGGAAAAGAAACACGAAGGCCAACGCCAGGAGAAAAATCGGCCCTTGCTGGCCGCTGGACTGCTTTTCCTGAAAAGCCGTGCCGGACCAGTCGTAACCCATACTGGAAGGAAGCGCTTTTTTCGCGACCGCTTCCATGGCGCTGAGCGCCTGGCCGGAGCTGTATCCGAGGGCAGAGGCGCCGCTGATTTCAGCCGAGCGGTACAGATTGTAACGCTGGATAATGTCCGGCCCGGTCGTCGGACTCACCGAGACGAGCGTACTCAGCGGCGCCATTTGACTGCTCGCTGTTCTGACGTAAATGTCCCTGATGTCCTGCGGCGTTGCACGATATTGCGGCTCGGCCTGAAGCATCAATTTGTAGACACGGCCAAAGCGGTTGAAGTCATTAATGATCAAGCCGCCCAGGAAGGTCTGCAAGCTGGTGTAGACGTTGTCGATGGGAATACCAAGCGTTTTGGCCTTGTCGCGGTCCACCGTTACTTTCACTTGCGGGATGCTGGTGCTGAAACTGTTGTAAACGTTCGCCAGAGCCGTCTGCTTGGCCGCCGCCATGGCAAACTGTTGTGCGGTTTGAGCTAACTGTTGTACGGTGGCGCTCCCGCTTCGGTCCTCCATCTCCATTTGAAAGCCGCCGGAAATGCCGAGGCCCGGAATCTGCGGCGGCGCAAACGGAATGACCAACGCCTGGGGAAGGCTGCTGAGAGAGGCGGCGGCGCGCCGCATGATCGAGAAAACATCCATTCCCCTGCCAGTCCTCTCATCCCAAGGCTTCAGCCTGACCACCATGCTGGCGGTATTGGATTGGGAGGCCGACGTCAGGAAGCTGTATCCGCCGATGCTGAGCACGTCTTCGATTCCTGGTATTTTTCTTAGAATCGCCTCCGCTTTGTCCGTCACAGCCTCCGTCCGCTGGAGCGAAGCTCCGTCCGGCAGGATGAATCCGATAAAGAAATAGCCCTGGTCTTCGTCGGGCACAAAGCCGCTGGGCAACAATCTCAGCAGAACACCGATGCAGGCAACGATAATCACAAGCCCACAAATTGCCAAACCCCAGCGTCGGATCACCCGGCGCGTGCTTCTTGTATAGGCGTGGGTCGTGCGCTCGAAGAATCTGCCAAAGCCGCGAGTGATCCATCCCAGTGGCCCGCGCACCGGCTTGGGAGGACCGAGCATCGTGGCGCATAAGGCGGGGGTGAGCGTCAAAGCGACGAGCGCGGAAAGGACGATTGAAACCGCCAGCGTCAGCGCGAACTGCTTGTAAAGTTGCCCCGTGATGCCTCCCATGAACGCCACCGGGACAAACACCGAAGTCAGCACCAGCGCGATGGCGATAATGGGTCCGGAGACTTCGCTCATGGCCTTTTCGGCCGCTTCGCGGGCGCTCATCCCCTCCTCGATGTGATGTTGCACAGCTTCGACCACAACAATCGCGTCGTCCACAACCAGGCCGATGGCCAGCACTAGGCCAAACATGGTCAGCGTGTTGATGGAAAACCCCAAGGCCGTAAAAGCCGCAAAAGCCCCAATGAGCGAAACCGGCACGGCCAGCATGGGAATCAGCGTGGCCCGAAATGTGCCGAGAAAGAGGAACACCACCAGCAGGACGAGCAGCAGCGCTTCGACCAGCGTGATGAGGACCTCCTTGAGAGACGCAGTGATGAAGAGCGTCGAGTCCATGGTGACGTTGTACTTGATGCCGGGCGGGAAGTCCTTGGCCAGGCGGTCCATGGTCTGCTTGACGCCCTTGGCAGCGGAGAGCGCGCTGGCGGTGGGAAGCTGAAAAAGAATGATGGTGGTAGAGGGAGCGCCGTTCAGACGGGCATAGGTGCTATAGTCCTGGCCTCCGAGCTCCGCATGGCCGATATCCCTCAAGCGGAGGATGGAGCCGTCCGGTAGCGTGCGGATGATCATGTTGTCGTACTGCTCCGCCGTGGTGAGCTGGCCTTGCGTCAGCACGGAGTATTGGTACTGTGTTTCCTTCGGGGCCGGCGGCGCTCCGATCTGCCCGCCCGGCGCCGTGACGTTCTGTTCCTGCAGGGCTTGGGCAACATCCGTTGCGGTCAGGCCAAGAGTGGCCATCCTGCCCGGGTTGACCCAGACACGCATCGAATACGTCTGCCCGATCTGCATGTAGTCACCGATACCAGAAACGCGAGAGAGCGGATCAATCACGTGAATCGCGGCGTAATTCGAGAGAAAAAGCGAGGCATAGCTCGAATTCGGCGAATAGAGCGTGATAATCATCAGCATGCTGGGCGAGCGCTTCTTCACTGTAATGCCATTGCTGATGACTTCGGCTGGGAGCTCGCCCTCCGCCTGCTGTACGCGGTTTTGAACGTCCACCGCAGCGATATCCACGTTGGTGCCGACTTTAAAGGTGCACGTGAGGGTGTATACGCCAACATTGGAACTGCGCGAGGACATGTAAATCATGTTCTCAGCCCCGTTCACGCTTTCTTCAATGGGGATGGCGTGGGATTGCTCGACGGTTTGGGCGTTGGCGCCGGGGTACGTGGCTGAAACTTGAACCGTGGGAGGCGTGATCTGAGGATACTCAGAGATGGGTAAAGAAAAAATGGCAAGCCCGCCCACCAGCACAATGAGCAGGGAGATGACGATGGCGAAAATCGGACGACGGATGAAGAACTGCGAGAAGTTCATGGTATTGCCTGCGGGGCCGCCGTTGACAGCAAGCCACGCCCGTACGCATCCTGCGGGCTCTCTTCCTATCTCCTCATCTACGTTCCCGGCTGGCTTGCTTCGATTTCCGGCTTGACGATCATCCCGGGCCGAACTTTTTGCTGACCTTCCACGATCACCTGATCGCCAGCTTGCAGCCCTTGCGAAGCAATGGAATCGTTCTCGTAAGTGCCGGTAGTGGTGATGGTGTGAAGTTCCACTTTGTGTTCCCCGCTGACCACCATCACTACTTGAGCCCCCTGCAGTTCCATGACCGCCTGCTGCGGAACCAGGATGGCGTTCGGCGCCTGTTCGGCTGAAAAACGTACGCGGCAGAACTGCCCGGGCTTCAGGGAACCTTGCGGGTTGGGAAACTCGGCCTCAATCAGCAGTGTGCCGGTCTGCGCATTCACCGCGCTGGCCACCATATAGAACCTGCCTGGGTATGGATAAGTGCTGCCATCCGGAAGGAGCAGCCCAAAGGAGATCTTTTGCGCTTCTTTCTGGCGCTCTGCGGGCTTTTTGATCCGCGTGATGTAGCGCAGATAGTCCGTCTCACTAATGTTGAAGTCCACCCGCATTGGAGTCAGCGATTAAACCGTCACCAGAGGCGTGCGCATACCCGGGCTGGCCAGGTTGCCGGGGTCCACCTGCCGGCGTCCCGCAACCCCGTCCAGGGGAGAGCGGATGACGGTATAGCCCAGATTGATTTCGGCTTGGTTGATCGCTGCCAGCGATCCTTTCACTTCAGCCTGCGCTTGCTGCACCTGAGCCTCGGCCGTCTTCTCCGCCGCCACGGCGTCGTCATATTCCTCCTGTGGGATGGCCTGCTGCTTTACCAGTGGCGCATAACGGGCCACATCCTGCTGGTTCTTACCCAAATTGGCCCTCGCTTGGGCCACATCCGCCTCAGACTTGGCAAGCTGCGCCTGGGAGGATTGGAGTGCGGCTTTGTACTCGCTGGGGTCAATGGTGAAAAGAATCTGGCCTTTCTTCACCGCTGGGCCTTCCGCAAAAGGCGCTTGCTCCAGGATGCCCGTGACTTGAGGACGAACATCCACGGTATAGTTCGCCACCGTCCGCCCGACATACTCTCTGTAAATGGATATCGTTTTTTGAATGACCGGGACCACCACCACGGCCGGAGGCGGCGCCGCCTGCGGCTGGTCATTACTACGACTTTTCGAAGAGCAGGCGAAGGCGAACAGCAGGAGCGGCCCAAGCAGCGCTGCGAGGACTCCAGCCCGAAAGGTCCGGCCGGCGGAAAGCCGCACCTCCCTTATCCGCAACATGGTTGCCTCCTGTGCCGCTGGGAATATAGACAGTAGAGCACCAAGGCCTGCCCGGTGCAATATGTTTTCCTCCAGGCTTCAAGCCCATTCAAAGGTCCGCAGGCCTTTTCAGCATCAGTCTCGCCGTCAAGATTTCGTTCCGGCGCGCGGGTCGGCGGGGAAACTTCGGCCAAGCACTCCAGTTACCACGTAGGGTACGCCATTCAGTTGAACGATCTTTCCCACAATTTCTGGATCACCTCCGAATCGGCTGCGCCACAATCCATAGCTGATCACCGCCACGTGGGGACCGCCAGGAACGTCTTCTTCGGCAGTAAATGGCCTGCCGAGTGTCATCGTCGCGCCAAACAACCGGAAGTAGGACGCCGAGACGTGAATGCCATCCACCTGCTCCGGCAATTCGCCCTCGGTGAAATTCACGCCTGGGCCAGAGATGTCATAAAAGGCGAAGTCTTCGAGCGCCGGGACGGACCGTCGTATGGTCATAAACAACGGAACCCCAAGCCGGTATGACTTGAATTGCGGCCTGCGAATGCTAAGCTCAAACTGAACGATGCGGTCAGCATGTGGATACGGCAGCGGCTCAAGCAGGACAGTGTTGACAACTGAGAAAATGGCTGTGGTGGCGCCAATGCCGAGGGCAAGCGTGATAATCGCAACGGCCGTGAAGCCAGAATTGCGACGCAACTGGCGCAAGTCGTAGCGCAGGTCCTGGATCAAGGTTTCCACAATGCGTGCAGCGCCGAGGTCCCGGCATTTTTCCTTCACTTGCTCAAACCCTCCAAGCTCGATTTGTGCGCGGCGGCGCGCCTCTTCCGGCGTCATACCGCTGCGATGTAATCAGAAATTTGCTGCTCCAGATGAAACCGCAACTCAGCGTCGATACGCTTCTCGGTAAGATGTCTACGAAATAGCCTGTGATACTAGTGCATAACGTCTCCGTCCTCGTATTGATGTCCGAAAGCCCGTAATGCTCATTCGTGTCTCAACGCCACCATAGGGTCCACTCTCGTGGCCCGTCGGGCGGGAAGGTAGCAGGCCAACACGGCAACCCCGGCGAGGACGGCCGAAACCGCGGCGAACGTTGCTGGGTCTGTAGGCTTCACATTGTGAAGCAGACTTGCGAGGAAGCGTGTGACCAACAGGCTGCCTATCCATCCGATGACCATGCCCAGCAGGGCCACGAACATCCCCTGTTGCAAGACCATGCGAAATACGGCACTCTTGGTTGCGCCCAGCGCCATGCGGATGCCAATCTCATGCGTCCGCCGCGCGACCGCATATGCCAAGACGCCATAAACTCCGATTGCCGCCAGGAAGAGTGCCAACCCCGCAAAGATCCCCAGGAGAATCGTGTTGAATTGAGGGCCAGCACGCGAGGAGCGGATCACCTGCGTCATTGTCCGAATGTTCGCAACGGCTAAGTCGGAATCGAGCGAATGAACCTGGGCGAGAACCGCAGAAGTCAGCGAAGCCGGGTCTGTGTCCGTACGCACGGCAAGGTTCATCGCGTGCCAGTCGCCAAAGGGATCTTCTTCGAGGAAAGGGCCGGGCAGTTGGCTATACGGCCGATAAACGTGCGGGGCCAAAGGTTGGTTAAGTGGCCCCTGGCTAACATTGCCGACGATGCCGACAATCGTTTCCCACGGGCTCTTCACGCCCCAGTGGATGCGCTTTCCGATGGCGTTCTGCCGCGGCCAGAATTTGCGTGCCATTGATAAACTCACGACGGCTACCGGCTCAGACCCGACGCGGTCTTCCGGAGTAAACCACCGGCCCTGCAAGAGGGGTATGCCCATCGTTTGAAAATAATCCCCGAGCACCCAGGATTGGACAATGGCCTGCGGTGTCCTTCCTTCGCTATTGCTGCGCCCTTCGATCGTGATCGAGACCCCTTCGCTGGCATGAAGGGGCAAATCGCTTGAGAGACCGCCACTTTGCACACCAGGCAAATTTGAAACCCGGTCGAGCAATTGTTCGTAGAAACCCGTTATCTGGGCCGCGTGGGGATAGGCCTCGCGGGGAAGAGGAATATTCACGGTGAGCACATGGCCGGGGCGGAAGCCTGGACGGGTCTCAAGGAGCTTGCCGAAACTACGGATCAGGAGCCCTGCACCGACAAGCAGAATGAGCGCCAAGGCAAATTCGGCCGCCACGAAGAATCCTTGAACGCGATGCGACCCGTCCGTTGCCCCGCGCCGGCCGCCTTCCTGCAAAGACCCCTGGACGGTCGCGGTCGATACCAGGAACGCCGGAGCGAGCCCAAAGACAAGGGCTGCCAGAACGGATGTCGCGAACGCGAAGGTGAGTATGCCTCCATTGAGCGGGACGTGGCTCGGTAGAGGGATACTCGCAGGGACGAGAGCGAGTAAGAAATTTCGGCCGTAGAGGGCAAGGACGAACCCCATCGCGCCGCCACCGAGTGCCAGGAGGAGGCTTTCGGTTAGCATCTGGCGTACCAAACGAAGCCGCGTGGCCCCGAGGGCGGAGCGAACGGCAATCTCCTTTTGCCGCGTGGCAGCCCGCGAAACAAGCAGCGTGGCGATGTTCGCACAGGCTATCAGCAATACAAAAGCCACGGCTGCCATCAACACAAGCAGCAAGGTGCGGATCGAGCCGACCACGTCTTCTTGAAACGGGGAAGCGTTGACACTGAGTTGTCCGCGCCGAATAAAACTTGTGAGGGCCGAAGGATAACTGGCCACGAGAATGCGGGAGAGCGACGCGGCTTCGCTGCGTGCTTGGTCCAGAGTGACACCGGGCCGCAACCGCCCGATCACACTATTGAAGTACGACCCGCCCCAACCTTGCAATTCCGTTGGAGTAAACGCCATCGGCACCCAGAGAACGGCGGGGGAGCCGTTGTCTTGCGGCCCACGAAGCGGGAATTCGAAGTTCCTCCGCATGACGCCGATAACGGTATAAGGCCGACGGTCAAGTTCGATGGTCCGGCCAATGATGCCGCCAGAGCCTCCGTAGCGGCGCCGCCAAAGCTTATAGCTGAGGAGGACCACGTTATGCCCGCGCGCGTCTTCTTCCGGAGAAAAGGTCCTGCCCTGCAGCGGTTCCACGCCCAGCATCGGGAACAATGAGGCAGAAACGCGCGCGGCCGTCACGCGCTCCGGCTCACCCCCGCTTGAAATGTCAACATGCTCGTCCCGGAAAGCGCCAATCGTGCTGAACGATCTCTGCTCACGCGCAAAAACGTCAAAATCCGGCGGCGAAAAACCCATCTTCGGGTAGCCTAATTTAGGGATGCCCTCGTGGAGCGCAATGAGGCGGGAAGGATTTGCGAACGGCAAGGGCCGCAGCAGAACCGTATCAACCACACTGAAAATCGCCGTGTTCGCCCCAATACCGAGCGCGAGAGTGATGACGGCCACGGCTGTAAAGCCCGGATTGCGGCGCAACTGGCGCAATCCGTAGCGCAGGTCCTGGATCAAGGTTTCCACAATGCGTGCAGCGCCGAGGTCCCGGCATTTTTCCTTTACTTGCTCAAACCCTCCAAGCTCGATTTGTGCGCGGCGGCGCGCCTCTTCCGGCGTCATACCGGCTGCGATGTAGTCGGCGATTTGCTGCTCCAGATGGAAGCGAAGCTCGGAATCGAGCTGTCTCTCAGCCAGGGGCTTCCGAAATAGACGCAAGTACCAGCGCATGATTTCGCTCCTACTCGGCCGTCCGAAGGATCAGAGAAACCGCATCGGTCAGCCGCTCCCAATTCTGAACTTCGGCCTCCAACTTCTTCCTGCCTTTGGAGGAAAGCGCGTAAAACTTTCCTTCGCGTCCCGTCTCCGTCATCTTCCACTCCGCTTTCAGCAACCCGCGGTCCTCCAGGCGGTGGAGCGCAGGGTAGAGCGAGCCTTGCTGGAGTTGGAAGAAATCGCGGGAGATCTGCTGAATACGTTGCGCAATGGCGTAACCGTGAATCGGCCCGAGCGCCACGATCTTGAGGATCAGCATGTCCAGGGTTCCCTTGAGGAATTCCGATCTCGCTTCGCCCATCGTTATACCTCGAAGTTCTACCTATACTCTCCAAGCTGCGGAATGTCAAGGGCCCAGCCGTTCTGCCCTTCGCGCCCCGTGGGGAGCCTCGGCCGGCACCGGCTGATAGCCGCCCGACGCGCTTGCCTCACGAAGCAGGTGCGGCAGCGCCTCAATGGGGTCTCCAACTGCTGAGTGATTCCTGCGGAAAGACTTTCTGGTTAGTGCGCGGGGTGGGCAGTCCATACTGAATGTTTTTTCGGGGCCCAATTGGGAAGCGGCCCCACAGTACCTGGCGGAGAATCACGAACTCCAGCGAATGGATATCGTCATTGGTTGCGTGGATACTCGGGCAGCGCGAGCCGTCATTGAGCGTCAGACGTCAGGGAACAGCGCGGTTCATTACTGGCTGGACGCGGGCAACAGTGAGGCGAGCGGGCAGTTCATCCTGGGCGAGCCGCTGAATGCGGTCAACCGCAGATCGAGAACTCGCCTGCGAACGGTCGCTGAGCTTTTTCCCGAAATTGTTGATGCGACGTTGGACAACGACGGCCAACCGAGCTGCAGCGCCGTGGAAAGCCTCGAGCAGCAAGAACCGTTTTAAAATTCCCTGTTGGCGAACCAAGCCCTGGCGCTGCTCGCCCGTCTGTTCCGTTATGGAACGCTGACCTACCATGGGATCTTCTTGAGCCTGCCCTCTGGACATACAACCCCGTTGGCCGTTGATCCGAAACAATGGAAAAGGATGGCCCTCCGGGGACGAAGGGTTATCCGCAACCGGGGGGCTGCAGCATCTGAGACAGATCGCCTCACAGTTGAATCGCTTCCGCAAAGTCCAGGGCCTCGCCCAATCGCGATTTCAAGCTCTTGACCCACTGGCGGGGATTCGTGCCGTGAATCACACGCCCCAGGAAGCGGAGTTTCTCCGCAGCGTTGGCGCGGTTCTGGCGGAGGTCGTCCTTGGTGACGCACGCGTAGACGGCCAGAAATTCCTCGATGCTGTCGGGCCTAGCAAAGAGGTAGGTGGCGTGGCCGAGTTGCGGTGTCTCAACAACCACCCCGTGTTCCAGTTCGAAAAGATACTCTTCCTGGAAGAGATAGACGCGGCGTGCCCGGCGCGCGAGTTGGCGGTAAAAGAATTCATCATAATCGGGCCGCCAGTTGATCTGAGCGGCGTCAAAATCGCCGGGGATGCCGAGGTCCCGGCACATGCGCTGGAGCTCGTGCTTCTCCATTGGTTGGCGCTCAATACAAGCTCGAATGCGGTCGAGGGCTGCGGAGAACTGGCCGAAGCGATGGTAAGTCTTGCGGGCGGTATCCATCTGTTGGCTGGCCGAAGCGGGCATCTTTACTTCAAGCCGGCTGAGGAGCGCGGTCTCCCACTTCAGCAGATGCCACTCGCCCCGTCGCAGCCGGCACTTGCCCGTTTCGACAAAAACACCCTAGATTTCAACCTTGGGGGGAAGCAGGTGTTTCCACTGGTTCCAGGTGGCATCCCAGACCAGGGGCAGAGCAGCCTGATCTTCCCTCCTCGAAAACGACCCAGAAATTCTAGCTTAACCACTGGTCCAGTTTTTGGGGTACATCATAATGAGATAGAATCTACTTGATGATGCCATGGCACCGTCCATTCTTAGCAAACTTCGTCCTCCTTTCAGACTGGCGTAACGCCTACCCCCTGAGAATAGGCCGTCGATTGATAATGCCGTTAGGATGTGCGGTTCTCACCTTGCTGGGCACATCTTGGCTTTCACAACAAAGCGCGGCTGTCTCTCATCGACAAACAAACTCACCCACTTTTTACAAGGATGTGCTTCCGGTCTTACAAGAACACTGCCAGAGTTGCCACCGTCCCGGCGAAATCGCCCCCATGCCGTTCGTGACCTACCAGGAAACCCGGCCTTGGGCCAACGCCATCCGGGAGGCCGTGAACCAAAAAAAGATGCCGCCCTGGTTTGCCGATCCGCGCTTTGGCCATTTTTCAAACGACCCTTCTCTGACCCCAGTGCAAATCCAGACGATTTCCTCCTGGACGGAGGCCAGCGCTCCCGCCGGCAACCCCAAGGACGCTCCACCCTTGCGCCACTGGGCTAAAGGCTGGAATATTCCCCAGCCGGATTTTGTGGTGGAGATGCCAAAGCCGGTCAGTCTTCCCGCCAAGGGAGCCGTTGAGTACACCTATGAGATTGTGCCCACAGGATTTACACAGGATCGCTGGGTGAAAATGTGCGAGATTCGACCCTCGAGCCGGGCGCATGTGCATCATGCTGTGGTCTATATCCGCCCGCCACAATCTGGCTGGCTCCGGCTCGCGCCGGTGGGCGTGCCTTTCACAGCATCAAGCCTCAAAGACGCCAATGACCGGCGCGATGCGCAATGGACCAACAGTGACATTCTCCTGGTCTATGCGCCTGGCAGCTCGCCCGATCACTGGGGCCGAGGCATGGCCAAGTTCGTTCCCGCCGGTTCAGACTTGGTGTTCCAGATGCACTACATTACTAACGGACATCGGGCCACCGACCAAACCAAGATCGGCCTGGTCTTCGCCAAGACGCCACCCGCCCAGCGTGTTTTGACTTTGCAATTGACTAACGACCGGTTTGTAATTCCTCCCGGCGTTGACAACTTTCGCGTGGAAGTCCACGGAACGTTGCCCAATAATGCGACCCTACTGAGCTTCTTTCCGCACTTGCATCTGCGCGGCAAGCGGTTTGAATACAACATCATCCACCGGGACGGCCAGATTGAGCCATTGCTGCGGGTGAACTACAACTTTTATTGGCAATTGAGCTACCGGCTGGCCAAGCCGCGGTTCCTGAAGGCGGGTACCGAACTCCAGGCGGTTGCCTGGTATGACAATTCGCGGAACAATCCGCACAACCCGGACCCGGATGCGGCCGTAACCTGGGGGGATCAGACTTATGATGAAATGATGGTTGGGTTCTTTGATGTCGCCGTGCCCGCGAACACCGGCAAATTCCAGTTTTTCGTTCGCCAACCCCGGAAATGAACCGGCACGTTCCAGCCAAAAACGCAACGCGCGTCGCCAATTGTAAGGACGGGGCTGGAGGGCGTCGGCGCGACGGAAATAGATGACGAGCACTATTCGAAATCACTCCTGGAGGTCTTCGATGAACTTCTCACGGCGCGATCTATGCTTACTACTGCCTGGAATTCTTGCTGGCATCCCAAGCCTTGCTGCCGATGGCCGGGTACTGTCCGCGGCAGCGTACCCATTTCAGGACCTCCCGGTCCGAAACGAGGGAAGCAACCGCTTCAGGCCGGTTTTGGACGGCGTGACACACACCGGATTCCACATTGAGCTGCATGAAACCGACCTTGCTCCGGGTTCGCGGCCCCATCCCCCGCACCACCACCTGCATGAAGAAATCTTCTTGATTCGCCAGGGCACTGTGGAGGTTACCATTGCCGGTAAAAGCTCAAGCCTCGGCCCCGGCTCTGTTGCTTACATCGCCTCGAACGTTGAGCATGGAATTCGCAATGCCGGAGACCAGCACGCGCAGTATTTCGTGCTTGCCTTGGGGACTGACCGGAATTAGCTCTTGCCTCACTTCGGTCATTCGGTCGAATCCAAACCACAGGCTTACTTCAAATGTTTCGGTCTTAAAACCCGTTCTGCCACGCCCGTGACAGTCCGGCGTGGCAGGAAACGATGAGCTTGGGCGCTGATGCGGTTCTTGAATCCGGAAATCACGCAAGTCTTGCCTGCCGCAAGTCCCATCAAGCCCACGCGCGCCACCTCTCGCGCATCCTGTACTCCCAACTTCTCGCCTCTTTTCGACACTGGAGTTCCTGCCACTTCGCCAAATTCCGTCGCCGTAGGGCCAGGGCAGAGGGCGCAGACGTGGACACCGTAGCGTGCCGCTTCCTCCGCCAGTCCTTCGGCAAAAAACAAGTCAAAGGCTTTGGTGGCGGCGTAGGCCGAAATATAAGGAACAGGTTGGAATGCAGCGGTGGATGCCACAATCAGGATATGACCCCGGCGGCGATCCACCATTTGCGGCAGGTAGAGATGAGTGAGATGTACCACGGCCGAGCAGTTCACCTGCACCATGCCAAGTTGGCCAGCGAGCTTTGTGGCGTAGAACTCACCATAAGCGCCGAAACCGGCGTTATTCACCAGCAAATCCACCGCAATGCGTTTCTGTTCCGTAAAGGAGAATATTTCCGCCGGCCCCGTGGTTTGGGCGAGATCAGCGGTCACAATTTCGGCGTGAATGCCGTTCGTGGCGCGCAACTTCCCCGCCAACTCTTCCAGCCGTTCACGCCGCCGCGCCGTCAGCACCAGATTTGCGCCACTGGTGGCAAGCTCTTCCGCCAGCGCCCAGCCAATCCCGGCGCTTGCGCCAGTTACCAGCGCCCACTGTCCTCGCCACGTATCCATGCTCCATCCCTCATTCTTGCTCCTTGGATGCTATCACGTTAAATTGGGAACTGGAATTTTCCCACGGATCCGCCTGAGGCCACACGCTGCCGCTCGCTCGGATCAGCTCGACGACGGTGACGTGGATGCCGTGATCGCATCCCCAAAGCGGTTACGACCGCGATCCCACAAGGTCCGAGAAGAAATCCGCAAAGCCATGGACTACTTCCAAACCAATGCGCAACGAATGCGCTATGCCGAGTTTCGCCGCCAGGGCCTCTTTATCGGCTGCGGTGTGGTCGAAGCGGGCTGCACCTCAAGCAATCGGGAATGCGCTGGACCGTTGACGGCGCCAACGCCATCATGGCCTTGGGCTGCAGCCAACTCAGCGGCCGCGGTCGGATTTCTGCCGCTGGCGCTTGCCGTCATCGGCGGCCTGCTCATCGCCACGGTCCTGTCTCTCATGGTCACGCCCGCCGTCTACTACTATCTCACGAGAAACTCGATCGAAACCAAGCCCGCCTGAAGGCGAGTGGCCAACGCAAAGGGTTCATGCTTCTTTCTCTCCGGGCGGTGCATCTTCGCCGGATATCCCCCGGCGGCCTGGCCGGGTCACTGAGATTCTCCGTTGTGGAGAAGCCGGCTTGAGAGGCGGAATGGTTGCTCTACCGGTGGAACAAAGTGGGGATTAAATCGAACGGTCCAAATAAGTACAATGCAAATTCCAGATCCATTGGTCCAAATCGCTCGCCGCATATATTCGTTTGAGTGCAAGGGGCTCGTCCCCCTGCCGTACTGGCCCGCACGTGGTTAAGACTGCTGATTTGAAACCGGCATCGCGAGTGATCGTAAAGGTTTCAGGACTCCATTGAGGATTCAGCGCCGGGTGTGGGTAAGAAAAATGATCCACAGGCTCGCCGAGCGCTTCTTCGATACGTTTTTTGCATCCTAAGATTTCGGCCCTTGCCTCTTCCCGGTTGATATGGGCAAGATTGGGATGGGAAAGCGTGTGCGCCCCGATGGTGTGGCCGGATTTCCTTAAGGTCCGCACCTGATCCCAGGTCATCATGAGTCCCTGCGGGGGCCCAGGCGATTCAACATCAAGGGCTTTTTCAACTCGTTGCACAAACTCTTCCTGGTCTCTTCCGGTCTTCCTCGCCCCAATTTCAATGGCATTATTCAGAGCCGCTTCTCTTTCCTGGCCAACATTCGTTTTGAAACTACGAGGCAGTTCAGGGTCGCGCCATTCGGCCTTCCGCGTTGTCCTAATGGCAAAGCGAAGCCGGCAGTACCAAGGAAGGTTGCCAGTCTCCACGGCGTTGACCATGATGTAAAAAGTTGCCGGGACACCATAGCGATTC
>Ga0102924_1003853_pt1 | contig 15501 bp, 9 predicted proteins | sample PaiPotPPM11metaG_FD_80116 | JGI IMG/M metagenome (GOLD analysis project Ga0102924, IMG submission 80116) | Iron sulfur acid spring bacterial and archeal communities from Banff, Canada, to study Microbial Dark Matter (Phase II) - Paint Pots PPM... ... | reverse complement strand
TACGAACTGGCACGCGGCGGACACCCACGCTTCACTGGCGCGCGTCCGCACTGGGATCATCCTGCCCTGCGCTACCGCCAGATCGAGGGCGACACCGAACTCCTGCCCGGCCTCACGCTGCTGAAAACCAGCGGGCATACTCCGGGCCACCAGTCGGTGCTGGTGCGCCTGCCCCAAACTGGCGCGGTGCTGCTGACCATCGACGCAGTTTCCCTGCAACGCCTGTTTACTCCCGATCGTCAGGCTTCGCCTATAGACGACAACGTGGAGCAGCTGCGCGCCAGCACGCGCAAACTCCTCGACGTGGTCGAGCGTGAGCGCGTGGCACTGGTCATCTTTGGCCACGACGGCGAGCAATGGAGAAACCTCAAGAAATCGCCAGCCTGCTACGAATGATGCGCCTCTTTCCTACCTTCGTCCGTTCACTTACGTGTTTATCCCCTCTCAAGAAATATGTCAGAACTCCGATACGGGTAGGAGAAGGCATATCAAAGTATTGCCACAGTCGAGGGTCAGACTCTGGGAGAATTGGGAATGAATACATTTCGCACATCTATTACACTTGCACGACCACTCTGGAAAAGCATTTGTCTGGTTCTTCTCTTCAACGGGCTCTTGCTTGTCTGGTTGCTCATCAAGCCAGGCACGCATGACCAATTTGTGGCTGTGGACAACCTGGGGCAAGCAGTCGGTGCACTTTTGGGCGTGATTCTCTGTTTTGTTAGCGTTGGAAGAGCCTGGCAACGTCTTGCATCCTCACCAGGCAACACGCCCACCGCCCGTATCGCCCACCTATGGGTGCCTGTCTTGCTTGGCTTCGCTATTCTCGGTGAGTTGATTGGACAGGGTATTTGGACCTACTACGAACAAATCTTGCATCAATTGTCTCCATTTCCATCGTGGTCTGACGCAGGCTATTTAAGCGCCTATCCATTTCTGCTGCTGGCTATACTGCTGCTCCCTACGCGCCCACTATCCATGCTCGCCCGTTCGCGAGTCCTGGCAGATGGGCTGATGATTATGACCGCAGTGATCACCTTTAGCTGGTACTTTATTCTGGGTCCAACCATACAACAGGGAAGTGGATCGCTCTTCGCCAAATTTGTAGAGGCGGCCTATCCGTTTTCCGACCTGGTTATCATCTTCTGCCTGCTCTTGCTCTCATCGCGCACCAGCGACCCTCTGCTACGTTCTGTGGTACGGCTACTCTCGTTAGCCCTGGCCATCATTGTCATCACCGATAGCATCCTTGACTATCAGACGTTGCAAAATGTCTACGCCACAGGTGGATTGCTCGATATAGGATGGCCGCTGGGCTATATGCTTCTCGGGTTAGCCGCTCAGGCTTTTTGCCTGGTCAGCCCAAAACGGGACACTTCTGCCGAAACGGGGACAGATGAGCTATCTCCTCTGGGTGCCGCCGAACTTCCCTCTATATGGCGTTCTCTTCTGCCCTATGCACTCGTCCCTGCTGTTGGTGTGCTGGCTCTCTATACGCAGTTCGATGGAACGCGGGGTAACAGCCTGCTGCCTGGTATCTACGTAGGTGGGGCCCTGCTTATTGGGCTGGTCTTGTTACGACAGGTCTTTACGGTCCGAGAGACAGTCAGGCATGGGCAGCAAACACAGAAGCTGAATGTAGAGTTACATAGCATACACGGAGAGTTGCGCATGAACAACAACGAACTCCATACAACGCAGCACGCATTACAAGAGAAAAATCAGGCGCTCGCCGAGGCAAATAGACGCTTAGAGACGCTGGCGACCAAAGACCCGCTCACCGAACTACCCAACCATCGGGCGTTGCTGGAATGCCTGGAAAAAGAAACTGGCCGTGCCCGCCGCTACGGGCATCCCTTATCCATCCTGTTCTTTGACGGCGATCATTTCAAGCGGGTCAATGACACACACGGCCATAGCGTTGGTGATGCCGTACTGCAAGAACTGGGACGCCGTGTGCGCGACAGCCTGCGCGGGGGAGATACCATCGGGCGTTATGGCGGGGAAGAATTCATGGTGCTGTTGCCGGAAACCGATACAACCCAGGCTTGCGAGGTTGCTGAACATATGCGCGTGGCCATTGCTGCCCACCCGCTGGCCCTCGGACTGGTGGCAGGGGGGATCAACCTCACCATTAGTATAGGTGTGGCCACCTTTCCCACCGATGGACAGGTTGGCAGTGAGGTCGTCGACAAAGCGGACAAGGCTATGTATTGGGCCAAACGCCTGGGACGCAATCAATTCCGCACCGCCCTGGAAGCCGAGCGGGCCAGCCAGGATAACGCCCTGGCCGCCACCATCCACAATTTGGAGCGCCGCGACGATCTGTCACTGGATGGACTCAGCGTCGAACAATCAGTGCGAGCCAATCAGTTGGCCACAGTCCAGTCCTTGATGGGACTGCTGGACTCACGCGATCAGGGGATCAGCGCTCACAGCTACCAGGTGAGTGACCTGGCAGCGGCGATCGCACGGGAACTGGGGATGGAGCAGGAGGCGGTCTTTGCCGTCTCGACGGCCGGTTTGCTGCATGATGTGGGCAAAATCGCGATCCCAGATCTGCTATTGCAAAAGGCGGGGACGCTTTCCGCCAACGAGTGGGCGCTGATCAAACAGCATCCCGAACTGGGAGCGCAGATTCTCGAAGTCAGTCCCTACCTGCATCACCTGATGCCTGCCGTTGGTCACCATCATGAGAACTGGGATGGCACGGGCTATCCAGATGGACTGGCAGGAGAGCACATCCCCCTGGCAGCACGGATTATCCGGGTGAGCGAAGCCTACTGGGCGATGATGACCACGCGCTCCTATCAGGCCCGGCGCTCTGCTGCCTCGGCGCGCGCCGAGTTGAGGCGTTGTAGCGCAACACATTTCGATCCTAATGTCCTGGAGGCCGCGTTGAGAGTGTTGCTTCGCAATGAAGAGGAAGCCAGCACTCGTCGTGAAGTGGGTTTCGTCTCATAAAGCACGAAACCCACACGCTCATTAGATGCATATGAAACTTATGTAGAGCGCATATGCATCACCCCGATGATCGCGCCGCCAATCACGGCGATCCACAGGCTCAGCACGACTGGCACGACTGCCCTTGAAGCAAGTCCGGTCATCAAACCGTACATGATCCCGACACCATCGCCCGACGCGCACCAGCGCGGGCAATGATATTGGGCAGGTAATTGTGCCAGCGCGCCCCAGACAATGCACAGGGCAATGGAGACCAGTGCATCCGTCAGGCCAAAGAAGACACCCCAGAACAGGCCCCATAGCGGCGTGCTGTAGCTGACACGCCGGAAAAGCCAGGCCAGCAACGGCCCGATGAGTATGCCAGGCCATACGACCAGCAGCGTATTAGCCGCGACAGTGGCGCTGCCCTGTTGCCAGGCGTATTCAGCCGCCACTACCAGGCAGATCAGCAGGTTGAGGACCAGCGCGCTCCAGACCCAGTTGTCAACATTTTTGTAAACTTTCATCCTATCAGTGCTTACATCGCTACTATGCCCGCGCCCGCCGGAATCAGGCGCCGGTGTGACTGGTAATTTGTGTTGCACGCCCGGCGCAGTAGTCGCGATTTGCAGCGTCGGACCATCCAGCGCGCCGGCGAACGCAGGTTGCTGTTCTTTATGCTCCTCTTCGCTTTGCGCCGGAATGCCGGCCCACGTGGGCCGCGCAACGACTTTCCGGCTGCGTGGCATGGCGGGGACTGGCAACGATCCAACTTCCTGCGTAATATCCTGCGATGCCATGTACAGGTCGTCGGCAAAAGCCTGCACCGTTGGGTAACGGTCGTGGGGGTCTTTGGACAGGGCGCGTTTGAGTACCACATCAACCGCCAACGGCAGATTTGGGCGCAATTCCAGAATCGAACGCGGCGCCACGAAACAATGCACTTCAGCCCAGGTTTGTGAACGCCCATTCCCGCCTCGCTGCAAGGGAAGCTGAGCCGCCAGCAGGTAATAGCAAGTCACCGCCAGCGCGTACTGGTCTGAGTAGCGTCCGGGGCGCAGCTGCCATACCTCTGGCGCCATATAGCCCGGCGAACCGGCCCAGGGCGTACTCAAATGCGAGATATCCGCTTCGATCAACGCGGCAACGCTAAAATCAGACAGCACAGCATGAGAACCCATTTGCAGGATATTGCCAGGCTTGATATCACGATGCAGAACACCGCGCGCGTGGGCATAGTCCAGCGCCTCGGCTATCTCTTTCGCGATGGTGACAACCCGTGTCAGCGACCAGGGGCGTTTGCCCTGTTGGGCAAGAATTTCAGCCAGCGACCCCTGCTCGGCATAGGGCAAAACCAGGTAAGGCAGAGCTTCCTCGCCCCCGCGCAGCTGCGCATCTGTTGCCTGCCTGTAGAGAACGCCATAGTCAAAAATCGGCAGGATATAGGGGTGTGATAATAAAGCCAGCGCGGCTGCCTCACGCTCGAAACTGCTCACGCGCGCCTCACTCCACGAGCGGTGGAGTATTTTAATCACAACCTTCCGCTTATTGAGCGCGGGCTGTTCCGCGAGATATACGTCGGCGGCGCTCCCGTTGCCAATATACGAGAGCAAGCGATAGTCGCCGACCATCGCCCCCTCCACCAGGCTTCCGCACACAACACACCATAACGCGCCGTCATCATTCAAGTGATGTCCAATACAGCAATAAACCATCTATCTGCTCCACAAATATCGGCAGGGATGCCGTCGAGCATTACGAGTCAGCCGGGAACAATCTGTTCTTGCATGGTAAACGCGAGAAGCGGGCAGATTTAGAGGGGCAATAATGACAGGGGAAAAGTTCCAAGCACATCAGACATGGCGACCGCAAGGGTCGCCACTACCATACACGAAAACGGGCAAAAAGCGTCGTATAGTAGTGGCGACCCTTGCGGTCGCCATGCCTCTCACATCGCAGGTGTAGCATTTCCCCTGCTCTTTTATTCATACCTAAGCACTTCGAGCGGGCGCACGCGCACCGCGCCATAGGCAACCAGAGCCGCCGTAATCATGGCGAGCAGCGCCGCTCCTACAATGAGGACGAGTACGATCAGGCCGTTGACGCCGAAGTTCGTGTGGAATGCAAACTTGCTCAACAAGTTTATAACCAGCGTCACAAGCAACATGGCTAAGGTCGCGCCCAGGCCACCAATCACGCCATTTTCAATCAGCACTTCGCTTAACACGGTGCCGCTGGTATAGCCAACCGACTTCAGTATACCAAGCTCGCGCCGCCTTTCCAGCATCGCCAGCGCCACCGCGTTCGCAATGATGATGACGCCTGCCAGCAGCGAGAGGCCAGCGATAGTACTCAACGTCAGCAGCATGTAGTTGAGGTACTGATCGATGAAGTCCCCAATGTTAGCCAGGTTGAAAACAAAAGCGGAAGGCGCGAGCTTGCCAATCGCGGCCAGCGCCTTGCCTACACTGGCGGGCGCAATCTTCATGTAGAAAATGGTCTGCGGCACGCCCGCCGGATCGAACGCCTGCACCCCGCTGGTCGTAGTCAAGAGCGGTTCAAATGTCCCGCTGACGCCACCGGAACGATAGACGCCAACTACAGTCATCGTTACCAGCTGCTTGCCATCGACGCTCGCCAGCACAATCGTGCTATTCACACCGATATGTCCCTTCAACGGATCAAGGTGGACAAGCTGCCAGGGAAGCAGCACATCATTCTTTCCGGCATCGCTAGCATTCAGGTTGCGCCCCTCGGTGATGGTCAGACTCGTCGTATCAGGAAACTGATTGTTCGCAACATCAAAGCCCTGCGCGCCACTTAGCTCCCCCAGTACGCCCTGACGCCCCAGACTGCTAAACGAGAAACTATTCGGCACATTCTTTAAGATGTCCGTAATCGGCTGGTTATTGATCGCCACCGGCACAGTCGTAGCGATGGTGTTCTGCGCCGATTTACTGAGACCGGGAATGGTAGATTGCCCGGATTGCAACGCGCCCACGTCGCTCTTCGCTGCAATGGTAACAACATTGTAATTCAGGTTGGTCGCCAGCGCATTATTGATGGTATCACGCAAGTCCTGTCCCAGCACCAGAATCAAGCCGATGGTAAACATGCCTACGAAGAGAGCCAGCAGGGTCGTCGTCGTGCGCGCCCGTTGGCGGCCAATATTGCGCAGGGCCATTTTCGTGCTGGATTTCCAGGTGCGCGGCAGCAGCACAACCGCAAAACCCACCACCGTCAACGCCAGCACCAGAAAGCCAAACGTCGGCAGAACCAGGGCGATCAATACCGAAAGCACGACTCCCAGCAAAAGCAGGCCCAGGTAGCGCAGGCTGAAGCGTTCCGGCACGGGAAGTTTTCCCACCAGTAACACCACCAGCGTGAAGAAAAGGCTCAAGAGACCCAGGAAGATGAACGCCCCGTACACCGCGCCAATGCCCAGGATGACATCGTTCAGGATAACTACCGAAAGAACACAGAAGAGTACGGAGAGCAGCAAGAGCAAACCGATGGTCAGCGCGGTGCTGCCCGTGCGATTGCCCGACGGCATTTCGCGGATCACGTTCAACGGGCGGATGTTCGCAGCCTGCACAATGGGCATCAGTCCAAAGATGAGGGCCGTCACCAGCCCAATCAAGACGCCACCGCCGATGGTCAACGGATCGAGTACGAACGGGATGTTGATGTTGAACGTCTGCTGCACCAGGCCGCGCACCAGGTAACTTACGCCGGTCGCAACCAGCGCGCCAATCACGCCGCCAGCTAATCCCAACAAGCCTGCCTCAAGACCAAAGAGCAGGTACAGATCAATCCGGCGATAGCCGGTAGTCTTGAGCATAGCAATCTCGATTTTACGCCGCGAGAGCAAAACCTGCATGGTATTGACAATACCGACGCCGCCAATCAGCAGGGCCAGTAAACCGGCGATTTCGAGGAACTTCTTGATGTTATCCACCAGCCCTTGCTGGGATTTGAGCGCATCAGCCGCCGTTTGCGTATTGGCAAGCGGATATTGGGCATTGATGGACTGCACCGCCTTGTCGGTGTGCTGCTGGTCAGCCGTGGTGATATCCACCGTGCTAAAGAGACTGGCCGTATTTGGTGCAACAGTAGCAAAGTAGGAGCGCGAAACGAGCATCACCCCGCTGCTCTGAGCCAGCGAGCCAGAGTCGGTCACGATACCGGCAACTTTGACCTGCAAGACCAGGCTGTTACCATCCGTATTAGAACTGCCATGCACGGTAAAGGTATCGCCTACCTTTTTGTTGAACTGGTCGGCAAAGCTTTTATCAACAATAACCCCCTGGCCGGTGAGCAGAGTAGCGATAGTGCCGTTGGAGGGATCGACGAAAGTCGGCGGCGCGACCACCGGATAAGTTGCAGGGTCAACAACATCAACAGTAAAGTTACTGGTAACGGATGCGGAATTACCCAGGGCGCCCGTCGAACTACCGAACGCGGTATAGTTACTAATCGTGCCGTTGCTTTTCAGCGAGTCAAAAAAGCTCAGATCATTTGTGGTAAACGGTTTAGTATTGGAGGTGACATTGACATCGCCGCCGTTGGCATCACGCACGTTGCTGGTAAGGGCATTGTTGATCATCAAACCCACCAGTTGCAGGGCCACGATCGCCATTACGCCCACCGCCACGCAGAACAGCGCCAGCACAGTACGCTGCCCGCCACGCAGCAGCGAGCGCGTGGTGTAGTTGAAGTATATCGAGGTTTTCATTGCTTGATCCCCTCGGCAATCGTATCAATGGACGCGATCCTGCCATCAACGATGCGAATCGAGCGGTCAGCGTGGGAGGCCACGACCGGATCATGAGTGGCAATAATGAAGGTCTTCCCGGTCTGCTCGCGCAGGTGCGCGATCAATTGCAGCACGTTTTCCCCGTTCGTCGCGTCCAGATTGCCCGTCGGCTCGTCGGCGATCACAAAGGCCGGGTCCGCCGCCAGCGAACGCGCAATCGCCACACGCTGTTGCTCGCCACCGGACAGCTGGTTGGGGCGGTGCGTCAGGCGATGGGACAGCCCCACCAGGTCCAGCAGTTCTCTGGCCCGCGCCGAAGGCGAACCCTTGTGTTTGCCCACGTAGAGGGGTATCTCCACATTCTCCTGCGCCGTCAACGTAGGAATGAGATTAAACGCCTGGAAGACCATCCCAATTTTGCCATTGCGCACCTCGGCCAGCTTCCCCTCCGACATTTTGGTAATATCCACGCCATCGATCAAGACCTGCCCGCTGGTCGGATTATCCAGTCCGGCGATAATCCCCAGCAGCGTACTCTTCCCCGAACCCGAAGGACCCATGATGGAGATAAACTCCCCGCTATAAATCTGAAAACTGATGCCGCGTAAGATCTCAATGCGTTCGCGGCCCAATGGCAGGCTCTTCGTAATATCGCGCACATCCATCACCACCTTGCGCTCGCCCTGCTGCGCCTTAGCCTCTTCAGTCCTTAGCATTTCATCCATTTAGTATAGTATCTCCTCTCGCCTGTTTCATCGACAAAAAAGTTAGTAGCTCCTATACAGAATACGTTACCATATCTGGCATTTCAAATCCGTTTCACACCGAAATACCGGATGCTATTTCGATATTTCAACACACATTGAAATAATAACGCACAGAGAGCATCGATGTCAAATACTCACAAAAACGAAACGATCAGATAAGGTACCGCATTGATTATGATGAGCGAAACCAAACCCTGACCCCGCATTCTTTTTGGGGAAACCAGGATGAGGTGTAGGGACGCGATTTATCGCGTCCGTGTCGAGCAGCCGCCTGAAAGTGGGCGGACGCGATAAATCGCGTCCCTACATCATACCGGCAAGGATGTAAAAACCAAAGGTTTGCAGGATATGCAACCAGCAACAACTATGCTATACTGCATAGAAATTAAAAAGAAACTCAAGCATCCATCAAAAAGCTATCGTCATTCGTCGTCACTGGATAGATCAAACGAGGGGAAACTAAACTATGCGTCGAGGAACCTTAACAGTCCTCCTGTTCATTGTTTTGCTGGCAGCGGCAGCCGTCTATACCGACCTGCCCAACACTCCCGGCATCCACATCCTGGGCATCAACAACCCGCTCACCATTAAGCAGGGTCTGGACTTGCAGGGCGGCATCAGCGTCTTGCTCAAACCCGATCCGTCGCAGCACTACGATCCCGCCACGCTGGATCAGGAAATGCCAGCCGTGCGCGACGCCCTTGAGCAGCGCGTCAATGGCGGCCTGGGCGTCAACGAACCCAGCATTCGCCTGCAAAGCAGCAACGGCCAGCCGGCCATCCTGGTTGAACTGCCGGGCTTCACCGGCAACCAGACCAACGCCGTCAACTCGCTGCTGCAAACAGGCAACCTCGAATTCTGGAACACCGGCACCACTCCTGTACAGCTCGGCTCGACATTCGACCCCACCCAGTATACAGCGAACAACCCGGGTGGCAAGCCAGAGTTCACCGGTAAAGACCTCGACGCCAGCCAGGTCTACGTCAGCTATGACCAGGCCGGGCGCCCGCAGATCAGCTTTGAAATGAAGGGCAACGCCATCGGCGCATTTGGCACCTTCACTTCCAATAATGTCAACTCGTACCTGACCGTCACGCTGGATCGAACCGTCATCGAATCGGCAGTCATCCAGAGCGCCATTACCGGCCCCGGCGTCATCACCGGCCAGTTCTCACTCGATCAAGCCAATCAAATCGTGACCGTGCTAAAATATGGCGCCCTGCCCATCTCGCTGGTCATCGACAGCGAACAAACCATCAGCGCAACGCTCGGCCAGGACTCCATCACCAAAAGCTTTATTGCCGCCATCATCGGCCTGGGCATCGTCATGCTCTTCATGCTGCTGTACTATCGCCTGCCGGGCCTGCTGGCCGACATCGCGCTGCTGCTCTACGCGCTCATGACTCTCGCCATCTTTAAGCTCATCGGCGTAGTACTCTCCCTGGCCGGTATTGCGGGTTTCGTACTCTCCATCGGTATGGCGGTTGACGCGAATGTGCTGATCTTTGAGCGCGTCAAAGAAGAACTACGAGCGGGCAGGCTCCTCTCCTCGGCTATCGATGTCGGGTGGAAACGCGCCTGGACCTCCATTCGCGACTCCAACATCTCGACACTTATCACCTGCGCCGTGCTGTACGCCTTCGGCAGCAACTTTGGCGCGAGCATCATTGTTGGATTTGCCACCACACTATTCCTGGGCGTTTGTATCAGCATGTTTACCGCCGTTGTAGTCACCCGCACCTTCCTGAACCTGCTGGTCCCTACCGGCTTCGTAAATCACCCCGCACTCTTTGGGCTTCCTCCTGGCTCGATTGCCACGGCATCCCTGGCGCGGCGGAATAGCACTGTTTAATGAGGAGAAAGCCGTGTTCAATCTTGTAGGAAAACGTTACCTGTTCTTGATCATTTCATTGATCGTCATTATCCCAGGTACGCTCTCGTTGATTGTCAGAGGTCTGAACCTGGGCATCGATTTCACGCAGGGTACCAATATCGAGCTGCGCCCCAGGGCTGCGCTTACCACCACGCAGATCAACGCACTGATCAAACCATTCAACCTGCAATCGCTGCAGATCGTTCCGGGCAACAACACCAGTCTGCCCGGAAATCAAACCATCTGGGTACGCCTGAATACACGCATCGATTCCAACGTGCAAAAAGCTATTCAAGACGATTTACAGGCGAAATACACGTCGTCACTTTCGGTCACATTCGATGACCTCTCGCTCAATCCTATCTCTGGTACGGGCAAGGCAAGCACCGTCACCGTTGTAACTGTCGCCAAGTTCCCCAACAATGTCACGCCCAAAATCAGTGATATTGAAACGGTGCTGGCAAACTTACCTGATACTTCTGATCCGAGCAAAGGGCCACCAACTTCGACACCGACCCCAACCGCTACCAACACGCCGGCGACCACCCCAACCGTCAGCCCGACAGCGACAACTTCTGTGAAAAGCACAGCGACGCCTACGGCCACGCCGAAAACCACGCCAACGACTACCTCTTCGCCAGTCGTAGCAGTATCGCCAACAGCTACACCTGCGAGTACCAACCCGTCTAACATTCCCGTCAAGGCCGCCGGGGTCTATCAGGGACAAACCACACAAACGATTACCTTCCTGACGATTTCGATTGTCAATCAGGCCAATCTGCTGAAGCTCAAGTCGACCTTCGCCAATAGCGGCAACAATTATATCTCTGTGCTGGATAATGCAACCGTTTCGGCTTCCGTGGCATCCGAGACCACGCGCAACGCATTCCTGGCAGTGCTGGCCGCATCGGTCTTCATCCTGCTCTACATCTCGTTCGCCTTCCGCAAGGTGACACGGCCCTGGCGTTATGGCGCCTGCGCCATCATCGCCCTGCTGCACGACGTACTGGTAGTGCTGGGCATCTTCTCGATCCTGGGTTGGACGCTGAATGTGCAGGTGGACGCATTGTTCATTACGGCCCTGCTGACCGTGGTTGGTTTCTCCGTGCATGACACCATCGTGGTGTTTGACCGCATTCGCGAAAACATGACGCGCCGCACCTCTGAGACCTTCGAACAGGTGGTGAATGCCAGCCTTGTGCAGACCATGGCCCGTTCGCTCAATACGTCCCTTACCGTGCTCTTCACCTTGAGCGCGCTCACGCTCTTCGGCGGCACAACCATTCGTGTCTTCTCGCTGGCCTTGCTCATCGGCATCCTGAGTGGCACCTACTCATCGATCTTCAACGCCAGTATGCTGCTCGTCATGTGGGAGCGCGGCGAATTTGTTTTCAAGTTCTTCAATCGTTCCCCCGCCGCCCACACACCCGACAGGCGCGAGGTACGCGAACTCACCCGCACACGCGGATAGAAAGCAAGCAGGTCATGAAAATGCCCAGGGCCGGCCCTGGGCATTTTCATGACCTGCTTGCTTTCACAGGGAGAAAACCCCATGCTCACAGCCATTGACCATATCATCATCGGCGTGCAAGATTTAGAGAAAGCAGCAGCGCAGTTTGCACAAAAGCTGGGCTTGCTGGCAAGCGGCGGCGGCATTCACCCCTCCGGTGGAACCGCCAACCGCATCATTGTGATTGGCCATACCTACCTTGAACTGATCGCCGTGCGCGCTCCCGACGAGGCGCAGCAGAGCATGTTGGATCGCCTGGCAAAGGGCGAGGGTTATCTCAATGTCGTACTGGCCTCGAACGACATCAAGGCCGAAGGCGCAGCCATGCGCCAGCGCGGTGTTACCATCATCGGCCCAACACCCGGACAACTGCGCGCGGCAGATGGACGCTCGCGCGGCTGGTCGCGTATCGACGTGGAGCAGCCCGTTCTCGCCCAGCATTACCCATTTCTCATCCAACACGATAGCGCGGGCGAAGAACGGCGTCACCGCCTCGCGGGCTGGACAACACCGCCAGAGCATCCACTCGGCGTCACGCGCGTACTCAGCGCAACCATCGCGGTCGCGGACCTGCAAGAGGCCAGCCAGCGTTTCTCCCATATCTACGGGCTAACCCCTTCGGAGCCTTTTACGGGCGACGCAGACGGGTGGGATGCCATGCTCGTATCGCTCCCACTGGGTACAGGCAACCAGCATCTTGAGCTTGCCGCGCCACTGCCACTCGCCGCTGAAGAAAACCAGGAGGTCGATATGGAACATCTGCCTGAAGCGGGCGCGCTCACCCGCCATCTCGCACAATCTGGCGAAAGTGTGTGCCGCATGACCCTGGCAGTGCAAAACCTGCCTGAAGCGCAGCGCTATCTTGATGCCCAGGCCGTCACCTATACCTACAGCGACGAAACGCACCCAACCCTCTGGATTCACCCCGACTACGCCTGCGGTGCAGCCATCACTCTCCATGAAGACTGAGGTATCTGCGAAGCAAAACAGAAAGAGTCTGTGGTGTGGGCTGTTGGTCGGCGACCAACAGCCCACACCACAGACTCTTTCTTCTTAATCTTGAATCAAGAAGTGTACTTTGCGCTTGAATACCTTCTCGAACAGGTCCGCCTTCTCGCTGGCATGTTCCAGCTCGTCGTCCAGGTCGGCCAGTGGGCGCACCCAGATAGAAAGAATCCAGTTTTGCGCGTCACACAGTTCAGTATTGGCCGCGACTCGCAGCACGCGCCCGTCGTGACTGTAATCCAAAGCGTCAGCAATGCGCAGGAGAGCGGCCAGGGCAGCGACCCGTTTGCGCGTCGCTCGGCTCAGCATGGCATATTCTTCATGCGCCATACTGGGCAGGGCGCGTCGATGGTAACGCGCAATAGTGGCGATTTCGTACCGTTCCTCGTCATTAAAATCCGGCAGGGAGGCGTCTCTGATGAGGCGATACGAGTGTTTATGATGGCGGCGCGCCTCGATCAACATGCCCGTATTATGCAAAAGCGCAGCGCGGTCGAGCAGGCGCAGCGCACCGGCATCCAGGTGGTGCAGCGGTTCGGTCGCTTCAAAAAGCTGCGCGGAGAGCCGCGCTACCTGGCGAGCATGAGGCCAATCTTCCACCAGCAGTCCTCCGCTCAAACGCAGCTCTTCCGCCGTTGGCTCAGATAATTGCCACCAGTCTAACTCGTCAACCGGTACAGGATTCATCATATGCGTGCTCACCTTTACTTACTTCGATACTCTTCAATATTATGAAACCTCATCATCTGGCCCGTTCGCCAGTCTCTTACCCGATTATTTTGTTCATCTGCATGATCGCGTCCGCATTATTCGCCCAAAATGTCCAGCACTTCACGGCGAAAATCTCTCTCCTGCAATTGACGCCAGTGCTGGCGAAAGGCGCTGTAGCGTTGCCCGCGCAGGTCTTCCTGCTGTCGCAAAAACTCTTCCAGCCCGCGGCGCTGCTCCTCCGCAGGCGAGGCTTCTGAATCAAGCAGATACGCCACCATGTCCGCGGATACGAGTGTTTTTCCGTGCGAGGAGAAGAGCTTTGCGCCTGACCCTCCTGCTGATACTGTATCACCCTGCTGGTTAGACAGGCGCACCTGTAACAAAGCAATCATAACATCGCTATCATGCAGCGCGCCAAGCTCATCCTGTAACTGGATCAGTTCGCCCACAACGGCCTTACCTGCTGCCGGTAAGACTTCCTCGAACACTTCAAACGTATAACGCAGGCGTTTCGCCGCAATGCGCATATCGTGCAACCCGCGCACATTGTCAGGATCATCCACTGCCCGCTCCCACTGGTAAAGCTCTGCCAGCCGCGCCTTCGCGATCAGTCGCGCATTCGTAGCAAGTGGAGCCAGCGCGTCCAGGCCGGGAATCGCTTTAGCTTTCGCCATGCCACGCCTCCTCTTTTTGCGGAATGCACGCCTCGATCTGTTTTTCGAGCCAGTCCCTGTCCAGACCCGCCAGGAAGTGTTCCAGTTCGCGTTGCTTCTCCTGGCGAAAGTTTTGCAGGTGATCCAGCAGCCACTGCGCCCCGCTTCGCGCCTCTCCACTGCTCTGCTCCAGGCTCTCTTGCAGGTGTTGCAACATGACATCGGCATCACGCGCCGCCCCCAGCGCATCGGCAGCCTTCGTAATACGCCGGTACACGCGCCGGAATGGTTTTGGATTGCAACACGACTCAAAAGCATCCAGCGTGGCGCGCAGGCGGCGCGATGCTACACGCATCCGATGCACCGCCTCGACATCTTCATGCCGTAGTACTTCATCTGGATACTCCAGAAACTTTTGCAATCGCTGGCGCAACATTCGCCGCCCGGCCTCCTCGAACGTCTCTACCCCATCGCTCACCCAATCCCTGCTGATAGGCGTAGCTCTAGTAATAACGGCATCGGGTAAAAAATTTCGCCTATGACCATTCTGCAACGCAGCATTGCCACTCACAACATCCAGCCAGGACTCGCCATAGCGTTCCCGTGCCAGCAGGACGCCCTCGCGAATACCATGCGGGCTAACAGTAATCTCGCCGAGATGCAGGCGCGCCATCACAGCCGCAATAATCATAGCTCCGGCCAGCAGGATACGCGCTCGCGCCACTGGCTGTTCAAAACGCTGCCCAATCTCCTCCGCCGGGAGCGCGCTTAACAAACCCTGGCAGCGCAGCAGGTCATGCTGCGTCAACCGCGTCTCATGCATTTCCAGCCGGAAAGCGCGACGAGCAAGATACAAAAGAGAATTCGCGCTGCCCCCCGTCACGATCAATGCCGGCGGTTTCTGTTTGACACGCATCCCACTAAAGTAAGTGTCCAGAAAGGTTTCGGCAACCGCAATCTCATCATGCTCCGGCGGATTCCCGTTCAAATAGCGATCATGCAGCCACCCCGAACCAATCGGCACCGAGGTCTTCCACGTGATGTGTCCCTGCCTGGCAGTTACCAGTTCCATACTGCCCCCTCCCAGATCCATCACACCGATAACCTGCGGGGGATGTGGCCTCGCCTGCGCCTCGTAAGCCGCGCCCGAAAAGGTCAACGTGGCCTCGGCATCGCCGCTAATAAGAGCAACCTGCAAGCCAGTCCTCTGCCGGACCGTCTCCATAAACTCCGCGCTATTGCTAGCCTGGCGAATGGCCTCGGTCGCCACCACAAATATCTCC
>Ga0102924_1003852_pt1 | contig 15501 bp, 18 predicted proteins | sample PaiPotPPM11metaG_FD_80116 | JGI IMG/M metagenome (GOLD analysis project Ga0102924, IMG submission 80116) | Iron sulfur acid spring bacterial and archeal communities from Banff, Canada, to study Microbial Dark Matter (Phase II) - Paint Pots PPM... ... | reverse complement strand
CGACGGCGCGCTCAATCGGTCCATGTCTCTTCCTCCATGACGTCGATGACGTCGATGCCAACTGCCGCGTTCCTTGGGAGGATACCACGCCATCCCTTAGCTTCCGCCGACAGCAAGGCGAGCGAGACAACGAACCGGGAAGAGCCGGCGCTCTAGACGCCAAGTAGCCGCTTGGTCCTATCAGGCCGCCGGTGACCGGGTTTCGGCGGTAGGCTGCGTCGTCAGGGAATCGTCTCAACTGTCAGGACTGCCCCAGGCAGTCCGACCTAGAACAGCACGGTTGCGATGTCGCGCCGCCCGTCCGCCCCATTGATCATCGCCTTTGCCCTCTTGCTGATCGTCACGTCGGCTCAGCCGGCTGTCACCCTGGCCGCCGGCGGTCTCTCGCCCGGGGTTGGGGCCGTCCCTATCGGAGCAATCGCGGCGGCCGGCCTGCAACCGGTGACCGGGCCGGACCAGTTCCCGCTGGCGCCCTGCCGGCCGTCTGCCATCGACCCGAAGGCCAGCCAGAACGTGCCGGCGCACCCCGCGCCGGAGGTGGGGACCTACCTCCAATACGGAAACAGCGCCGTGAAGGTCGAGCACAACGACAACTGCTGGTCGCCCAGTCAGATCAGCAGGATGGAGAACCGCCGCGACATTTCGGACATCACGGAAGTAGTCATTCACTGGACCGATCTCGACTACCAGCGAAGCCTGGTTGCGCTGCGGCGCGGCGTGTCGGTCCACTGGCTGATCCCGCTGGCCGCCAGCCCGGCCCAGCCGCCGGTGGAGCTGATCGACCCGCGCAACGCCGCCTGGCACGCCGGCCCGCTGAACGCCGGACTGTGGCAAGATCCCGCCCACGCGCTCTGTGTCCCCGGCGAGCCCTGCCGCGCCAACGGCAACGTCCACTCGCTGGGCTTTGAGAACGAGGGCAGTGGTGTGCCCGACGCCTACCAGGTCGACGTGATGGCCGACATCATGGCGGGGCTCATCCGCGAGGGCTACCCCATCCGCCTGGACCGGCAGCACGTCGTGGGCCATCGCGAGCTCAACCGGCAGAAGTCCGACCCCGGCGACCTGGACCTGAACTTCGTCATCGCGCTCACAAGGGCCAAGCTCGGCGCCACGCAGCCGCCACCTCTGACCATTGTCCCGCCAGCGACACCCGCGCCGACGCCAGCCCCCTCGGCGACGCCTACCGCTATCGCCGGGACTGCCGCCAACCCGCTGCCGTTTACCAACTTCGCCAGCGAGATTCTGGTCGGCAGCACCGGCGGCGTCTTTCGCTACTATCGCGTCGATCAGCCATCCGGCGCCCCACTGGCGCTGAAGCTCACCTACCAGGGAATGGCCGCTCCAGCGGGGGCGGTAGGCATCAATGCCTACCAGAACAACCAACTGCTCGGATCGTCTAGCCCAGCCGGCGGCCACGCCGACGACCCGCCGCTGAACCTGACCCCACAACCGAACGTGCCTCTAATCATTCAGGTCTATAGCTACATCCCACAGGCAGTGACCTACCAACTGAGCCAGTTGTAGCGCCGACCTCCCGCGTCCTGATCGCGGCGCTGACATGGGCGTAGACGCGGCAGCGGCGAACAACCATGTCGCGGCGAAAGCGGCCTGGCCGCGCTAGGTCGGCCAACTTGGGATCAGGGAGGGGGCCCCCTGATCATCCGCTATATGGAGAGGGCGCCGCAACGTTGTGGGCGGGCGGAGGCGAGCCGGCTTGCTGGAGGGCGCGTTGCCAAGGATGGCGGTCGGTGGGCGTGCCATCGACGATCGTGGGCGGCTCGTGCTGACGCAGGCGCTCGTGCGCGCGGGAGCGTTTCGGGCGGCCGTGCGGACGCGCCCCCCGTCCTGCGTCGCCTCGTCCACCACGCTGCCTCCCCACTCCATTCCAGCCAATCATCGGCCGCCTCAGTCTCGACCATCCCCCCGCTCCCCTTCACCGCTCTGTTGCTACGCAAAACCTCGCGGCGCACTCCCTGCCCTTGACATCGACCGTGAGAGATGATTTTGTGTTACCGTGGCCCGTTTCCGGGTCACTAGACACAAGTCCGATGTCGACTAGAGGAGGGGATGTCGCCGTGGTTGTGTTTCGCCGTACGTGTAGTCGGGGGACTCTTCGGAGGCGCCTGGGCCGTCTTGGCCTTGTGCTCCTTTCCGCGTTTCTGGCGTCGCCAGTGGTGGCGATCCCGCCCGCGCAGGCCGCCGCAAGCAACCTGTGCGTGTCACCGCACCCCGCGGCCGCCTGCAGCGGTTTCTCGGCCTCGAACCGATTCACGACGCTCACCGCGGCCATCGCCGCCGCCAGCGCGGGCGATTCCATCGACATCTACCCGGGTACGTATACCGATCACCCCAACGTGAATAAGGCCGGCCTCCGCATCACCGGAGTTGCGGGCAAGACTGCCACCATCTTCGATGGGGGCGGGAGTACGCCGATCACGGTCAGCGCCGGGGGCGTGGTGATAGACGGGCTGTCCACCAGACACGGCAACGGTGGAATTGACGCCGGCAACACGCCGATCGCCGGCGACTTCACGCTGATGAATTTCGCGACCGACGGCAACCACTCGTCCCTTGCCTGCTCCACCTCTCACACCTGCTATGGCGTGTGGGTGGTGGCCAGTGGCAATATCGTGCTGGCAAACGGGACCGCCAGTGGGAACGGCTCGTCGGCCGGCTGCTCCGGTAATGCGCCGGATGCGGAACACTCGCCCGGCTTCGACGGAGAAACGTGCTTCGGCGTCCTGGCTCTCTCTACCGGTGGGAAGGTAACGCTGACGAATCTCACGGCGAACAACAATGGGACCGTCGGCGGACCGCCTGCCAATTGCTCACTCCACGAGACCTGCTTCGGCGTTTTGGCGGACGAAGTGTCCGGGGACGTGACGTTGACGAAAGTCACCGCCAACGGCAATGGGGCGAGCGGTGATTGCGCGGAAACGGGCGGAAGTCACCAAGGCGACTTCTGCTTCGGGGTCGGTGCGGATGGCGCCCTCGGCAACGTAGCGATGAGCCAGATCACCGCGAACGACAACGGGGCGGGCGGCAACTGCGTTGCAACCGGCGACCGCGGCAGTGACATTTGTTACGGCATCCTGGATGACGGCGATACCACGGGAGACTTTACGCTCACGGACGTCCAGACAAACAACAACGGGGCACGCCGCGATTGTCTCGCCGACGACAGCTGCCTCGGCGTGCTGATCGATGGCGGGTCGTTCGGAACCGGAAATGCCACCTTGACCGATGTCACGGCCGACTTCAACACGGCAGGCCGCGATTGTCGGGGCGCCGATGGATGCTTCGGGGTCTCCGTGGACGGCGTCATCGGGAACATCACGATAGCGGACAGCCAGGTCAACCACAACAAGGCGGGCGGTAACTGCTCCCGTCTCGAATCGTGCTTCGGCATCCTGGCGGAGAGTGACGGTCGCGGGAACATCGTCTTGCACGATGTTCCCGCGAACCAGAATGGCGCCAGCGGCACATGCACGGGCGGACCGAACTGCTGGGGCGTGACGGCGGACACCATCACGGAAGTTCCGGAAGGCCCGGCGGGGCCGGGTAACGTGGACCTGTCGGGCGTCTCCACGAATCAGAACACCGGCGATGGCGTCGACGTCAACGCCTCCGGAACTATCACCATCACGGACCTGAACTCGAATCTGAATGGCGGTCAGAACCTCAAGACCAACAAGCCGCCGGTCTAAGAGCAGGGAGTCAGAGGGCTGACCGGCCCTTATCGCGGGATCGCTGAGCGGCGTTTGACGCCGCTCAGCGATCCCGCGCTTGCCCGTACCCTCCCGCGTAGGGGCCGTCCGGTGCCAATCCCAATCAATGGCGGCGTGACCCGTAATTTGGCTGCGATAGTGCATAGGATGTTTGAGCACTTGCCCATCGGGCTACCGCGGTGGCTGATCGATGCTGCCCAGCGCGTGCTCATGCTCCCCACGTGGGAGTTGGCGTGAATGACCAGCCTGTGCCGACCTCCTATCACACCCACACCCGCTGGAGCGACGGCTCCGACACCCTTGCCCCCTACGTCGAAGCGGCGCGGGATCTGGCGCGGGAGGCCGGCTACACGGCGTTGGTCCGCTACGAAGGGCAGCGGCGTCTCCTTGTTGAATTGTCAACGACCGGGGATGGCAACAATCCGGCAAATTCGCCGCGAAAGTGAATGACGCATCGAACGCCCCGGCTGCCCTAATCCGGGTGCCGCCGGCAGCCCCATCGTTCATCTACGACACCTACTGGCGCTTCGCCGCTGAGCGTCAGCGCATTTTCGTCCAGCGGTTGGAGGGTTGCCTGCCGCCCTGGACAGATGATCCGGTGCTCGCCCGATACAAGTTTACCAACGCCTACCGCGCGTCGGACCGCACGAGTCAGTACCTGATCCGCCAGGTGATCTACCGCGACGACCTCCCAGCATCGTGGGAGGAAGTGTTCTTTCGCACCATCCTTTTCAAGCTGTTCAACCGGATCGAGACGTGGCAGTTGTTTGAGGAAGCGCTCGGCGCAATCACGTACGTAGACTACCGCTTCGGTCACTACGATGCAATCCTAGCCAACGCGCTTCGATCTGGGCGGCGTATCTACTCCGCAGCCTATCTCATGCCGCCGGGCGACGGCGCGGTCGGACAGGGATCCAAGCACCGCAATCATCTGCGGCTGCTCGAACGCATGCTGGCCGACGACCTACCCAGGAAGCTGGCTGACGCGCGGACGATGCAGACCGGGTTCGATCTCCTCCGCGCCTATCCATCGATCGGCGACTTTCTGGCCTATCAGCTCATCACCGACGTCAACTACAGCGAGATCACGAACTTCTCGGAGATGGAGTTCACCGTGCCCGGCCCCGGCGCGCTGCGCGGCATTCGCAAGTGCTTCCTTGATCTGGGAGGCCGGACAGGCGCTGAGATCATCCGGCTGATGGCGGACCGGCAGTATGAGGAGTTCGCACGGCTGGGCCTGGAGTTCCACGACTTGTGGGGGCGCCCCTTGCAGCTCATCGATTGCCAGAGCCTGTTCTGTGAGGTGGACAAGTACGCGAGGGTAGCACACCCGGAGGTCTCCAGTTTGTCAGGTCGGACACGGATCAAGCAGCGTTTCGTGCCATCCGAGACGAGGATGCAGTACTGGTATCCACCGAAATGGGGCATAAACGCGACCCTGGAGGCGGCGCAGCGACTTTAGCATGGGGCGTGGAGCGTAACTCGATGAAGCGGAGGGCCGATCGTCGTGGAACTGCGTGACTATCAGCGAGAGGCACTCGCGACCGACCAAGTGCCTGGAGAAGGGGGAGCGGCGCTCATCGTGCCGCTCCTCGGCCTCGCCGGTGAGGCCGGTACGCTGCTGAGCGAGTACAAGAAGTATCTGCGGGACGGCGAGGCCCATCGTCTACACAAGGAGCGCGTTGCCGAAGAGCTCGGTGATCTGTGGTGGTACCTCTCGAATGTGGCGAGCAAGTATGGTCTTGATCTTGGTGCCATTGCCGAAGCCAACCTGGCCAAGATACGTAGCCGCTGGCCACGTCGAAGCCATGTGCGCCCCGATCCAACAGCTGCCCCGACCTTCGACGCCGGCTTCCCCGACCAAGAGCGCCTACCGCGTCAGTTCGAGGTAGCGATTCATGAGGTGCAGGCGGGTGGGGCAGTAGGTACCGCCATCGGTGGTAGGCATCCCAGTAGGCTGAGGGCGAAGGCTGGGGTCACCGCGCGACCGGGACTTCGCTCGAAAATCCGTCAACTCGGGCCCGTTTCGCTTGATCTTGCATCAAGGCATGCCGCATAATGTTCAAAATTCCAACGTGACATGCCAAGGATGCTGGAGAATGGAGCAGGCCGATAGCATGGTAACGCGACAAACGGTTGAGGATGTCTTGTACGAGCGCTTGGCCGAGGGGCGACATGGCTCCGAATCTGCGGTGCGGGCTGAGGTGGGCGCCAACGGGGAGATTGATTCACTGGAAGGTGTGGAGTTGGTGGCAGCGGCAGAGGAGCGTTTCGGGATACACATCGCCGACAACGAACTCTGTTCCTCGCTCTGCCGGTCTGTTCCTCGCCTGGCGAAGCTAATTGCGTCAAAGTGCGACGGGTGACAAGTGGAGAGAAAGGACAAAAACATGAGTCCGGCTGATCGGCCTACGGTTTCGAACGTGGGAGAAGAGCGCCAGCAGCGTCTTGCGGAGCGGCTGCGTGAGGCGCGAGAGTACCTCGGGCTCTCGCAGCAGTTTGTCGCCGATCAGACAGGGATACCTCGCCTAGCAATCTCGGCCATGGAGAATGGCAAGCGCAAGGTGGATGCGCTCGAGATTCAGGCTCTCGCCGGTTTGTACAGCTATCCAGTGGACTATTTTCTCGAGGGATCGTTGACCGTGCCTGCCACCATTCGAGCCCTAGCACGGGAGGCTTCGACGCTGACGGAGCGGGATCAGGAAGAAGTAATCCGCTTCGCGCAGTTCCTCAGGTCTTACAACGAGCAGCATGCCGACACAACGCGCTCTTCCCGGCGCGGCCAAGAACGGCAATCGTCCTGATGTTGAGCTGGTCACAGATGCATCTTGCCGCCGCCATGGAGGCCGAGCGTTCATTCTTAGACCTGTCGATCGACACATCTCGACGTGTTGATCCCTTCGCAGCTCTGGTCGCTTCGGGGGTGATTGTTCTCCGTCGTCCCCTGGATCGGCTGGCTGGGATTTATTTACCGGCTAACGGCGTACTCGGAAGCCGCCCGGGCGTTCTCGTCAACGTGCAGCATCCGACGACAAAACAGCGCTACACCGCTGCGCACGAGCTGGCACATCATCGTCGAGATCATGAGCTTGCCCTCGACGAGGAAACCGAGTGGATCGCCCGGGGTGAGCATCCCGCGTCAGACACGGAGCGATTTGCAGAAGCTTTTGCAGCTTGGTTCCTCATGCCCAAGCGGCTCGTCATCGGCACTCTTGACAAGCTCGGGGTGCCAGTCGATCGTCTCGACGCGGAGGGCGCGTATGCGCTCTCGTTGGAGATGGGCACAAGCTACGCGGCTACCGTCAATCACTTGGCCGATCTGCGCCTCGTCACCTCCGAACACCGTGCCGGCCTCCAGCGTGTTCAGCCCCAGGCAGTCAAGCGACGTCTCGGCGCCCTAGGCGTGATTCGAGATTCATGGCGGGATGTGTGGATGGTTCGGCCACTCCGGCAGAAGCGCGAAATCACGGCGCAGGAGGGAGATGCAGTCATACTGGAGGTTCCCGAAACTCCGTCGAGCGGTTCTATTTGGCTCCCAGCTAGCGTTCCCGGGGTTCTGTCGCTCGTTAGTGACGAATATCGTGCGCAGGGCGGTGAACGCTCGCTCGGCGAACATGGCGTCCATCAGTTCGTTTTTCGCGTGGAGGCAGCGGGACAGGAGGTAGTGCGACTCGAGCTACGTCGTCCGTGGCAGCATGGCGCGGCGCCGGAGGATGTTAGCCAGCTAGAGATCACGGCAGAAACGAGGCCTGCGCCGGGGATTGTTGAGCCACACGTACTTCTACCAGCAACGGCCTGAAGTGGACCGACGCAGCGAACAATCTCCTATAAAGGATCAGGGGCAGCGCGGAACGTGTGTCGCCTTCGCGGCGACCGCCGGCCACGAAATGCTTCGGCACGAGGAAGTGGATCTGTCCGAAGAGTTCCTCCGCTGGGCGGCAAAACAGCGTGACGGTCTGCCGTCGAGCGCGACGGGGACTACGCTGGCGGCAGCGGCTGCCGCCCTTGCGGCGGTCGGGCAGCCGCCGGAAGAGCTTTGGCCTTATGACGGCGCCCGAGATGACCGTACCAGCAGCTACCAACCGACCAAGGAAGCCTGCGATGCGGCAGCGGTGCGGCGGGCCGATGGAGGAGGCTTGTTGCTGCCGACGACTCAAGGGCTGCGGCAGGCTCTTGATCGAAGCCTTGCCGTGCTCCTTGGCATCCGCATCCATTTGCCTTGGTATGTCGTCACCCACGACGGGCTCATTCAGATGCCGGCGCCGACGGCAAATTCCTACGCCGGGCATGCAGTGCTCATCGTCGGATATCGTAATGGTGATGAAACCGGAGGTGGTGCATTCATAGTGCGCAATTCTTGGGGAACCGACTGGGGCGCACAAGGATACGGATTCCTGCCTTACGCGTACGTCGATTCTTATGGGATCGAGGCCTGGGGACTGGCCATTGGCAGCAGCAAGGAGGCGATTCTATGACCTTTCTTATTCGTGGTTCGAACGTGACTGATGCTTGGCTCATGGCGCTAGAGCACCTTCACTCTGGTGGACGAGAAGCATACGACTTACTTGTCGAGATTACCGACGCCAATCCTTGCTTGGCATCCATTTCGTCACATCTACGAGGCTCAGATATTCGCTCCAGGTAAGGACCGGCGTCCTTGGGGCTTCCCTTGCATGAGCTCACTGTCCTTCCACATTGAGGGTGATCAACTCCGGCTGTCAGCCACCTACCGTAATCAATATTACATACAACGCGCTCTTGGCAACTTCGTGGGTCTCGCAGAGTTGCAGCGGTTCGTCGCTCGCGAGGCAGGAATGCAGCAGGGAATTCTCACCGTGCATGCATGCCACGCAGAAATCGAGAAAGCGGCAACATTGACGGACGTTCATCGGCTCATCCGGGATTGCCGGGATGTTGCCCGGCCGCCTGTCCGGCAGGCGGCGGTGTAAGGCTGTAGACAGTCAAGGGGCACGGGCGCAAACCTCCTGACCAGATCCCTCGCCCAACTGTAGCTGGCGGACGACAGTCTCGATGCTCGGCTCGTCGAGCGCGAGGTCGGCGACCGGGAGAGAGGCGACGATACGGCTCAGCAGATCTCGGACCGGCAGCTCATCCGGACGGAACGCCAGCGTGTGGACCGGCCGGTCGGTCCCCTCGACACTAATCTCACGGACGCCGGCCCAGTTGGGTAGCGCGGTTGGTCGAGCGAGGGTGACCTCCACGAGCCGCTCGCGGATGTACTTGCGTTTGATCTCCTCGATAGAGCCGTCGAAGAGCAGCTGGCCCTCGTCGATGATGATGACACGGTCGCAGACCTCCTCCACGTCCGCCATGTCGTGCGAGGTGAGCAGCACCGTGGTCGCCTGCTCCTGATTGATCTGCCGCAGGAAGGACCGGATGCGGTCTTTGACCAGCAGGTCCAGTCCGATCGTCGGCTCATCCAGGAAGACCAGCTCGGGGTCGTGCAGCAGGCAGAGCGCGAGATTGGCGCGGGCGCGCTGGCCGAGGCTGAGCTGGCGCACGGCCTTGCCTAGCAGCGGCCCCAACTCCAGCAATTCACTGAGCAGGCGAAGCCGCTCCTGAAAGCGAGCTTCCGATAGCCGGTACATCGTCTGGTGGAGACGCAGGGAATCCAGCACGGGCAGGTCCCACCACAACTGGGTCCGCTGGCCGAACATGACGCCGAAGTGGTAGGCCAGACGCCGCCGGCTGCGCGACGGCGCCAGACCCAGCACGTCGACGCTGCCCGCGGTAGGGATCAGGACACCCGTGAGCAGCTTGATGAGGGTGGACTTGCCGGCGCCGTTGCGGCCGATGATCCCGACCATCTCGCCCGCTTGGACCTGCAGATCGATCCCCTTCAGCGCCTCGACGGTCCGCACCCGTGGCGCCAGGAGATCCTGCACGGCAGCCCAACGGCCCTGGCGGTGATCGGTCACGCGGTAGTGCTTGACGAGGGACTGCGCGCAGATCAGGCTGGTCACCGCCGCGCCTGGCATCTCCGATGTCCCCAACCTAGGAGCCGGAACCGCTGTAGGCGCGCAGCGCGCGATGCCACAGCCAGAGCGCCGCGCCGAAGAGCGCGAAGCCGACCAGCGGCGCTGCCACCACCAGCGGCGCCACGGCCGTGAACTCTGGCCGGCGCAGCAGCAGTCCGGCCGGGTAGTAGCTGATGAAGGCCACCGGCACGACGAAGGTGAGCAAGAGCCGGACGCCTGTCCCGTAGATGGAGACAGGGAAGCTCACCAGGTTGCGCAGCGACAGCAGTGCATCCGTGATGTTGCGTCCACGCACGGTCCAGAACGTGACCGAGGACGACAGGAGGAAGAGCGCCGCCTGCAGGAAGGTGGCCCCGACGATCATCACCACCAGGCGGAGCACCATCGCCACTCCCCAACCGACTCCGAGCTGTGTGGCCGCGAAGTACAGCACGCCCAGGCCGAGGATCGTCTGGGAGACATAGGTGGGGCTGTAGAAGTAGCCGGAGAGCCACACCAGCGGATGCACCGGCTGCAGCAACACGGTGTCCAGCTCGCCGGTGACGACGTACTGTTCGATGTTGCGGGCGACGTGGTATACGAACGATGCCGCCAGGGTGTAGGAGATCACGTTCAGGCTGTGTAAGAGCAAGAGCTCCGGCAGCGTCCAGCCGGCAATCGTCTTGAATCGACTCAGCAACAAGAGGAGCACCGCGTACTCGCTGACGTAGCCGACCAGCTTAGCAATCAGGAAGGAGACGTAGGCGGCGGGATACATGAGCCGCGCCTTGTAGCGGAGCGCCACCAGCCGAGCGAAGATGCGGAGGGCGTGCCGTGCTTCGTCCACCGGCCTACCGGCCGGGACGAGCGTCGGTCGCGCCGCGACCCCAACCGCGACCTCTGGGCGAACCGTCTGCACGTCAGCCACCCTGAATCACCAAGCGGGTGATGGCGCGCTGCCAGCATAGCCAGGCCAGCGCCCACAGCGCTGCCGCCCAGGCGCAGCCGATCCCGATCAGTCGCGCCGACTCTCCGGCCGATAGCTTGCCGAGGTAGAGCGCGACCGGCGTGTAGCCGAGCATGTGGAACGGGAGCGCGCTGCCGATGGCCTGGAGCCAGCCTGGCAGGAACCAGAAGGGGACGACCGCGCCGGAGAGGATCTGCACGAGCGCGCCAAACAGCCACTCGAAGTGCTCGGTGCTCCACACCCAGAAGCCGAGCATGCCCAACAGGTAGGCTATGGCATAGGAGATCATCACTCCTACTGCCACGGCTCCCAAGGCAGCCAGGAAGCCGGAAAGGCTGGCCGGGAGCTGGAGACCCCAGATGAGCTGCGCCACGATGGCCACCGGCGCCGTCCGGCTGAGCAGCCCAGCCGCGGTCTGGCCAAGCGAGCGACCGAGCACCATCAGAGGGAAACCGGCCGGCCGGAGCAGATCGCCTACGATGTCGCCGGTCCGGAGGCGGCTCTCCATTTCCTGCGACACATCCCCGTTGACGATAGTTGAGACGACGCTCACCGCGACGAGATAGGTGACCATATTCGCCGCCGTGACGGGAGAGCCGGCGGCGGCAGCCCCACCCCCACCAAGGAGCACCTCCCAGACAGCCACCTGGACCCAGAGCGCCAGCACTCCGGAGAAGATGCCAAACAGCCACTCCAGCCGGTAGGTCACGCCCTGGCGGAACATGATCCCGGCCAGCCGGAGCAGGATGCGCGCGTCGGTAGTTATTGTGTCACCTCAGCGGAGGATTCTACGCCAGCAGCGCCACAGCCGGCTGCTCGACCCAATATTCGAACCTCCGTTCGGGACAGTCAACCGCGGAGCAGCGTGCTGAGACGACGTGGCCAGCAGCGCAAGACCGCAAGCGTGCTACGATAGCGCCATGATCGACGAGCATTCGGTTTTCCTCCGGAAGGCAGACGAGAGCCTGACCGGGGCCAACAGCGAGTTCGCCAACGGACGGTACAATAACTGCGCGAATCGTTGTTATTACGCATGCTTTCAAGCAGCAATCTATGCGCTGCTTGAGGCAGGGTTCCGGCCGAGAAACGCGCAGTGGGGGCACGATGTCGTGCAAGCTGAGTTCGTTGGCCGGTTGCTCAACCGGCGTAAGCGCTATCCGGCTGCCCTGCGCGACACATTGTTTCGGAACCGCAGCCTCCGTCAAGAAGCCGACTATGGGGCAACCGACGTAACCGAGACTCAAGCCTCGCGCGCATTACGCCGGACGCGGGAGTTCCTGCGTGCGATCAGCGTGGAAAGGGGGTGAGCCGAAGTGAGTACAGTGCGCCAACCGGTACGGGACACGCGTGTGGACGCTGTCGTTAGCGAGCTGCAGGGCTTGATCGCAGCGCGCTACCCGTCGGCGCGATTCGAGGTGTTCGACGGTGAGGACTCCTCGGGCACCTATCTTCGGGCGATAGCCGACGTCGACGATCCTGACGTACTCACGGATCTCATCATCGATCGTCTCTTGCCCCTTCAGGTGGAGGATCGCCTTCCGCTCTATTTTGTCGCTGCCCGACGGGTGGGGACAGCGGAACCAGGCCGCGCCGGACACGAGGCTTGCGCCGAGAAGGAAGAAGGGTTGCCCGCGGGTATCCGTGGAGACCGCTCCTAGCAGTCCGGCGCTCGCCGCGAAGCGGCGGCCCCATTGTCCGCGTCCTCATGCCCGGAGAGCAAGCTGACTCTCCTATCGGAAGAGTCGCGTGTTGTGTGGCTACCTCGTTGGGGCGCCGGTACCATTTCTCGGGCGCCGGCCCCTGCTCCGACGCCTCGCCATAATTGGCCGCGCTGAGGAGAACCTGTGACACCACCAAACATCCTGTACTTGCATTCGCACGATACCGGGCGCTACCTCCAGCCCTACGGGCACGCTATTCCCACGCCCAACCTGCAGCGACTCGCGGAGGAGGGCGTGCTCTTCCGGCGGGCCTTTTGCACCGCGCCCACCTGCTCGCCCAGCCGTGCCAGCTTGCTCACTGGGCAGTACGCGCACTGCTGCGGGATGCTGGGGCTGGTCAACCGCGGCTTTGAGCTGGAGCATCCTGAGCGGCACCTGGCCCATACGCTGCGCACGGCCGGGTATTGCACCGCCTTGATAGGCGTGCAGCACGTAGTGCACGATCCGCTGGTGACGGGCTACGACATCGTGGCCGCCACCGGCCACCGGGCCGAGCAGGTGGCCCCCGCCGCCGTCGAGTTCCTGCGCGGCGCTCCGGTGCAGCCGTTCTTCCTTGACGTCGGCTTCTCCGAGACGCACCGTCGATTTCCGCCACCCGGGCCGGCTGAGGATCCTCGCTACTGCTTGCCGCCTGCGCCGTTCCCGGATACGTCCGAAACTCGCGCCGACGTGGCCGCCTACAAGGCCAGCGCACGCATCCTGGACGACGCGGTCGGTAAAGTGCTGGCGGCGCTCGATCACGCCGGCCTCGCGGGTAACACGCTGGTGGTGTCCACCACCGACCACGGCATCGCCTTCCCCGGCATGAAATGCAACCTGACGGACCACGGCATTGGCGTGTCTCTGATCCTGCGCGGGCCCGGTGGCTTCACGGGCGGCAAGGTCGTCGACGCGATGGTGTCCCAGCTCGACCTCTTTCCCACCATCTGCGACCTGGCCGCCATCGGCCACCCCGACTGGCTGCAGGGCGGCTCCCTGCTTCCGCTGATGCGCGGCGAGATAGACCGGCTGCACGAGGAAGTCTTCGCCGAGGTGAACTACCACGCCGCGTACGAGCCGCAGCGCGCCGTGCGCACCGAACGGTGGAAGTATGTCCGCCGCTACGTGGACTATGGCCGGCCGGTATTGGCCAACTGCGACGACAGCCCAACGAAGGACATCTGGCTGCAGCACGGTTGGGACGGCCGGGTCGTACCCGACGAGCAGCTCTATGACCTAGTGTTTGATCCGGTAGAAACGTGTAACCGCGCGGACGATCCCACCATGGTGAACGTGCTGTCGAAAATGCGTGATCGGCTCGACCGCTGGATGGTCGAGACGGACGATCCGCTGCTGCGTGGCCCCATCCGGCGTCCAGCGGGCGCTGTCGTGAATCCGCCGGAGGATCGCTCGCCGTAAAAATCCGATCAGCGGGATTGATTGCGGCCGGTGGGGATGACACGTGTAGGGGCGGGCCTCGTGCCCGCCCCTACACGCCACACTATGTTGGCGACCTCACCGACCTGAACTCGCGGTCGTGTCGCGTTGAAACAGAAGGGGACAGATGCGTGGGTCGGCGTAGTCCGGCTCGCCGTCCACGGTGCGGCAGAGCGAGTCATTGGCGTGGCGAGCGGGCTGGCCGTCCTCACGTAGGTACACGCGGTGATGGTTTGCTTCATCTTGCAGATGCACCGCGATGGCGCGCCGGGGTTCTACACGCAGGTTGGGGCCGCTGCCGTGGATCGTCCGGCAGTTGTGGAAGCTGACCTGCCCTTGGCGGAAGATGATCGGCGTCTTCACCACCGGCCTACCGCCGGAGGCAAACCCCTTCTCGATCTCCTCCAGGTCGTGACCGAAGAAATTTAAACCCGTCGACTGCTCGGTCCAGCGATGGCTGCCATCGACAAACGTGATCGTACCCATCTCCTCGTCGCAGTCGTGGAACGGGATCCACGCGGTGAGCATGTCGTCGGAGCTGCAAGACATCCAATATTGGCGGTCGGTGTGCCAGCCGACGCGCGCCCGCTTCTCCGGCTTATCGGTCGGCTTGTAGAGCAGTTGGTCGTGCCACAGGCGGATGCTGGGTGAGCCGGTCAGCCGGCCGGCGATCGCGCCGAGGAGCGGCTGGCGAGTGAGGGCAGCCAGCTCCGGGCAGAAGAAGGAGGCATAGTCGTTCTTGCGCAGACCCTCGGGGACTGTCCCGGTTGGGCGGAAGCGATCCAGTTCCTCAATGCCCGGATCAACCACCTGGCCGGCGTAGAATCGCTCACTCCCATCGATCGCCGCGGCAATCTCCTGATCGCTGAGGATCACCGGTGACACGTAGTAGCCGTGCTCGCGATAGAAGACAACGTCCTGATCAGTTGGCAGCAGCGCCCGCTGCGCCGACGTTGGCGGCGTGAAAGCAGGCGGTGTGGGACGGGATTGCTCAAGCACGCTGCGCGCTCCTCTGTAATCGGCCCTAGCGACAATGATAGTCTCGCACTGTGCAGCATGCAACGGGTTTCAGGCGTAAATGAGGCTCCCAGCCATATGGACTGCAGCCGCTTCGAGAACGCGTCCGGGCGGACTTTCGAATGACCATTGACGAAACGACGAAATTGGTCATATACTTAGTGCATGATCGAATCGTCTCGGATCCAGGACCCGAACGCTCGCCAGATGCGCGCCGAGCGCATCCTCGACGCCGCTGCCGAGCTGTTGCTGCGCTGGGGCTATAAGCGAGTCACCATCGACGACGTGGCCGCTGAGGCTGGCGTCGGCAAGGGCACGATTTATTTGCACTGGAAGACCCGTGAGGCCCTCTTCTATACCGTCATCGCGCGGGAGTACGTGACGGCATCCGAGGACTTTCTCGCCTCCATGCGTCGAGACCCGCAGGCGATCCTGCTCCATCGCTTGATGCGCGAATTGTTCCTCATCGTCTTGCGCCGGCCCCTCATGCATGCTGTCTTCGTCGCCGACCTGGAGGTGCTCGGCAAATTGGTCAAGGGAGCCGACCGGGCACTGGAGGCCCGACAGGACAGGGCGCTCGGTGACTACTTGCGGCTGCTCGCCGAGCACGGCCTGGTGCGAGCCGACCTCGCCCCCGAGGAGCTCTTCTATGCCGTGAACGCCACCGTCGGCGG
>Ga0102924_1003850_pt1 | contig 15505 bp, 9 predicted proteins | sample PaiPotPPM11metaG_FD_80116 | JGI IMG/M metagenome (GOLD analysis project Ga0102924, IMG submission 80116) | Iron sulfur acid spring bacterial and archeal communities from Banff, Canada, to study Microbial Dark Matter (Phase II) - Paint Pots PPM... ... | reverse complement strand
GGACCGCCCCGTCCGCAGCTGCTCGTCCCCGACGGACACGCCGAAGCTCTCCTCGAGCGCGACGACGATCCGCAGCGCGCCGAGCGAATCCCACTGCGGGATCTGCTCCGGTCCCGCGCCGACGTCCGGCACCTTCGGCAACCCGAGGACGCGCATCACCAGCTGGGGAATGTCCTCCGTGCGCGCCGCCGTAGCTTCCGCCGCGCCCTCGGCGCCCACGATGCGCGCGGGGTTCCCCTCCACCGTCGCGCCTGCGGGGACGTCCCCCGACACGACGCTCCCCGGCCGGACCACGGCGCCGTTCCCGATCGTGGAGCCGGGGAGGATTACCGTGCGGTGCCCCACGCGAGCGCCCTTGCCGATGCGAATCGGCTTGGGTGCGGCCTTCACGGTGAAGTCGCCCGTCTCGTGGAAGTTCGAATCGAGCAGGATGACGAAAGCGCCGATCTTCGCTTCGTCCTCGATCTCGACGGTCCCCATGCACGAGATGGCCGCGCCCGCGCCGATCTGCACGCGGTGCCCGATCACGAGCGAGCCGGTCACGAAGAGGTGCGACTGCACCGGCGTGCTGCTCATCGCGAAGTCGTCGCCGATGACGATGGTGCCTTCGCTGTAGATGAAGGGCGCGCCGCGCAGCACGGGGTGTGCGCCGACGGCGTTGCACCGGCTCAACCAGCGGCTGGAGAGCGCGTGCGCGTATCGAGCGCGCAGCCGCCCGATCCATCCCTGCGCGTCGCTCGCGGTCGCGCCAGGGCCGTTCATCCTGCGCGCTCCAGCGCGATGACGTGGGGCACGTTGTACTCGACGGTCGTGTCCCACACGAACTTCGTCTCGCCCTCGCTCTGGAACCCAGACTTCTGCCAGAACTCGAGACACGGCTTGTTCTTCTTCGTGGGGACGAGGTCCGCCACCAAGCGGCCGAGCGACTGCCTGCGCGCGGTGTCCACGGCGAGGTGCACCATCGTCTCCTCCACGCGGCGCCCCATCACGCGGCAGCTTAGGACGAAGTCGACGATGTGCGCGACGCCGTTCTCCACGCGCAAGCTGAGGATGCCCGTGAGACCTGCGTCGCCCAGGCGATCGGAGACGGAGATCGCCCAGAACCAGTGGTCCCTCTGCTTGGCCCAGTCCTGAAGCTCGGTCTCCGTCAGGCGACGGGTCGTGAGGTTCATCTGGTTCGTCTTGTTGAGGAGCTGCGTGGTGCGGGCGAGGTTCGCCGCGTTGAGCGGCTCGGCGCGCACGCGGATGCCCAGGCCGGCGAGCCACTCGTCGAGCGAGCCCACCTGGGTCTTGAGCTCCTCGCGCTTACGGTCGGAGACGTACATCTCGGTGCGCGCGAGATCCTCCGCGCTGCGCGTCGGCGTGTCGAAGCAGCGGAGCGAGAGGAGCGTCGTCGCGTAGGCGAGTTTGTCCTCCGGCCACTCGGGGACGAAGACCTCGGGCAACGCCTCGCGCACGCGTGCCCGCTCGAAGGGGTTGTCGTCGATGAAGACGGTCGACTGCAGGCCGAGGTTCAAGCTGGCGACGAGGTCGGCGATGTTCCCGGCCTTGTCCTGCCAGTTGATGCGCCAGCCGACGAAGTCGTCCTCCTTGAGCACCATCTCGCTGTGGCTGCGGATGGCTTCGAGCGCGACGCTCTCCGTGTTCTTGCTCACCATCGCGAGCAGGATTCCGCGGCGCTTGAGGCTCTTCAGGGCGCGCTGGAAGTCGACGAACGCCTCGCCCACGCTGTCGTGCCCGCCGAGGCGCAGGTTCTCCCAGCCTACGTCGCCGACGATGCCCCCCCAGAGCGTGTCGTCCAGATCCACGACGACGAGCTTGCGGGCCATTCCCTTCAGTCCCTGGATCGCCGCCTTGATGTCGCCGGCCGCGTGCTCGAACACCGCGGGGTGGAACGGGACCTTGCCCATGTACCAGAGCTTCGCGCTGTGCGCGCCCCGCCCGACCTGGTCGCACCAGCGCTGTGCGTTCAGCGCGTAGACGTTGGGCGTGGCCTCGAGTCGCTTGATGAGGCGCTCGTTGATGAGGAAGAGCGCCCGCGTCACGCCGTGGGCGCGCGCGTCGGCGACGCCGAGGCCGCGACGCCACGGGGGTACGGTCCACGTGGGAACGAACGCGAAGCGGTAGGACTTGAGCCCCTCGGCCAGGAAGGACGCAAACTGGTCCACCTCGGCGAGAAGCGCGTCGTCCTCCGCCGGCTCGAACTCGAGGAGGCGAGCGAACGACGGCAGCACCCCCTCGGGGCGGGTCCACACGACGGCGTAGTCGTGCTCCGGGTCCTTGGGCGCCATCAGCGTCGGGACGACCTGGCCGAACGGGGCGGGCACGGCCGCGAGCCCCGGTGCCGCTGCGTCTTCCTCGAGCCGGCGCGCGAGCTCGTCGATCGTGAAGTCCGAGATGAGGACGCCCTGATGCACGACCTCGCGGTTGGCGACGGCGTGCGCGGCGCTCCCGTTCGCGCTCGCGCCGTTCTCCTTGGGCACGGCATGGACCGCCGCGCCATTCGTCCCCTTCGCTTTTGCTTCTGCAGGCGGCGCGACCGAGTCCCCGTTGGCGTGCCCGTCCACCTTCCGCAGAACGCGCGCCGGATTGCCGCCCGCGACGACGCCCGGCGGGATCTCCCCGGAGACGATGCTGCCTGCGGTGATGACGGTCCCTTTGCCGATGCGCGCACCCGGCAGAACGGTGACGCGGCTGGCGAGCCAGACGTCGTCCCCGATCTCGACGGTGCGCGCGGTCGCCTCGCCCTCGATACCGAGCTCTCCCAGCTCGGTATCGGAAATGATGCAATACGGGCCGATGCCGACGCGATCACCGATCGCGACCGAACGCGACGCGGCAATCGTCGTACCGAAGTTGATGGACCCCTGATCGCCGATGCGAATCGTTCCGTTCGGTCCTGTCCGCAGCTCCACGGGCGCGAAGCTGCAGACGATGCGCGTGCGGCTGCCGATCTCGATGCGGCCCAGGTTCTCGACGCGGGGTCGCCCGATGACGCGCGTCCACGCCCCGACGGCGTCGCAGCTTCGCAGGTACACGCGCCCTGCCGCCGTCTCGGTGACGTACGACGCATCCTCGCGCAATCGCGTCAGGAGCGTCTGCCCACGTTGGCGCTCAAGGCGCCTGCGCACGAGCGACAAGAACTGGTTCACACGATCCCTCACTCTCCCCGTAGCCCCTACCGACCCCCAAATCAAGGGACGCCAACTGGTGATACACACCGCGCGTATCCGTTTTGAGCCGTTGGCGAAACGCGCGCGAAACCCGCGGCATGTCCTCTGGAGCCCGGACCGATCGCGAGAAACGCCTAGGGACGCCAAGCCGTCAAGCCGCCACGAGAAGCCACGAGAAAGGGGGGTGGTAGGGCCGCCTCTTCTCCCTTTCTCTCGGCATCTTGTGGCGGCTTGGCGCTTCTCTCTCCGGTCGCGGGCTCAAAGGCCCCAAAGGACAGGGCGCGCGCCTTGACGCGCTCGAGCCGTTTCGCCATAACTTGCCGATCTGCCGGGAGCCTCCGATTCGCATGCAGGTAGCCAGTCACGCCGCGACGGCGACGGTCTCAGGTGAACCCTCCTTGGTGCGCGTGGTCGAAAGCAGAAGGAGCTAGACCGTGTCCGAGAACCCAGCGGCGGCGCCCGCGGGCAACGCCCCCGCAGCGGAGCACCTGCGGCATCGCGAGATGGCCGTCGCGCTGCGCAACGGCGCCAAGATGGGCGCCTCGCTCATCATCACGTGGTCGGTTGCGCTGATCGTGAAGCTGCGCGTTCCCGTGCACTTGGGTCCGGTACGCCAGGGTCACTTCGGCTTCGCCGAGAGCTTCGCGGCGATGTTCTTCGCGATGCTCGGCCTCGGTATCGACACCTACCTTATTAAGGAGGTGGCCGTTCGGCCGAAGCACGCGTCCGACGTCGTCGGCGGCGTGTTCGTTCTTCGATCGCTGATGACCCTGGTCCTCTTCGCGGCGATGGCAACGGTGCTTCACGTCACCGGGCGGCCGCGCGAGATCCTTCTCGCCGTCATCGTCTTCGGCCTCACCAACTTCCTCATGTACGTGAACGCGACGCTCGGCGCCGTCCTGCAGGCGATATCGCGCGTCAATCCCGCGGTGTCTTCGAACATCGCGACGAAGCTCATCTGGGGTGCGGGCCTCCTTGTCGCGCTGCACTTCGACGCGCCGCTCGCGCTCCTCGCCCTTCCCGCGCTCATCGCAGAGATCCTGCGGACCGCCATCCTCATGCCGGCGGCGCGCAAGGAGGCCGATCTGCATTACCGCATCGACGTACCGCAGGTGCGGGCGGCGATCGTCGAGAGCGTTCCGTTCTTCATCAACTCCCTCGCGCTGGGCGTGCTCGGCAGCCTCGGCATGTCTGCGCTCGAGTTCGTGCGCGTCGACGAGCGCGAGGTGGGTTGGTTCGCTGCGGTGCAGAACGTCGCGGCGCTCTGCATGCTCCTGAGCCCACTCCTCGCGTGGGTCGTCATGCCGCTCCTCTCGCGCGCGTTCGCCCGCTCGGCGGAGGAGGGGATGGCCGTCTTCCGTCGCTGCGTGGAGGGGCTCGTCGTCACGATCGTGCCGATCACGGTCATCATCTCGGCCGGAGCCGACGTCCTCATTCATCTCGCGTTGGGGGACAAGTACGCGCCGGCGCGCACGGCGCTCTCCATCCTGTCGCTCGTGTTCGTCATGACCTACATGAACATGACGCAGTCGATGGCGCTCATCGTCATGAACCGCGGTTGGTCGGTCACGCTCATCTCGATCAGCGCGGTCTTCATCACTGCGCTCCTCATGCTCGTCTTCGTCCCCATGGGGCGCCACCTGCTGGGTGAAGGGGGAGAGTCCGCCGGCGCGGCCGCTGCGGTCATCGGGAGCGAGGCGTTCACGGTCATCGCGCTCGTTACGCGCTTCCCGCAGTTCCCGCTCGACGCCCGAGGCATCGGGGCGCTGCTCAAGAGTCTGGCCGTCGCCGTCGCGATCCTCGTCGTCGACCGCTTCATCCGCGGGCTCGGCCCGGGCCGCCTCATCGCCGACGGCCTGCTGTACGCCGCGATTGCCTTCGCGATCGGCGTCGTCCGGATCGACGACGTCAAGCGCACCATCCAGCTCTTGCGGATGAGGGGCGCCAAGGTGTCCACTGTGGCTGCAGGGGTTCGGGAATGACCGTCAGGGAACCGGAGCACGGGGCGTCGCGCAGCGTCGGCGTGGCGCCCGCCGCGGCGACGCCGAAGGCGAGCGTCGTCCTCGCCACGTACAACCGGCTCGACTTGCTGCGCCGGTTGCTGACGTGCCTCTCGAGGCAGACGCTGCCCGCGAGCGACTTCGAGGTCATCGTCGTCGACGACGGGTCGAAGGTGCGCGTGAAGGAGCACATCGATCCGCGCCAGTACCCTTTCCCGTTCGCGATGATCGAACAGGATAACGCGGGTCCCTCGCCGGCGCGTCACCGGGGGGCGCTCGCGGCGCGCGGCGAGATCCTCTTCTTCGTCGACGACGACATGGAGCTGCCACCGAAGTTCCTCGAGAAGCACCTCGGCTACCACGCCAGCGGGCGCCCCACGGCGGTGTTCGGGCGCTACGCGTCGGACCCGGCGATCGGGACCAAATCGATCTTCGAGCGATACCACGGGGTCAAGTGGGACGAGCTCTCGCGCGACGTCGCGAGCGGCAAGGTGCACGTCGATGGGACGCTCCTCGCGACGGGGAACGTGTCGATGCGCCGCGAGGACTACCTCCGCGTCGGCGGGCTCGATCTCTCGCTTCCGCGGGCGGAGGACATGGCGCTCGGGCTCGACCTCGAGGAGATCGGCGTCTCGCTCGTATTCTCCGACGACGCTTACTCCGTGCACCTCTCGGATCACACGCAACCGGAGAAGTGGCGCAAGCGCGCCTTCATCCACGGAACGCTGGAGCCGCGGATCGCGCGCAAGCACCCGACGATGGCGCACGCCGACCCGTGGCGGTTCGCGTTCTCGCTGCCGATGACAGGACGAATCCTCTGCCTGCCGTCGGTCCTGGCGCCGGCGCTCGGCGAGAAGCTGGCGACGGTCGTGTACGGCACCGCCGAGGTGGCCGACAAACTCGGCTTCGAGCGCCTGGCGATGCGCGGGGCCGGGCTCGTCTTCGGGATGGAGTACTTCCGCGGGTTGCGGACCGAGGCGGGCTCTCTCCTCGGCGTCGCCGATCGCTGCATCGGCTTCTTGAAGAAGGCCGCCGTGTCGGATAGGCCTATGAGCGGCGTCCCTGGCTGGCTGTCGCGCGGGGTGCGCGCGGCGACGGCGAGTCGCTGAGCGCGGGGGGCCGTCTTATTCTGTGCGAGAGTCGCACCCGCAGCTCTCAGGGCGCGTGCTGGTACATGGGGTCCGCGCCCGGACCGTCGAGTGATTGCAGAAACGCGACGAGGTCGGACTGCTCGAGATCGCTCAAACCGAGCGACTTAATTTCGTTCGTACCCGGGTAACCGCTGGAGTCGCCCCCCAGGTTGAAAAACGTGATCACTTTGGCCAAGGAAGAAATCTGGCCCGTATGCATGAACGTGGGCCGCATGTCCACGCACCTCAACTTGGGAGTGCGAAACGCGCCTTCCATGGCGGTGGTGACCGCTGCCGGAAGTCGTCCGTCGTCGCCGTCGCTGTACGCGCCGTGCGTATTGAGCGGGTCCGCGAGCGCCGCCGCGATTCCGGTCGCGGCCCCGTGATCGTCCGAGTCGGTGAAGGCCTGTTGCACGATCTCGGGGCGAAGGCCGACGTTGTGGAATTTCTCGTCGGACATGAAGGGTCCCGCGTGGCACGTGACGCAGCCGGCCTTGCCGACGAAGAGGCCGGCACCGCGCTGCGCTGCCCGCGAAATGGCAGACGGGTTGCCGTGCATCCAGGCATCGAAGGGCGATGGGCCGCACGTAAGCAGCCGCTCGAATGCCCCGAGCGCCTTTCCCACGTTGACGACGACGCGCGTGACGGCCGTCTGGTTGGCCGGAGACAGGCCGTCGAATTCCGCGTGGTCTCCGGGCATGCCGTGGAACGTGGCGTCGCACGTCGGGGCGGGATCGGAAGGGATCTTCGGCTGGCATCCGGTGAGCTGCGCGCTGAGCTGCGGAAACTGCGTGGCGTCGCCGAGCGGCGGCATCGGACCAAAGACGGCCTGGTAGTCGGTCTTATACCGCTGGTACACTTGTTCGGCCATGAACAGACGGGAGCTGTTCATCTCGACGACGGTCTCGAGCGGCCCGAAGACCTGGTTGTAGAGGGCGTCGTGCTTCCCGTCCCACATCACGATCTTGGACTGCCCCACGTCCAGGAGCGACGGCGCGCGGCGCCTGCCCCAACCCGCTCCCAGGGAAATCTGTCGTTGAAACGAACGCGTATCGGAGAAGCCGCTCGCGGGCAGGTGGCAGCCGGCGCAAGCGATGCGTCCGGTCTGGCCGGGGGACCCCAGCGACGCGGGGCTCCCGTCGTTGTCCGTATCCAGAAGCGGTCCGGAGAAGCCCGCTTCGTAGAAGAACCGTTGCCCGAGCTGCGCGGCCGCCGCGTCGTCGGCCATCTTGTTCGAGATGTCCTGCGGGGGCGCGGGGAGCGAGCTGGGCGACAGGAGTGCGAGCGCTGCCATCTGATCCGGCGTGAACACCGGATCGGGGTCGTTTGCGTCTTGCACGGAGGCGTCGACCTTCGGCCCCGCCGCGGAGACCGCCCCGCAGGCGCTCCCCGCCGCACCTGCGAGGCCGACGCCAAAACCGATCGTCAGTAAGCGCCGCATGGCAGCTTCGATTCATCCCACGTGGGGGCCGGCACGCCGCTCTTGAAAGCGACGTCATCGAAGTGGCGTTTCGTCTCGTCGCACTGATGAACGTGCATGAAGGAGTAGGGCTTCGGGTCGGCGCAGATCAGCTCGTCGGGTGCGCCCTCGTGGTAAAGGACGTCGCCCACCGTCACCGTCACCGCGCCCTGCAGCGCGAAGTTGCTCGGGAAGCGCGTGCATCCCGCGGGCCTGCCGTCCAGGAATACATAGGCTCGCTGCGTCGAGACATACAGGTCGAAACGGGTGAGGCGGTCCATCCCGGCGTGCTCGAACGGTGTGTCCGTGGGCAGGAGCACGGTCCCCATCTGGTCCATCTCGCAGTCGATGAATCGATGCTCGGGCGCCTGATTGTTCACGTCCCACGGGTGTCCGTTGACGAGACCGTGAATGGCTTGCGCCTCGATGCGCATCGACGGCCCCGTAATGGACTGGATGAGGAGCGTATTGTTGTTGGGGTTGGAGAGCCCCTCTTGGACCGGAGGGTTCTGATCCGAGATGATGAGCTGCGGATAGCGCCGGTCGGTGCTCACGATATCGACCGACATCGTGGCGTGCAGGAACTTCGTCGGGTCGCTATCGACGTTCCCCTTCGGGCGGGCGGTGAACCGCATCTTGCCCGTGACGTCCTGCCCTGCATCGTCGTACGCAATCCACAGCTGTCCGAGCATTGGGCCGAACGTGGCGACTTTGATGCCCATCGGCTCGTCCAGCCGGTAGGCGCTGATATCGACGAAGTCTGTCGACTGCCAGCGCTCGCAGTTGTAGTCCGTGCAACCCGAAACCGGCGACGGCGCCAGGTCCGAGCCGACCGCGAAGCCCTGATAGAAGTCCCAGTCGGCAGGGTTGTGGGGTTGCGGCGCCACCTGCACGAACGACCGTGCGACCGCCTTCGGCGTGGTCATCGTGTCGTATTGCCCGTTCACATAGACCTCGCCGCTCGCTGAGGCGGCCTTGAGATCGTCGAGGGTGTCGAACGTTTGATGCGGTGGCGCGTCGAGGTGCTGCGCCGCCAGAAAACCGCGGTAGGGGCACCCAGAGTCCAGAGCCTCGACGACGAGCACCGTCGGCTGGGTGATGCCCGACCACTCCAGATGCCATAGCGGACCGTTTCCTTGGTTTGCCGCGCGCTTGTAGCGCTCTTGCCCGACGGCGAGCTCGATGTGCGGATCGGCCGTCTGGTAGAGCACGGCCATGAGCGGCTTCGTTCCGTTCGCCGGGGCGGTAAGCACCTGGAACGCAGGCGCGGGAGGCGTCGTGTCGCCCGAGTGCGACCCCATGTCGGCCGCCGTGAAGTAGTACTGGGAGTACTGGCTGTACGACTTCCCCGGTACGGTCTGGGCCGTCTGCGAAGAATAGATCGTTTGCGTCATCGAGCTGCTCGCCGACGGCACATAAAACGCGATGCCGTCGTCTCGCCACTTCTGGCTGAGTAGCGTCTGGCGCTGTCCGCTGTCGGTCGTGTAGACCTTCAATCGGCTCTCGCGCCACCCGATCTCGTAGCCGTTGGTGTAGCCCGCGACCGCGTAGACCGGCAGCCGATCGGAGGCCGGCGTCACGTACACGTACCCGAGGGTCGGGGTGCTCGGGATCTGCGCAGTCCAGGCATATTGGCCGTTGCTGACGACGAGACCGGCATTGCCCTTGTTCTGATTGTTCGGCAAATCGTAGGTCTGCCGCAGGCCCGCGCACCGATAAACCGCGTTCTTTGCGGTAATCGACCCGTCCCCGTTGACCGTGATGTCTTGGTCATTCGGCAGCGCGTAGACGCGGTAGTCGAGCGCGCCGTCCACGGGATCGAAGTCGAGGCCGACCGAGTCCTCCCTCATAATCCCGATGACGTTCGTGAGCGTCGGAAGCGAGGGCAGCTTCGTGGGTACGCCGCCGTCGGTCTGCCCGATGGGCGTCCCCGAACCCGGCAGGCCACCGTCCTCCCCCGGTTGCACGCCGCCTCCGCTCGAGCCGCCGGAGCCGCCGGAGCCGCTGGTTGCGGAGTTGGACGGCTTGGACGAGGAGCAGGCGCCGCAGGCGCAGAAGAAGAGGAGGGCAACCCCCAACGGCAAGCACAATCGAGCTATCAATGTCGTCCTCCTCGTTGAAGTGGCAGCTAAGGGCGATTCTGGGCAAGCTTAGCGCGCGCCCCCTCTGGCGTCAGGTCAGAAGCGCACGTTTAGGTACGATGCCCGCGCCAACTCCTCGGGCCGGTAGCGTGGAATCACTCAGCCTTCGACTCTAGTAACCGCTTGCATTGCTATCGGCCGATCCCCGAGGGGCGACTGCACGGCGCGGGGCGGAAATAGCTTCTCACGCAGTCGCTGGACGGGCCCCTCGATGAGGTTCCCGAGGACGATCCCCCCTACGATCGACGCGATGACATAGGCGATCGTGTGGAGAACCCACGTCACCTCGTGCGGGAAACCCAGGCGCATTCCCATCTTGAGGGTGTACTCGTAGGCCTCCCAGCTCGTGTCGCGGTGCCAAAGATAAATGGAATAGGAATACGTCCCGATGTACGCGATGAGGCGCGTCGCCCGCCATTGGATCCACGGCCCCGCTGGGATGTGAATGAAGCACACGAGGACGATCGCGTAAGCCACGTAAAGCGCGGCTAAGCCGAACGTCAGGCGGAAGACTCCCGACGCGAGGAACGAGGGGATGAAGAGCAGCGCCGCGCCAGCGAGCAGCGGAACGCGATACTTCAGGATCGCCGGCAACACCGTCGGCCGGTACGCGTGCAAGTAAGCGAGATTCACGCCGAAAAAGAGAGCATCCATCGGGATGCGCCGATCGAGCTGCGTGACCGACGCGAAGATGTATCGCTCGAGCAGGAAGCCGACGCTGAGGATCGCCGACGCCCAGGGCACGTAGCGAAGAGCCGCGGTCCCCCGGTTGCGCGTCAGCGCCCAGAGAAACAGCGGCAAAAGGACGTAAAAATGCTCCTCGACGGCCAAGCTCCAGAGCTGCGTGCGAGGACATTCGATGAAGTTCTGGACGTGGACGAAGGCCATCCACGTGCGCGACCATGCGTCCGCAAGGCTGCCTCCCGGCAAGGCCGCGGTCCGCACCAGAACGACCATCAGAAGGATGTAATACGGCGGCCAGATGCGGAGAATGCGCCGAATCAGGAATCGGCCAACGTCGAGCGTCCCGTACTTTTTCAGCTCGGCGAAGAGCAGGCCGCCGATCAAAAACCCGCTCAACACGAAGAACAGGTCGACGCCGGTCCAACCGAACCGATGGATCATGATGTCCACCGGTCGGAGCATGCCCGACCAACCCCGCGCGACGCTCGGGCTGTGCGCACCGAGGACCAGAAGTATCGCGACGCCGCGGAGGATGTCGAGCTGGAGGACCCTCGCGTCCTTCGCCGGCACGGCCGGGCGCTGCGGGGGTATCAAGGCGGGCTGCGACGTCCCGCGAACGCCGGAGACGCTCGGCTCTGGTACGTTCGACTGGATGTTCACTTGGTAGTTCCTCTAATCCGCGCCGATCTGCCAGAGGCCGCCCGCGAAGTTGGCGGAGTAGAGGATGTGATGCAGGCTATCGTAGGCGAGGTATATGCCCCCGTGATCGCTCGAGGGTCCGACGGGGGTCGGTAGATTGGTCCAGGAGCCCGCGTTGCTCTGCGGTGCGATCGAGTATCCCAGCTGGAATTGATTGCTCACGACGAGATTCGTACTCGTCGGAAGGAGCGTCGTTCCCTTGGGGGAATTCGGGATGAACGACCAGGTGCTGCTGTCTTGCGGCGCACTCTTCAGGACCCCGCCCTGAAGAGAGGGCATGTAATAGCTGCCGGAAGAATCCTGGTAGAGGTACGGGTTGTACACGTTGCAGCTGGTCTGCGCCCCGCTCGGCATCGAGACCGGCTTCCAGGACATCCCCTCGTCCGTCGTTCGGAACAGGCCTCCGAAGAGCGAGCAATAGAGCCAGGTCGTCCGGCTTAGCATGACCACACCGCTGTTCTCGCCCCACGCGGTCGGAATGCTGATGAGAGTCCAGGTCGCCCCCTCGTCCTTGCTTTCCGCGAGACACGTCTGCGTGGCGCAGACACCCGTCGCGCCGTTGCTGCCGTGGGACTCGACGAGCAAGTGCGTATGATCCGAAGGATCGATGTTGACGCTGTCAATCTGACCCTTATACGAAAAAGCATTCAATATGTCGTCGGGCAGAACCTGGTCCCAGTCCATGCCGCCGTTCGTCGTCTTGAACAACCCGCCTGCGCCGTAGCCCTCGACCGTGTACATTACGTCCGGCGCGCGCGGGTCGAGCGCCATGCTCCAGGGTCGACCGGAGGCCATCAGGTCGGCGTTCCTGCCCGTGCTGGCGAGAGCCCAGGTCGCGCCGCAGTCGGTGGATCGGAAGATACCCTTGGAATCGGCGCCCACGATGACGACCGCAGGATTGTCGGGGCGAACGACGACGGACGTGATCCCGGTGGTCGTGTTCGCGTAATTCGAAGCGGGCGGCGAAGCGTTCTCCCACACGCTTCCAGCGGGTTTGCACGACGCATTGGTCACGGCACCATCCCAGAGGGGGCCCGCGTCGAACGTGCTCGAAGCACCGCCGTCGCTGCCGGGCCCTGTCCCTTGCATTTGGCTCGGCGACCATGCCCCCGGCCCTGAGGAGCACGCCGGAGCGCACGCTGTCAGCAGCACGGCCCAAGTCAAAAGGATCGCTCCATGGCCCATCGGCCGAATCGTAGTGCAACGCGATCTCTGTGCAAGGCGTTTGCAGGCGTTTGAGCGCCTGCGCGCCGGTGGGGGACCCTCCCCGCTTCCCCCGGGGAAATCCCTCACGATTTCACGAAGGAACATTACGGAAGGCCTTTCGGGCCTCGACCCTCGTCGCTCCGAGCTCCGACCCGCACAATTTGGGGCGCATTCGAAACCAGGACCGTCCTGGCCCGTTACTCCAGAGGCACGAGCGCGGGGTACCAGTGAAGGCAAAGGAGCGCCCAGATCAGGATGAAGAGAAATACCATCCCCTGGGTGCGGCGGACTGCGCGCGCCGGCTGGACCTTCGTTGCCAGACGTATCGGGACGATGAAACTCACAAGGACGACCGAGAGGATGATGAGCTTCGCCATGCGCCCGCCGCTTAACGCTCACGAAGCTCACGCTTCCGCGGCGGCAGCTGTCCTTCCCCACACTCCGGCGACGACTGGCAGCCGCATCGCCATGGCGTAGCTAATGGCGAGGACGTACATCGTTTGTGGAGAGAATATGCCCATATCGCCGTACAGCTGATTGGCGCAAACGATCATCTGGGCGGCGCCCACGCTGGCAATCTTCGCCGCTGCCCGGTTGTCCGTCATGCGCGCCACCCGCGTGTTCAAGAAGACCGCCGTCGGTACCGCTAGCCAGAACCCCGCGAACCCGAGCATTCCAGTGAACGCGAGCAGACCGAGGATGCTGTTGTGAGGCATGTACTGCCAAAGCTCGAACGCGGATATGTCGTATTTGTGGGTCAGGCACGCGTAGGGCTGGCCCCAACCGGCGCCGGTGAAGGCGCTGCTGAAGTTCGCCGTCGCAATGAGCCCCAGGTTCTCCGCGTTGCGCGCGAGGGTCGACGCGTCCTCCTGGGTCGACACGCTCGCGAACGCGTGCAGGGGGAGGAATATCGCGCCCTCGTGCCCCCAACCCACGGCTACGTAGACCGCCAGGAACGGCGCGGCAATCAGCACCGAGCGGCGAATGACGCGCTTGGCTCTGCTCGGCGGCAACAGAAAGTAGAGGACGACGAGGCCCATCAAGAGCGACACCCAGGCCAGGCGCCGGCTGTTGAACTGAATGGCGCCCAGGATGAGCACGATGATCGCCATCGAGCGCCAGGTGTAGGGGACCGAGCGCCTGTCCAGAGACTCCACGACCAGGATGAGGATTGTCACGACCCATGGAATGGTGTCGTCGTGAATCGTCAAAAAGGCCCCGCTCTCGCCGAGCAGCTTTTGTCCCCAGGTAAAATAGGATATCCAGCACATGACCGCGCGGTACAGGGCCGCGGTCATGATCCACTTGTTCAGGGCGCGATAATGTTCCGGGGTCCGGAACGTCGTCGCCACCGTGAACGCGAAGAGAACCATGCTCAGGATGAGGTACGTCTGCCAGCTGGCGTAGCGGGCGTCCCCTCCTCGAAGCATGCCGTACGCGAACCAGGTGACGGTCGTGCCGACCACGAGCCACAGTGCGTTGCGCATGGGAGCGACGAAGCCATCCCGCGTTCGCTTCGACAGCGATACGCCGAGGATGATCAACATAACCAGGTCGAACGGACGGAGCTTGATCGGGCTCGGCTCGAGCAAGTACTCGTGAACCCAGACCATCGGCGCGAACATGTGCCGCTTGTACGCGGCCGCCGATTCGTCGACGAACACGAGAAACAGGAGAAAGCCCAGCAAATGCCGCACGGCGCGACCCCTTACGCCGACCCGGAGTCCTGCCTAGCCGCCGACGCGAAGCCCTCACGATTCGTCAGAGGCGTACAGGCGGCGGGTGACTCGGCGCGTGCGGCCGACCGGCTCATGAAGGGCTCTTCGCAAACACGGAAGAAGGCGTACGCGAGCGCCAGAATGACGATGGCTCCGGGGCCCATGAACACGGCGAACATCGTCACAGGAGCCAGATGCGCAGGCGCGAGAACGTACTGCCACAGGATCTGCAAGAGCGGCGCGTGGATGAGGTAAACGCTGTAGGAAAAAGTGCCGATGAAGGCGAGCGGCTTCCACGAGAAGACGCGCGCGGTAGCGACGCCCGGCGCGCGCGACGCGATGACCAGCGTGCTCATGGCCGCTACGCCGACGAACGCGTCGAGAAGGTGGTAGCGCGCTACCGCCAGCTCCCAGCCCCACACGTAGCAAAGCGCGCAGACGGCGCCGAGGCTCAGGACGGCGAGCCAACCCCAGAGCGCGCTCGCCCGTGCTCGGAGCAGAGACGGGCGTTCCCCCTGGACGACGGCGGCGGCCAGCATGCCCAGGGTGAACAGCCCCAAGTACTGAGGGGCGGCCCGCACGACGCGCGTGTCGCCGAATCCGAACCGGATGGCGTACCCGAGGACGAGCGCCGTCCCGACGGTGATCGCGGGCCCGTACTTTTGCCAGCTCCATACGAGGGCCGGAAACAGGAAATAAATCTGCCACTCGACCGCGATCGACCAGAATACGTAGTTGATCTTGCTCGTTCCGAACAGGTCCTGCACGAGGACGAGGTGACTGATTACCGCAACGGCATTGACGTGGATCGGCACGTCCCACAGGGTCCCGGTGGGCTTGCCGATGATCGTAAAAATGGCGAGCAAGCAAAACGCGAGCGCCCCGTAATACGGCGGCAAGATCCGGCGCGCGCGCCGCTTGAAGAACGCCGATGCGCCCCCGCGCAGCTGGTTGCCCGCTCGGACGACGGGCAACATCAAGCAGAACCCCGAGATCACGATGAAGACGGTGACGGACAGGTGTCCCGCCACGAGCGAGTACGTGAAGAGCGACAGGAAGGACGGCGGAAACAGGTGGGAGGGGTTCCACGTCTGCGCGTACGCGTGATTGATGTAAACGACGTAAGCCGCAAGGGCTCGGAGCCCCTCGACATGCGCGAGATGAAGGGGCGCGCTGCCGCCTGCGCGACTCGCGTTAGCCGTTGACAACGTCGAAGCCATCCAGACTGTAACGCTAGTTCGCATCGAACCCGCCGTCCAACCCCAACCCGGCCCGCAAAGCCGACTCGCCAGCAT
>Ga0102924_1003849_pt1 | contig 15505 bp, 18 predicted proteins | sample PaiPotPPM11metaG_FD_80116 | JGI IMG/M metagenome (GOLD analysis project Ga0102924, IMG submission 80116) | Iron sulfur acid spring bacterial and archeal communities from Banff, Canada, to study Microbial Dark Matter (Phase II) - Paint Pots PPM... ... | reverse complement strand
GCTCGACTCGAACCCGGCTCGCGCGGTGCTGTTCCGGGCCGAGGGCAGGGTCGTATCGGGCGGCGTCGACGTGTCGCTGTTCGCGGCGCTTGCCGGTTCACACGCGGCCGATAGGCAGTTCGGCCGGCTGGTCGGCATCTCGCGCCGGGTGGAGCGCCTCGAATGCCCGACCGTGTTCGCCGCCCACGCGCTCTGCCTCACGTGGGCGTTTGAGTTGGCGCTGGCCTGCGATCTGATACTCGCGGCGAACTCGGCGAGCTTCGGGCTGGTCGAGAAGGTCGTCGGGCTGACGCCCGCAGCGGGAGGCACCCAGCGGCTGGCGGAGCGGGCCGGAAGCGGCCGAGCGCGCGAGTTCGTCATGACGGGTGTGCCCTACGACGCTGCGACACTCGAGCGTTGGAACGTAGTCAACCGCGTGCTGCCCGACGACGGGTTCGACGCGGCGGCGCGTGCGTTCGCGGCCGAGCTGGCCGCTGGTCCGACCCGCGCGCACGCCGCGACCAAGCAGGTGATTCGCGACTACCTGGAGGGCGGCATCGACCTCGCCGATGAGCGGGTCGGACGGGTCGCCGGCGCGCTGTTCGAGACGCAGGACCTACAGCAGGCGGTCGCGTCGTTTCTCAAGGACGGTCCTGGTAAGGCGACCTTCTCGGGTGGCTGACGCCGTGCACGGCACCCTGATACTTTTCCCGCGCCGGATGGGAGTCCGCGCGCCCACTCGGCCAGGACCGACGAGCGCGCAGCAGAGGTGGGTCGATGCCAACAGGTACCGTCAAGTGGTTCAGCGACGACAAAGGATTCGGGTTCATAACGCCCGATGAAGGGGATCGCGACCTGTTCGTCCATTTCTCAGGCATCAGCGGCGAGGGCTATCGCTCGCTGGCCGAGGGAGTCAAGGTCTCCTACGAAGAAGAGGACGGCCCGAAGGGCCCTAAAGCCGTCAACGTCACGAAGATCTAGGCTTACCGCAACGCTTGAGGCCGAGGGGCGACCGCAACCTCGACGCGCCGATCGTGTTGAATCTTTTGTCAATGAAGCGTTCTACCGCCGTTATAGCGTCCGCAATTGCGCTGCTAGCAGCCGCTGCGACGACATGGGCCGTCACGACGACCAAGCCGCCGCTCGGGAGCCAGCTAGGCACGAGCGTCCAGCTCGGAGCGCCGGTCTCCTCCGACCCGGTCAAAGCTCCCGCCTGCCCGACGGGCGTCGCGCCAGCCAAGTGCCTGATCGTGCTGACCCGCTCAACGGCAGTCGAGACCCTCACCGATGGCGTGGCAAAGCCCGTCAAGGTCCTCCTGCCAGGCGAGATCGTCTCGTTCACGATCGGGCTCGCACAGCTGTCGAGCGACCCCAAGACCGCGGCGACCGACATCAAGAACCTGGGCGCGGCCTACGGCGGACCGGCGGAGGCTCAGATCACGATCGTGAAGCCCGGGCGCAACTTCCGATGGACCGTCGTCGCCGAGGGTCCGGTGGTTCGTCTGCAGCCTTATCTCGGCTACGTTGTCCAGTTCCCGCTGAGGACTCCGCTCCAGGTGACCCCGTCGGAGGCGGTCGCGCTGACCGTGCCGACCTGGGCGCCGATCCTCTCCTACAACCTGACCGCCAGCAAGTTCTCGTACCGCCAAAGCCGGTCCACGGCCTGCTCGCAGCCCGCTCCTACGCAGAGCGCCCAGCTCGTTGTGTCACAGAGCGCCTCCTACCTCTGCGGGTACCCGGGTACGCGCGTCCAGTACGGCGCAACAGAGTTGACGGCGCCGGTTGCGCCGACGACCACCACGACCAAGAAGAAGTAACACTGGCGCGCGGTGGGCTACGCGGCTAGCCGATACCGGCGCCGCCCGAGCCCGTGCTCGTCGCGCCGCCGCCGGTACTGGCAGCGCCAGTCGTGCCGCGGCCTGCGCCCGCGCCGCCCGAGTTTCCGGTACCGGCACCGGTCGTGCCGCCGGTCGTGCCGCCGGTCGTGCCGCCCCCCGTCCCGCCGCCGCTGGCCCCCGACGTACCGCTTGACGACGCGCCACTGGTCGTGGTGGTGCTTGTGGAGGTGGTGATCGTGGACGGTGTCGTCGTCCGAGCCGAGCCCGTCGGGACCGTCAGCGAGGGCGCACCCGACGTATCCGTCGTGCCCGAGCCGCCGCCGCCGCACGCGGCGATGCCCGCCGTGAGCATGGCGCAGATGGCCGCGGCGGCCGTCCTCTTCATGACCCTATTCACGATCAGCCGCCGAGCGGCTCCATCCGCCGACCGCAGTGTGGGCAGTCATTGAGATCCTTTTGGGCGAGCTGATCGCACCAGTTGCAGAAACGGAGGTTGTCGACGGCCCACGGCAGCTCCGACGGAGTCGGCGCGAGCGGTAGGAGCGCCGCGACGATCTCCAGCTCCTCGCCGGTTTCGCGGTCGCGATAGATGCGATCGGGCGCGGCCTCGATGACGACCTCGCGGCCGGTAGAGGGCGTCCGCATCCGGTACTTCTGGCGTGTGCGCATGCGGCGCCATCGTAGCGAGAGCCGTGGCGCGAGGAATCCGCACGCTTGGATAGAGTGCGCGCCCGTGAAACGCGCTCTTCCCAGGCTGGCCGCCGGGCTGCTCGCGATCGGCGCGCTGGGCGGTTGCGCGCTCAAACACCCGACCGCCAACCTGTCCAAGGGCAAGACGCTGTTCGTGGCCAAGTGCGGCTCGTGCCACACGCTGGCTCACGCCGGCACAACAACCGCGACCGGCCCGAACCTCGACGACGCGTTCCGGCAGGATCGCGCCGACGGCGTCAAGAGCACGTCGATCCAGGGCCTCGTCGACTACTGGATCCAGTATCCGAACACGCAGGGCGTGATGCCCGCCCGGCTGCTCAGCGGTCAGAACGCGCAAGACGTCGCGGCATATGTCGCGCTGGTCGCGGCGATTCCCGGCCAGGACACCGGGTTGCTTGCGCAGGCGGGCGCCGTGACCGGCACTAGTGCGGCGGCCGGCAAGGCGGTCTTCACCGGCATCGGCGGATGCGGCAGTTGCCACACGCTGGCAGCGGCTGCCACAACAGGGACCGTTGGACCGAACCTCGACACACGCCTGAAAGCCGACTGCGCGCTGCCGGCGTCGCAGAAGCTCCGCGGAGCGACGCTCCAGAAGTGCATTCAGACCGCGATCCTCAAGCCGTACATGTTCCTCCCGTCCGGTTACGCCGCGGGCGTGATGCCGGCCAACTTCTCCACAAAGCTCAAGGCGAACGAGATCACCGCGCTGGTGAACTTCCTCTCGACCGCGGCAAAGTAGCGCGCGACGCCCCTACGAAACGGCCCGCACGACCAGCACGATCGCGACGATCACCGCGACTAAGCCGACGAAGTAGACGAGCGTCTGGAAGGCCTCGGCCTCTGAGTGCAGCGGGTTCGGAAGCCTCAGAGCACGTACACCGCGGTATAGACGACGATCCACATCGCGTCGACGAAGTGCCAGTAGATCCCCGGCACCTCCATCCCGAGGTGATGCTCGGGCGAGTAGTGGCCACGGAACGAGCGGATCGTGACGATCAGGAGCGCGCACAGACCGATGAACACGTGCGCTCCGTGCAAGCCTGTGAGCGAGTAGAAAATCGTCGCCTGGGCCGTGTCGTGCGGTGCCCAGCCGAGGTGCACGTACTCGTTGACCTGCACGAACAGGAACGTCAGGCCGAGCAGGAAGGTGGCGACCATCCCCGCCTTCAAGCCGAAACGGTTGCCGCTCTTGATCGAAGTCAGCGCCCAGTGGATCGTGAACGACGACGAGATCAGGATCGCCGTGTTGACGCCGGCGACGGCCTCCGGGATCGTCGTATGGGGCGCGGGCCAGTGGTCCTTGGTCACGATGCGGACGAAGAAGTACGCCGTGAAGAACGCCCCGAAGATCATCACCTCGGAGATGATGAAAAGCAGCATCCCGAGCACCGGCGCCTCAACACGCGAGGAGCGGTTAGCCGGGGGTGGGCCGTGATGCTCGGCGTGGGCGATCGAGGCGGCTTCCATGATCAGGCGGTCGCGGCGGTCGGGATGTCCTCGTGGACGACGTGCTCGACGGGCTTGCCGGTGGCGTTGCGCACCCGTTCGATCAGATCGGCGCGCAGCCAGCCCGACTTGGTCGCTTGGAAGGTCGAGATGACGATGTCATTGACCCGGAAGTACTGGAGCGCGTTCATGATCGCGGTGTATGGGTCGGGATCGCCGATCATGCCGGCCGCGAACAGTCCGGCGGCATGGAGCCGGTCGAGTACGAGCGACAGGCGCGTTCGTGCGCGGCGAGCGGCTTGGCCGTCGCCGCCCTCCTGCGGGACGACCACGATGAACAGGTGCGCCTTTTCCTCTCCGGCCTTGGCCTTGAGTGCCTGGAGCAGCTCATCGCCCGAGGCGGTCCGGTTGGCGACCGCGAGCGTGACGTGGAACGGGAGGCCCTCGGCGTCGATGTCGGTGACGATGTGCTCGACCGGCAGCCCCGACGCGTCCCGGATGCGCTCGATGAGATCGCGACGCAGCCAGCCCGACCGAGTCTCGGGGTAGGTCGAGATGATGATCTCATCCGGGCTGTACTCGCGCACCCCGTCCATCGCCGAGATGTAAGGGTCGGGGTCGCCCACTTCACCGATGGCGTCGATGCCTTCGGCGTGGACGAACGACAGCGCAAGGTCGACGCGCGCTTGGGCGGCGTCGTGCACGGCGTCGTTGTAGATCACCAGGCCGGCCCGCGGCCTGTTTTGCGGCACGCACAGCACGAACCGCACATCGCCCTGCTCGGCTCGAGCGCGAACGGCCTCGATCAGCCCCTGGCCGCCGAGCGTCTCGTTGGCGACTACGAGGACGGTCTTCATTCGCGATGCTCCTCGGTTGAGGCCGCCGACGGTGCGCCGGACGCGGTCGTCACGCCCGCTGGGACCTGAGGCCTGGCCTCGGTCGGCGGCCTGAAAATGCCGTGAACGGCGCCCGGGACGCCGTATTCGTACGGGCCGCCGACAACGGTCGGGACCGCGTCGAAGTTGAAGATCGGCGGCGGCGAGGACACCTGCCACTCGAGCGTCAGCGCGCGCCACGGGTTGGAGGGGGCGCGCGGCCCGCCGCGCCAGCTCGAAACCATGTTGTAGAGGAAGATCAGCGTCGTCAGGCCGAGGATGAACGACGAGATCGAGATGATCAGGTTCCAGGTCGCGAACTTGGCCGCGTACTCCGCCACCCGTCGCGGCATCCCCTGAATCCCGATCAGGTGCATCGGGCCGAACGTCAGGTTGAAGAAGATGAACGTCAGCCAGAAGTGCAGCCTGCCGAGGCGGTCGTCGAACATCCGCCCGGTCATCTTCGGGAACCAGTAATAGACGCCGGCGAAGATCGTGAACAGCGAGCCGCCGAACAGCACGTAGTGGATGTGCGCGACGATGAAATACGTCTGCGAGACATGAATGTCGAACGGGATCATCGCCAGCATCACGCCCGAGATCCCGCCGAGCGTGAACATCGTCAAGAAGCCGAGCGCGAACAGCATGGGCGTGTCGAGGTGCAGCACGCCGCGCCACAGGGTCGCCAGCCAGGAGAAGATCTTGATCCCCGTTGGGATGGCGATGATCGCCGTCGAGATCATCATCGGGATGCGGATCCACGGCTGCATGCCGGACACGAACATGTGGTGCGCCCAGACGGTGAAGCCGAGCACGACGATGGCTAACAACGAGAAGGCCATCATCCGGTAGCCGAAGATCGGTTTTCGCGACTTGACCGCGATGATCTCCGAGATGATCCCGAACCCCGGCAGCATCATGATGTAGACGGCGGGGTGGGAGTAGAACCAGAAGATGTGCTGGTACATGATCACGTTGCCGTTGTTGCCGCCCAGGAACGCGTCGAAGAAGTGGAAGTGCAGCGCCGAGTCGAGCAGCACAAAGAACTGCGAGGCGGCGATGAACGGAGTCGCGATCACGACCAGCAGCGAGGTCGAGAAGTTCGCCCACACGAGCAGCGGCATGCGGAAGAAGCTCATCCCGGGCGCGCGCATCGTGATGATCGTCACCAGGAAGTTGAGCGCGGTGAAGATCGACGAAAAGCCGGCGAACTGGACGCCGATCGAGAAGAACAGCTGACCGATCGGCATGTTCGTCGAGAGCGGCGCGTACGCGGTCCAGCCCGACGCGAACGAGCCGCCCGGCGCCAGGAAGCTCATCAGCATGATCACGCCGCCGAGCGGCAGCAACCAGAACGACAGCGCGTTCAGACGCGGGAACGCCATGTCGGGCGCGCCGATCATCAGCGGCAGGACGAAGTTCGCAAGCCCGGCGAACACCGGAATGATGAACAAGAAGATCAGCACGGTCGCGTGGACCGAGAAGACGCCGTTGTACTGCTCCGGCGTGAGGAACTGCATCCCCGGCTTCGAGAGCTGGGCGCGGATCAGCATCGCGAACATCCCGCCGACGAACAGGAAGAAGAACGAGGTGACCGTGTACTGGATCCCGATCACCTTGTGGTCGGGGTTGACGCGGAAGTAGTCGCGCCAGCTGTGTGCCCCGTGGTCGGAATGGTCCTCGGGCCGCGTTGCGCGGCCGGCGGCCCAGTAGAGCCAGTAGTCGCACGTGCCGATCCCGACCAGGAACGCCAGCGGACCCGAGAACAGACCCACGAGCGTGATCGCGTGACCATCGATCACCGGATGCTGGTGCTCGAGGAAGCGGATCAGCGCGGTGATGCCGAGCGCGAACGCCAGGCCCAGCACGCTGAACAGCGCCGCTCGGTACCAGCCGGGTCGCCGCAGCTTGGGCGGCAGCGGAACACGCGTCTTGGTTTGGGGCGGTGACGCGGGGTGGGCGATCGTGGTGGTCGACATCAGTTGAACCTTTTCACTTCGCGGCGCTCGACAGGAAGCTGACGAGCTCCTGGATCTGGTTTGAGGTCAGGGTGTGGGCAAAGGTCGGAGGCATGATCCCGGCGTGGAAGCTGGACGGTATGTACTTGTACGGGCTGGTGATCGCGGTGTATATGCACTTCTGAAGCGGCGCGCCGCGGATGCGCTTGGAGGCGGCGGTCGCGCAGTCCGAGCGCAGGCGCACGTCGAGATCCGGCCCGACGGTCCCGGTCGCGTTCGCGGCGGCGAGCGTGTGGCAGCTGGAGCAACCCGCGGGGCTTGTGAAGACCGCCTCGCCGGGGGGCGCAGTCGACGATATGGGAGCGACGGCCGCGCCGTACAAACCCGAGTATGCCGGCGGTGCGCCGATCGGGGGCGGGGCGTTCGCGGGTTGGGCGGCCGTCCACGCCGCGAACGCGGCCGGGGTCACAACCCGCACCGTCTCGCGCATCAGCGAGTGCCCCGCGCCGCACAGCTCGGTGCACTCGGCCGGATAGGTGCCGAGCCGCGTAGGCGTCACACGGAGCGTCGTCACGATGCCCGGAACGGCGTCGATCTTCTCCGAAAACTCGGGCACGAAGAAGCTGTGGATCACGTCGAACGAGCGGAGCTTGAAGACCACCGGCTTGCCGAGGGGCAGGTAAAGCTCGGGCGAGATGATCGTCTTGCCATTGAGGTCAGGATATGAGAACTCGAAGGTGAACTGGCGCGCCGTCACGTTGACCAGCATTTCGCCCGAACGGCTCTTCTCGTTCGAGTGCAGGACCGTGTAGGCGTAGGTGCACAGCGACAGGATCAGGATCGCCGGCAGGACGGTCCAAACCACCTCGAGGCGCGTGTTGCCGTGAATCGGAGGGCCGTCCTTGTTCTCCTCGCCGGGGCGCATGCGGAACTTCCAGACTGAGAACAGGACGACGGTCTCGACAAGCACGAAGATCGGCACGGTCGCGATCAGGAGCACCGTGTAGAGGGTCTTGGCGTTCGAAGCCTGCTTCGACGCGCTGGCCGGGAACCAAGGGATCACGAGCGCGATCGGCATCAGGATCGCGAGCCCGATCACCCCGATCACGAGCATCTGAACGATTGGCCGCTTGCGCATGCTGGACTCGGGATCCTATGCGTTCTGGTCGACGAACGCCGCCGGACGGCGGCGTGCTGAACGGCACGTTATGCTGGTGGCAATCGTTGCAAGCTAGCCGGGAGAAGCCATGCAAGTGCGCGAGGGGATGTCGGAGGCAATACTCACGATCGGACCAGGCCACACCCTGCGCGAAGCGGCCAAAGCGATGCACGGCAGGAACGTCGGAGCCGCTGTTGTGGTCGACCCCGAAGCGCAAGGCCCGGGACTGATCACCGAGCGCGACGTCCTGACCGCGATCGGGACCGGTCGCAACCCCGACGAGGAGCTTGTCACCGATCACCTCAGCACGAATCTGACATTTGCCGCGCCTGACTGGTCGCTCGAGCAGGCGGCCGAGACGATGATCCGCGGGCGCTTTCGGCACCTGATTGTCGTCGACGGCGGCAAACTGGTCGGCGTCCTGTCGATGCGCGACATCGTGCGCGTGTGGACCGGCGACGGCGCGACCTGTGAGGTGCCCGCTGGGGCGGGGTAGGCCGACTCATGCGCCTGTGAGCGGCCAGAGAGTGCCCGGTGGGGTGGTGCACCAGCTGCCCCCGGACCTGCGTGAGGCGCTGATAGCAAACGCCACAGCACTCGGTGCCTGGAAGGACATCACGCCGTTGGCCCGCAACGAGTTCATCTGTTGGGTCGAGGACGCCAAACAGGCGACGACCCGGGAGCGCCGCATTCGCCGGACCCAGGAGGAGCTGGAGGAAGGCCAGCGCCGGCCCTGCTGCTGGCCGGGGTGCACGCACCGCGAGCGCAACGGTAGATAGCCGGGCAACTCGGCGACGAAATCGGCAGCTGTCCCGGATAGGCCGGCACCCGTCCGCTGCGCCGCTCCCAGCTCGTGCACGTGCGCGGCCAAGTTCGTAACGCGTTGTGCATCGTTCTTCGTCTCGTGAATACTTGGGCCCGGCACGTCGCGGGCGAACTCATGTGGGTGGATGTGATCGCGCGCTGGGAGATCGAGCCGCTGCGTCGCGCGCGACGCGGCGTCGACGAGCGGCTGCTGCTGGCGCTGCCTTGGCTCGGGCGCCTAGTGGTGTCCGCGACCGTTCGCGCCCCCGCCGGCTCGCGCCTTCGTCGCGCCTCGGTCACGCGCTTGATAGGGCTGGGAACGCCGCGAACAACCGCCGCGACTACGTGGCAATGTCAGCCCTCTTTGCGCCCGATATCGAGCTCTGCCTCTGGCCCGATGAGCCGGACTCCCGTCCAGCGGGCTTCGACGCGGTCTACTACGGCCGCTCCCTGATTGGCCGGCCGCCTCTGACACCGCCCGACCCATCAGGACTCGTCAGGTCGTCGGCTCGCCAGTTCCGCGTGCCGCGCATCTCCAGACGGGCGCGGGAACGAGCGAGATGCCCGTCACGCGAGGAAAGGAGAGCGCTACAACCCGCGGTCGGCGCTGCTGAAGCTCCTCAGACCGAGCAGCTTGGTCGAGACTTGTGCGTCTCGATCAGAGCATCTGTCAGAGAATCCCGGGGTGGCCCGGGCGACTGCTCGCCGCTAGGCGTGTGCGACTACCTCGCTCACCTCATTGCCCTCGATGGTCGTTCCGGAAGGAACCATCGACGGCACTAGGTCGGACGCGGCCTGCGCGTTCTCCTCTGAATCAAAGACGACCATCGATCGTCCGACCCCGTCGCCCCGGGTCCAATAGCCGGCCACGAAGCCGGGAAGCTCCTTGACCCGCGGCACGACCTGGTCGCGCAAGATCGTGGGGTCCGGATTATCCGAGAGCTTTACATTCACGAGCACAGCGTGCATTGCCGCCTCCATTGTTGTGGTCCATCCACCGACCCTATCCGAAAGCTACGCCTCGAAGTTGTGACTCTTTTCGTGTGGCCTCGTCCGCGATCACCGTCGCCCGCATCAGCAACGTGGCCCCTCTCTGGCGACAGCTCCCTATCAAAGGGGCAACGAGGCCTGTCGTCGAACTCTGGCGATCCACCCCGATATACCGGAGTCCAGGGCCATCGTTCACGTCGCCGGCGACCTCGGAGCTCGTCGGCGAGGCGCGGTGTTCCGCGGAACACCGCCGGGCCGCGCTAGTGCCTGTGCTCTTCAGGCAGCGACGCGACGTCGCGCGCCGTGTCTGAGACCCAGCGGAACACGCAGCCGATCAGGACGACGAGGCCGACCGCCGAGAAGATCAGATTGATCGTGGTCCCGATCACGATCACCGTGACGGCCGCTGCCGAGACGATCGGCAGCAGGCTCGACCCAGGCATGTGGATCTCCTCGCCGGCCGGAGGAGTCCGGTCAAGCGGCTCGCTCATGGGTGCACGTAGATGGCGGCCGCCAGGAACGTCAGCCCGAACATGATCAGGCACAGGGCGCCCGCGATCAGGCCGGAGCGGATGTTCTTGCGGGCTAGCTTGCGGTCCATGGGGCGGCGGGGATCATAGCTTCGCGTCGGCGACCATCGCGCCAAACAGCAGCGCCAGATAGCACAGCGAGAACAGATACAGGCGGAGCGCCGCGCGGCGGTCGGCCTTGCGGTAGAGCCGGATCGCCCCCGCGATGAAGAGCAAACCGAGCACCACCGAAGCCGCTAGGTAGATGCCACCGAACGCGCCCGCGCAGAACGGGAGCTGCGAGATCGCATAGAGCAGGAGCGTGTAGAGCACGATCTGGCGACGGGTCTCGTGCTCGCCGCGGACGACCGGCATCATCGGGACCCCGGCGCGCTCGTAGTCGTCCTTCATCAGCAGGCTGAGCGCCCAGAAGTGGGGCGGGGTCCAGTAGAAGACGATTGCGAACAGGTAGACCGCCGTCCAGGCGAGCGAGCCGCGCGTGGCGGCCCAGCCGACGAGCGGCGGCACGGCTCCGGCGGCGCCGCCGATCACGATGTTCTGGGGCGTGCGCCTCTTCAGGTAGACGGTGTAGAGGAGGGTGTAGCCGACGAAGCCCGCCAGCGCCAGCGACGCCGCCAGCACGTTCACCGTCAGCGAGAGCTCCAGGAACGACAGCGCCGCGAGCGCGAGCCCGAACGCAAGCGCCGAGCGCGGCGCGATGCGGCCCATCGGTATCGGACGCGACGCCGTGCGGCGCATGCGTGCGTCGATGTCGCGATCGAAGAAGTGGTTCACCGCGCCGGCGCCGCCGGCGGACAGGTAGCCGCCAAGGCACGTGAGCGCGATCTTGGAGACCGGCGGGCTGCCGGCGACCTCCATCGTCGTGATCGTCGTCAGCAGCAGGAGCGACTGGACCTTCGGCTTGGTGAGCTCGAAGTAGTCGGAAACCAGCTGGCCGAGCGGCGCGGCGGCGCGCTCGGAAAGTGCGGTTGCGGCGGTGCTCATCGCCTAAACCTTCGCGAATTGCTCGGACCCGCCGGTCTTCTGGCGCACGCCCGTCTGACGCTCCACCTCGCGACGGATGTCCCGCATCGGCTCGAGCGAACGCACGCGCGGGATCACATCGAAGTTGTTCGGCGGCGGCGGCGAGGTCGTGAACCACTCGAGCGTGTTGCCCTTCCACGGGTCCGGGCCGGCAACCTTGCCGACCTTGAGGCTACGGGCGACGTTGACGATCGTCATCAGGATCCCGGCGCCCAGGATGAAGGATCCGATCGTCGAGATCAAGTTGTAGGTCGACCATCCGAGGCCCGGGCCGTAGGTGTAGATACGCCGTGGCATGCCGGACAGACCGAGCGCATGCTGGACGAAGAAGGTCATGTTGAAGCCGATGAACATCACCCAGAATGACGCCTTGCCGAGCGTCTCGTTCATCATGCGACCGGTGATCTTCGGGAACCAGTAGTAGAGCCCAGCAAAGATCGAGAACACCGCTCCGCCCATCAGCACGTAGTGGAAGTGGGCCACGACAAAGTAAGTGTCGTTGAGTTGCCAGTCGACGGGGAACACTGCGAGGAAGATCCCGGTGATGCCGCCGATCGTGAAGATCGCAATAAAGCCGACCGCGAAGTAGAGCGACGTCGTCATCACGATCGACCCGCGCCATAAGGTCGCGATCCAGTTGAAGATCTTGACCCCCGTCGGAACGCCGATCAGGAACGAGCTCAGCATGAAGAACCCGAGCACGACGATCGGCACCGGCGCGGCGAACATGTGATGTGCCCAAACGAGCGTCGCCAGGAATGCGATCACTGCGGTCGCGGCGGCGATCGCCTTGTAGCCGAAGATCGGCTTGCGCGAGAACACCGGGATGACCTCTGAGATCATCCCGAACCCCGGCAGGATCATGATGTAGACCTCGGGGTGCCCGAAGAACCAGAACAGGTGCTGCCACAGCACCGGCGAGCCGTGGAAGGTCGGGTCGAAGAAGTGGGTGTGGAAGTGGCGGTCGGTCAGCAGCATCGTGACCGCGGCCGCGACGACCGGCAGCGCGACGATGAGCAGGATCGCGTACACGAGGATCGCCCACACGAACAGGGGCAACCGCCCCCAGCTCATCCCCGGCGCGCGCATGTTCACGATCGTCGCGTAGAGGTTGATCGCGCCCAGTAACGACGATATGCCGGTGATGTGGATCAGGAAGATCCAAGCGTCCTGACCACCCGACGGCGAGAACCCGATGCTTGACAGCGGCGGGTAGCTCCACCAACCGGCCTCGGGCGGGTTCCAGAACAGAGTGCAGTAGAACACGATCCCGCCGAACAGCAGCAGCCAGAACGACATTGCGTTCAGGCGCGGGAACGCCATGTCGCGCGCGCCGATCATCAGCGGCACGAAGTAGTTGCCGAAGCCCGCCATCACGGGCACGACGAACAGGAAGATCATCGTCGTGCCGTGCATCGTGAGCAGCTCGTTGTAACGCTCGCCCGACAGCAGGGTGTTGTTCGGGACGCTCAGCTGCAGGCGCATCAGGAGCGCCTCGACCCCACCGAGCATGAAGAACACGAACGTGAGGACCAGGTACATGATCCCGATCTTCTTGTGGTCGGTCGTGGTCACCCATTCGACCCACTTCTTGGTCGGGCGCGGCCCTTCGACCTCGTGGGCGGCGATCTGGGGGACCGGGCGGAGCTCGGTGGCGGTGGCTGACATCGCTTAGATCTGTCCGTTCTGGCTGAGGTAGGAGCGGAGCTGGCCGACCTGGTCGTTGGCCGAGCTGATCTGCTGTTGCTGCTGGGTCAGCCAGGTCTGATAGTCGGCGGCCGAGACGACTTTGACGAACGCGATCATCGCCGCGTGGTCGCGCCCGCACAGCTGTGCGCACTGGCCGTGGAAGAGCCCGGTGTGAAGCGCCTTGAACCACGTGTAGGTCGTGTAGCCAGGGACGGCGTCGACCTTGCCTCCGAGCGATGGCACCCACCACGAGTGGATCACGTCGCTTGCCTGGATGTCGAGCACGACCGTCTCGCCGACGGGCACGACCATTGTCGTGTACGAGTACGGGAGCTTGGCCGTGAAGTAGTTCTTGAGGCATCCGGCGCCGTAGGTGTAGCGCCAGATGTACTGGCGGCCCTGGATGCAGACGGTGAGGCGCTGGCCGTTAGGCGGCGTCGGCTCGGTGGTCGACGCCGAGAGCACGATGCCGGCGTTCGAGTTCGGCGGGTTGATGATGCCGGGCACCTTGATGAACGTGACCACAGTCAGAGCGACGAGGATCAGCGCCGCGGCGACTGTCCAGCCGATCTCGAGCCGTGTGTTGCCGTGGATCTGGGCGGCGACGGCTCCCTTCTTGGCTCGGAACTTGATCACCGAGTACAGCAGCGTCCCGAGCACGATCGCGAACACGACGGCCGCGATGTAGAGCACGATCTTGTAGAGCGAGTCGATCTCGTTGGCGTTCGGAGAGCCGCCCGACTTGGGGGTCAAGAAGTTCGCGAGCGCCGGCGAGGCGGTGAGCAGGGAGGCGGCGGCGGCGCTGGCGAGCGCGATTACAGCGATCCGGCGGCGTGTGGCGGCGGGACGCAAGGCGGCGGCATTCTATTTGAGCCGACAGGCCGAGGGGGTGAGGCCGAGCGACCCCAACCTATACTGGCCCCGGCTTGCGCGTGTCGAGGGCGATCAGACCGACGGCTTGGGCCCTCGTCGCGGTGGGGGTCGCCGCGCCCGTGCTCCGCCGGCGGCTGAAGGCACCACCCGCCGCCGTCTTGGGGGCCGCGGCGCTCGCCCCGGCGGCGTTGTGCGTCGTAGTTCCGCGCAGCCGCGCTCGGGCGGTCGCCGTCTGTGCGCTGAACATGTGGGCGTACGTGGCGGCGTACGAGATGCCCCACGACGATCCAGAGCGGCTCGCCGCACGCACCCGGGTTATCTACCCGATCGTCGCCGACCGCGTTCTTGGGCTGGGCGTTCCGCCGACCCTACGACTCCAGCGCGCGTTCTCGACACCGGGCCAGATCTCGCGCGTCGAGCGTGTGCTCGCGATGAGCCATTGGGTCTGGTTCGCGATCCCGCACGCGAGCCTGGCATTCATCCTCTGGAGGCGGCCGGACCGGTTCGCGCGATCCGCGGCCCGCATGTACGGCGCGTTCGACACCGGCGTGATCTTCTACTGGCTGATCCCCACCGCCCCGCCGTGGTGGGCCGCCCAGCACGGGCATCTTCCGGGCAAGGTCGAACTTCGCCGGATCATGATCGAGTACGGGCCGGAGTTCTGGGGTTCGGTCTGGAAGCCCCTCTACGATGTGCTCGGAGGAAATCCGCTCGCTGCGATGCCCTCGCTTCACTTTGCCACGTCGTTGATGGGCGCCCATCTGCTCTCCGAGGTGGGACCGGTCGCCGGGGCCGTTGGATGGACCTACGCCGCCACGCTCGGACTGGCGCTCGTCTACCTGGGCGAGCACTACGCCGCCGATCTGGTCGCGGGCGCCGCGCTGACCGAGACGATCCGGGCCGTTGCACCGCCTCTTGAGTCGGTCGCGGCACGCCTTGTGGCGTCGCTGCGGGCGCTCGAGGCCCGAGCCGGCACCGCCTAGCGCGTGACGACACGCTCGCCCACGACTCACGCGCCCGCTGCGGGGTCCCTTACCGAGGAGATGCCTCGGGTCACGTTCACGCGTCGCCGGCTGCTGGCGTTTGTGCTCTTTGTGGTCGCGTCGGTCGCGCTGATGTATTTCGTGCTCCCACAGCTGCTCGGACTACGGCAGACGTGGAGCCGGATCCAGCATGGCGACGCCTGGTGGCTTGGATTCGCGGCGGCGCTCGAGGTCGCGTCGATCTGGGGCTACGTCGCCCTATTCCGCGCCGTGTTCGCCCGTGGTGTGGAGGAGCGCATCGACCGGCGCGCGAGCTACCAGATCACGATGGCCGGCCTCGCCGCAACCCGCCTGTTCGCGGCCGCCGGTGCTGGCGGGATCGTGCTGACCTCGTGGGCGCTCCGCCGGGCCGGGGTCGAGGCGCGCGTCGCCGCGTGCAGGTTGGTCGCGTTCATGGTGTTGCAGTACGGCGTCTACATGGGCACGCTCGTGATTTGCGGAGTTGGCCTTTACCTCGGCGTGATCCCGGGGCGGCATCCGTTCGCTATCACGGTCGTCCCGGCGATCTTCGGCGCCGTCGTGATCGCTTTGTTCTTGGCGATGTCGCTGCTTCCCGAGGACTTCGGCCGGCTCGCTGGTCGTTGGAG
>Ga0102924_1003848_pt1 | contig 15506 bp, 12 predicted proteins | sample PaiPotPPM11metaG_FD_80116 | JGI IMG/M metagenome (GOLD analysis project Ga0102924, IMG submission 80116) | Iron sulfur acid spring bacterial and archeal communities from Banff, Canada, to study Microbial Dark Matter (Phase II) - Paint Pots PPM... ... | reverse complement strand
TGGGGTTGAGGTTGCACTGGCAGGTAGGGCCGTCGGGGTATGGGACCGCGTGGTCGAGGTCGCAGTAGACGGCCTGGGCGTTGCAGGCAGGCGCGGTGCACAACTGGTTGCGGGCGCGGACTAGGTGCCTGAGCTTGCGGCTGGGGACGTAGCGGTTCTCGGCGTTCCCGTGGTCGCAGGTATCCCGCGCGACGGGCTCGAGCGTGATATTCAGCCCTCGGAGGAGTCGGAGTAGCTTTGCCGCTTTCTCCGGTGGGCTTCCCGATGAGGGTGGACCGTGCTGTTGCCAGGGGTGCTGGCCGGCAGCGCAGCCGTGGGCTATGGCGGTGCCGTCGGCGGCGACGAGCGTTGCGCACCAGCGGGTCCTCGGGTGTGCGGACGCAGCCTTGACTAGGGCTTGGGTTTCTTGAGTGTCAAGGAGGCCCCAGCCCGCGGCCTCGCCGGGGGCGGTGCCCCAGCCCAGGAGAGTCCCGGCCGGGACGAGGAGATTGATCAGGGCAGGCAAGGGCGCTGGCCCGCAAGGCCGGGCTGGGTCGGCAGCGGCATCGGAAGCCAGGTCGGCCTGGGCCCCGGTCGGATCAGTGTCTGGTGGCCCCGATTTGGCTGGCGTGGCGGGCTCTGCCTTCATGCGGTCGAGTGGGTCGCGGCCCTGGGTGAGGTCGGTGAGGGCCAGTGCGCGCAGCCGGCCGAGGTTGCCGTCGATGCCTGCGTCCCGGAGTTTGAGCGCGATAGCGTCGATGTGCGCCTTGGAGGCGATGACATCGGCAGTGTCCAGCTCGCGGCCAGACAGGGAGGCGTTGCCTGACTGCTCACGGCGCGCCTCGACCCGCTGGTCCTGCTTCGCGATGGCCTTGCGGGCTGCGACCGCCTCCGGGGCGAGCTTAAGCTCCAGCGCGGCGGCCTTCCTGGCCACCTGGTCGAGACGCTTGTCTGCGGCGGCCGCCGCGAGGACCTGATCGGCGTGGGCGGCGTCGGCGTCGGTCATGGCGCGGGTATGGAACGCGATGGCGCAGGCCCTGGCCATGTCGATCGTGCCTGCCGCCATTGCGGCCAGGGTGCGCGGCAGGCGGGTGGTCAGCTCAACGGAGGCGTCGACGCGGGCGCCGGCGTCGCCCCGCGTGGTGAGCAGTTCCATCACCAGTTCCTCGCCGGGGAATTCCCCGTCCCGGCAGCCGACAGGGACACCGCTGGCCTTGGCCGCTTCGAACTCGGCCTGACGGCGGCGCGCGAACTCCCCGATCACCACGATCTGCTGGTAGGCGGCGTGGTTCGCCATCCGCTGCGTCGCCTGCAGCGCGCCGATCAGCTCGTCATCGGTCAGGGAGCCGGCTACGGTGACCGCCTGGGCCGTGAGGGCCGTGAGGGACGCGAGGACGGGACCAGGACGGAGGACGTCGGCCGCCTTGTCCTGGCCGAATGCCGCGTTGCCAAGGCTGATCGAGATGGCCGGGCCCTCGATGGCCGATTCAGGCGGCGGCTGCAAGCGGCCTGCGTCTATCTCCCGCATGAGCCGCGCAAAGTGCTCATCCAGGTCGAAGCCATCTTCCAGGACACAGGCAGGAGCCGAGCCCCAGCCACCATCACCAAGGAACGGGCCGACCGCGGGCGCGTGTTCATCCATGCCGGCGCTCCTTCCGAATGATCACACCTGGAAACCTGCCGATACGAATATTGTAGCCAATCGATTCCGGCTTCCGCGAAGCTAAACGGATAGTTTTCCAAGATCTTTTCGAAGGAACTCGCCTGGGCCTCGCTTATACCGAGCCGACGGTCCGGCTGCGCAGGTACCCCAGGAACTGCGTGGCAATCGCCGCGTCGAAGTACTCAAGGCGGACGCCGTGCAGCGCTTCCGGGCGGGTGAGTATCACCCGCGGCGTACCGTCGTCCGCCGGCGCGATCAGGTCCACGTCGCCGAAGGCGGTGCAGCGGTTGGGCACGCTCGAGTCGGAGACGCCGATGTGATGGAAGCCCTCCGGCTGGTCCGGTGACCAGCTTCCGGTGCCGGTCATCTCGACCAACTCGAGATAGGGCGGCCCCTGCAGCGAGTAGCAGAACCTGGTCGTCTCGCCGGTGGCAATCGGGTGGCTGTGCACCGGCTCGAATTCCACCCCGAGCTTGGCGGTGAAGTCGGCGCGGGCCGCCTCGACGTCCCTGACCAGGATGCCGACGTGGAAATGGGGCTCTTCCATTCAGTCACTTCGCTCTCTCGGGAACCGGCTTCGCACGTCATCCAGACGCACAACAAGTACCTTATAAAGTTTAGTAATCTGATTCAACTGTCATCAGATGGGATCGGAACCACGACAAGTGCCCCGCTGAGCGGGCGCGCAACCGGCGAAGCCACCGAAACCTGCTCACGATGTGATCGGCCAGCAGGCAAATGGGCAACCGAGGTGGACATCTCATGGCTGAACAGACCGAATTTTCCAGCGCCGGGAGCGCATCCGGGCCGCCGCTCGCAGTGAGTGAGGAGGATGCGGGCAGGCTCGACGCCTCATCTCGCTGGCGCCTGATCGCCGTCATCGTGGCTCTGGTGCTGTTCGCCGAGGCCATCACGTTCCAGCAGTCGATGATCTCCAACATCGTGCCGAAGCTGGCGGCGACGTTCCCGCAGGTAGGAGCGAACGTCACCTGGTCCATCACCATCCTCGGCGTAGCCGGCGGCGCCACCATGGCCCTGATCGGCAAGCTCGGAGACTTGATCGGCAAACGGCGGGTGATGCTGATCTGCGGCATCCTTTTCGCGGTCGGCTGCCTGGTGTGCGCGGTGACCACGACCTGGGCGCTGTTCCTGGTCGGGCGCGCGCTGTGCGGCATTTCGCTGGGCCTTTCGGCCGCCGAGTACGGCATCGTCCGCGACCTCATGCCGCGGCGCTGGATTCCCGTCACCGTCGGAGTTATCGGGACCGGCCTGGGATTCTCCGCCATCCTCGGGCCGATCATCGCCGGCTGGCTGACGGATGCCTTCAGCTGGCGGTCTGTGTTCTGGTTCCTGCTCATCTTTATCGTCGCCATCATCCCGGTCTTCATGCTGGCGGTGCCGGAGACGCCGCTGCGCGCCCGGCAGCGCTTTGACGTGCTCGGCGCGGTGCTGCTCGGGACCGGGGTCGGCGCGTCCCTTGTCTACCTCAGCGAGGGATCGTCCTGGGGATGGGGGAACCTCGGATGCCTGGCCTACCTGATCGTCGGCCTCGTCCTGCTGGCGGCGTTCGTCGCCTGGGAACTGCGGGTGCCCGAGCCGATGCTGGAACTGCCGCTGCTGCGCACCCCCCGGGTGCTGATCGTGATGGTGACCGCGATGCTGCTCACCGCGGTCATCTCGATGACCTATATCGCGATCGCCTATATGTTCGAGACACCCAAGGAGGCACAGCTCAAGCAGCAGATCCTGGCGGGCGCGGCGGCCCAGTCCCACCAGCCGCTGGCGGTGATCACGGCGCTCGTTCACTTCCAGGGCGACCTCAGCTACGCGACGGCCGGCTTTTCCGTCCTCGCGCTCGCCCTGCACATCACGCTCTGGACCGCTGCCTTCGGGCTTGTCGGCGGGCCGCTCGGCGGCTACCTGGCCCGGCGGGTCGGCGGGCGGCTGCCGCTGCTGCTGTCCTGCGCCCTGCTGCTCGCCGCCTGCGCCCTGTGGGTGCCGTGGCACAAGACGTGGCCGGAACAGGTGGCGATCGGTGTCCTGTGGGGACTCGGCTTCGGGTTCTATTTCGGCTCCAACCCCAACCTGCTCATCGACGCGGTCCCGGCCAGCCGGCAGGGCGTCAGCGGCGGCATGAACGCGGTCTTCGGCAGCATCGGCTCGTCGATCGGGATCGCGTTGTTCACCGCGCTAGTGGCGGCGCACCCGCTCAAGCTCGCGGTCACGGTGGGCGGGCACACGATGACCAGCACCGTGCCTGGCGTCTACACCGACACCGGCTACGTCCTGTCCTACATCCTGGTTGGCGTCGTGCCGGCCGCGATCGCCCTCATCCTGACGCTCTTCCTGCGCAGTGGGCGAACACCCGCCCGCGGCGGCGCGCCCGAGCCGGTCACCGCGGCCGGCGCGGGCGGCCTCTGATGGCCGGCGGGGAGGAGACCTTCGACGTCGTGATCGTGGGCAGCGGCGGCGGCGGGCTGGTCGCCGCGCTGGCCGCCCACGCGGCCGGCCTGAAGCCGGTGATCCTGGAAAAGCAGCGATTCGTCGGCGGCTCCACCGGGATGTCAGGCGGCATGCTCTGGATACCGGACAACCCGCTGATGAAGGCGGACGGCATCAAGGATTCCTATCAGGACGGTCTTGACTACCTGCAGGCCGTGATCGGCGAACCGGACGAGCCCTCGTCGGCCGCCAGGCGCGATGCCTTCCTCGTCAACGGGCCGCGGATGATTTCTTTCCTGCAAGAGCAGGGGCTCCGCCTGTACCGGTGCGCCGGGTACCCCGACTACTACGACAACTACCCGGGCGGCAGTGCGGCCGGCCGGTCCGTCGAGGGCATCCCGTGGGACGGCAGGCAGCTCGGTGAGTGGCGGCCACGGGTCATCACCGGCCTCGGCCGCGGCGTCGGCCTGGCCGTCACCACCAATGAGATACACACCCTCTACAGCTTCACCCACACGCTCAGCTCCTTCCTGGTCACCGCCCGGGTGGTGCTGCGGACCTACCGGTCCCGCCTCCGCGGACGGGACCTGTTCACCAACGGGATGTCGTTCACCGGCCAGCTGACGAAAATCCTGCTCGACCGGGGCGTCCCGATCTGGCTTAACACCGCCGTCGGCGAGCTCGTCGCCGACGGCGGCCGGGTGGTCGGGGTGCGCGCCGAGCACAACGGAGCGCCGATGCTGATTCGGGGGCGCCGCGGGGTGCTGCTCGCGGCGGGCGGGTACGAGCACAACGCTGAGATGCGGCTCAAGTACACCGCGGCGACCCAGCCAAGCGACGGCCGCTGGTCGTGGGGCAACCCTGGTAACACCGGCGAGGTACTCGCGGCGGCGATCGCGCTCGGCGCGAAGACCGAGTACATGGACGAGGCGATCTGGATCCTGGCCCCCCGCCGGGAGATGGCAGGGTCCACCCTGACGATCGCGCGGAACTACCCGCACGCCATCTTCGTCAACGACCACGGCAAGCGGTTCGTCAACGAGTCCAACTCCTATGTCGAGGTCGGCCGGGCCATGTACGCGAACGACGGCGCTCCCTGCTGGCTCGTTTTCGACGACGCCTACCGCCGCTCGGTGCCGTGGCTGAACACGATGCCACGGCTGCGGGAGATCGCCAGGGCAATACCTGGCCGCATCCCGCGGCAGTGGCTCGCGGACGGCTGGATCAAGCAGGCAGGCACGCTGGAAGACCTGGCCCGGCTGACCGATCTCGACCCGCAGGCCCTTGCCGACACCGTGCGCCGCTTCAACGCGGGGGCCGCCGCAGGGGCCGACCCGGACTTCGGGCGCGGCGTCTCGGAGTACAACCGGCACCTGGGCGATCCGGGGCACAAGCCGAACCCGGCCCTCGGTCCGGTCGCCGACCCGCCCTTCTGCGCGGTGCGGATCTACCCGGCCGACGTCGGCACGATGGGCGGGGTGATCTGCGACCAGCACACCCGCGTGCTCGACGAGCAGAACGAGCCCATCCCCGGGCTCTACGCGGCCGGCAACATGGCGGCCTCCGTCTTCGGGCGCACGTACCCGGGGGCCGGGGCGAGCGTCGCCAACACGACAGTGTTCGGGTACATCGCCGCCCTGCACATGGCGGCCTCGGGCCGGGAGGCGGCACAGCCGTGAGCCGGGAGGCAGCACAGCCGTGAGCGGGGAGGCAGCACAGCCGTGAGCGGGGAGGCAGCACAGCCGTGAGCGGGGATGCGGCACAGCCGTGAGCCAACCGCCGGCGTCGGTCACCGGTCCGGGCAGGTGCAGCTGGCGTTCCAGATCGCCGCGGCGGCGGCGCGCACCGCCTCGCCCGCCACGTTCCAGCGCATCAGGCTGGCCGGCCCGGTGACCGAGACCGCCCCGATCGCCGGGCCGGAGCCGCGGACGGGCGCGGCGACGCAGACCAGGTCCTCGTCGGCCTCACCGCGGTCGAGCGCCACGCCCGCCTCGCGGACCTGCTCGAGCTCGACCCGCAGGGCGGCCGGCTCGGTGATCGTCTTCGCCGTCCGGCGCGGCATCGGGGCGGCGGACACCGCGAGCAGGGCATCGTCGTCGTAGGCCGCCATCGCCTTGCCGAGCGCGGTGCAATAGGCGGGCTTGCGGCCGCCGCGCCGGGTCGGCACCCGGAGCGGCCCGGCCACGATCCGTTCTAGGAAGACCACCTCGGTCTGGTCGAGCAGGGCGAGGTGGGCAGCCAGCCCGGTCCGCGCGGCCAGCGCCTGCAGGTGCGGGAGCGCGGCCGGGTGGAGCCGGTTCCCCTGGGCCGCGAGGGTGCCGATCTCGAACATCCGCAGGCCGACCCGGTAGCCGCGGTGCTCGCGTTCCAGCCAGCCCACCTGGCACAGCTGGTCGGCCAGCCGGTGCAGGGTCGACCTCGGCAGCCGGGTGCGGACCGCCAGGTCACTGAGGCTCAGCACCCGCTGATCGCCGTCGAACGCCTCCATGATGGCCGCGCCCCGGCTTAGGACGTTGTGGGTCACGGCTGTGCCACCTCTCGCACCGGTCCCGCCAGGGCGAGCGGGGAAACGGCCGTCATCAGGCTCCGAGAGATCTCCGCCGCGGTCCACAGCACCAGCGGCCGCAGCTCCTTCGCGCGCACTTGGTCACGCGGCCCGCAGACCGAGACCGCGGCGACGACCTCGTCAAAGGTGCGGATCGGGGCGGCGACGCACGCGACCCCGGGCACGGCTTCGTCCCGTTCGGTGGAGTATCCCGCGCTGCGGATACCGGCAATCGCCGCCTCGAGGGCGGCCGGCGTGGCCAGGCTCGCCAGCGTCCGCCGGCGCAGGCCCAGCGCCAGATACTCGTTGACGGTGGCCGGGGGCGAGTAGGCCAGCAGCGCCTTCCCGAGCGCGGTGCAGTGGGCCGGGAAGCGCCCGCCGACCCGGGAGGGCAGCGTGTCGGCAAAGGCCCTATCCGCAAAGGCACTGGCGACCTTGTCCAGGTAGACGACATCCTGCTGGTCGAGGACGGCCAGGTGGACCACGTGGCCAGTCTGTTGCCGCAGTTCGTGGATGATCGGCCGCGCGACCGCCGTGATCCGGCTGCGGTGCGACACCAGGCTGCCGATTTCGAACATGCGCAGGCCGAGTGCGTACCCGTCGTCGTGACGCTTCAGCCAGCGGGCGCTGACCAGCTGCTGCAAGATCCGCTGAACCGACGAGCGGGGGATACCGCTGCGCACGCTTACCTGTCCGGCGGTCAGAGCCTCGGAAGAGCGCTCGAAGACGCTGAGGATCAGGACGACTCGATCGACCATGCTCGACGGTGCTTCCGACATGTGAGACCTCCTCGTCTCCACCGTGCGATTGACTCACGTAATGCGGCGCCGAATGGCACCGAATTCTGAACTAACGAGAGACGGGGGCCGACCAAAGGCCGACCAGGGCGTCGACGAGCCCGCTGCCGACCTTTCGCCATGTCTTTCCGCTGGCCGGGGCGGCATCCGCCAGACCGCGTTCGAAATCGGCGGCGGTCTGGATGAGGATATGGCCCGCCATCAGCGCTCGCTCGCGGAAAACGGGGCCGGGCAGCTCCGCCGTCGAGGCCTCCAGGCCGCGGATGACCTGCTGCAGCGACGCCGAGACGGCCTCCTCCAGCTGGATGTTCCGCAGCACCGGGTCCGCCATGATCTGCGCGTTCAGGCGCGCGTACCAGGTCGGTGGCCTTCTTGCCGCCAGCGTGTCGGTGTAGGGGAAAACGAGGCACCGGACCCATTCCCGCAGCTCTGCAGAATCACCCATCTGGTTCACCATAGCGGCGCGCAAAACTTCGGCTTCTCCGTCGAAGCGGCGAATAAGGGCACGGATCAATTCGTCCCTGGAACCGAAATGGTACCCAACCGCGGACGTATTTCCCTGACCCGCGGCGGCGCCAATCTGACGATTGGAAACGGACGAGATACCGTGCTCGGCGAAGAGCCATTCAGCCGCGTCGAGAATGAGCGTTCTGGCCTGTCCCTTGCCCTCCGGGGCACCAGTCTGACCCGCACGGGTCTGACCGGCACTGGCGCCGCGCCGTCCGTCGGCGCCGTCCGCGGCGGCCGCTGAGTGCCCGAAGGAGCTCCTCGGCTGGCTCACGCTGTCCTTGGCCTCCTGCCTGACGTCGGCGGGCGCTCGCCCTCCGGAGACAGACTAACGGGTAGGGCGGTGAGCGGGGATTTCGCATCATCGGCCTGCTCGGGCCCTTCGGTTTCATCGCACCTGGTCCTTCCTTCTCATCGCCACTCCGCGCGGTGGCGTGCCTCAGCTCATCCGCGGCGCACGCCCGATGATCCCCTCCGCCTCGAGTTCGGCGATCTCGGCCGCATCCAGTCCGAGTTCGCTGAGCACCTCGTGGTTGTGCTCGCCGAGCAGCGGAGCGGGGGTGCGGTGAAACCGGGCCGGGCCGTCGGACAGGCGCATCGGGATGGTGCTCTGCCGGGCCGGGGGCCCGACCGGGTGCTCGGTCACCTCGAAAAAGCCACGGGCCCGCAGCGGGGGCAGCTCGGCCTGGCGATGCGGCTGAAGCACCTTCGCCACCGGCACCCCGGCCGCCCACAGCGATTCGACGATCTCGTCCCTGGTCCGGGTCGCGCACCAGGCGGCGAGATACTTGTCGACGTCGTCGTGCCTGGCCCGGCGGCCCGCGGCGGTGGACAGTTCCGGGTCGGCGGCCCAGGCCGGGTGGCCGAGGGCGGCGGACAGCCCAGCCCACTGCGGATCGGTGGCGACCGCGACGGCGACCCACGCGTCTAGTCGACCGAACTCGTCGGTGTCACCGGACCGGTACAGGTTCTGCGGCGCCGCCAGCGGTCCCCGGTTGCCGTCCCGCTGCAGCACCTTCCCGAAGGCGGAGTACTCGATCGGCTGCACGGCGGCGATGCTGATGGCCGCTTCCACCATGGCCGCTTCCACGAGGACCCCCTCGCCGGTGCGGCGCCGGTGTTCCAGGGCGAGCAACAGGCCGTTGAGCGCGTGCAGGCCGGCGTTCGGGTCGCCGAGCGAATACGGCTCGACCGGGTTGTCGTCGGGGTACCCGGTCAGCCAGGTGAGGCCCGCCGCGTCCTCGATGACATAGGCGAACGCCGGGTTGTCCCGCATCGGGCCGGTCAACCCGAAACCCGGCATGCGCACCATGACGATGTCGGGGCTCAGCGCCCGGACCCGGTCGTAGTCCAGCCCGATCTGGTCGAGGACCCGCGGCGTGTAATTCTCGACGATCACGTCGCTGGTGGCGATCAGCTTCTTGAGCAGTTCCAGGCCGCGCTCGGTCTGGAAGTCAACCGTGACGCTCTTCTTGTTGGTGTTAAGCGCACGGAAGACGGGGCACTTCTCCCACCACTGGTCCTCGGTCACCGCAATCCCGGCGATCATGCGGGCGCCGTCCGGCCGACTCGTGGATTCCACGTGGATCACCCCAGCGCCGAGCATCGCCAGGATGTGCGTGGCGAACGGCCCGGCCCAGAACGCGGTCAGGTCGAGCACCCGCAGGCCGGCGTACGGCAGCTTCTTGCCTGCCGCAGATCCACCCGGACCCAGTGCTTGACGGGACAGGCTCGCCGCGGCGGCGGTGTCCCGCCAGGTGCCGCTGTGCTCGCCGGTCCGCGGGGCCGGCTGCGCCGGGCGCAGCACGTCCGGCGACAGCCGGTACGGCCCGGCTGGCTGCAGGAACCCGTCGCGCGGGTTGCGCCGGAATACCTTCCGCTCCCGCATGTGCTCAAGCTCGGTGACGGTCGCGCCGCTGCTGACCGGCGCGTTGGGGATGCGGAAGGCCGTGGCCAGGTCCCTGATGTCCGCGACCGTGCGGTCGGCGACCCATTCGCGCAACTGCGGCGCGTACCGCTGGGTGAGCTCACCGATGCGGACCGGCGCGGCCGGGTCGATCCACTCCGGGTGACCCACCATGGCGCACAGGTCGAACCACTGCTGTGCGGTGCCGCACCCGAGGGCCACCAGCCCGTCCTTGGCCGCGGCGACGCCAGGCTGGAACAGCGAGCGCTCGGTCCGCCAGGGCCGGCGCAGCGTCTCGAAGAAGGTCACCGGATAGTAGGTCAGGCACAGCACCGCGACTTCGAGCATCGACAGGTCGATGAGCTGTCCCGCGCCGGTCTCGCGCGCGCCCGCGAGCGCGGCCTGGATGCCGATGGCCGTGTACGCGCCGGACAGCCACTCCCCCACCTGGCCGCCGACGTGCACCGGCGCCCGGTCGGGCGTTCCCCGGCCCAGGCCGACGATCCCGCCGGACCATGCCTGGAGGGTGAACTCGGTGGCGGGCCGGTCTCGCCACGGTCCGTCAAGGCCGAACGGCGTTATCGCGGCCACCGCCAGGTGCGGGTGGGCGGACAGCAGCGACTGCGGCCCCCCACCGCCGGCCATGGCGCCGGCCACCCTGGCGGCCGGGCCGGGCGACCACACCACCGCGTGCGCCCGATCGAGCAGCTCGTGGAGGTCCGCGGCCGCCCGTTCGCCGTCCGGTCCGAAGACGACGCTCTGCTTGCCGCCCGCGAGGTAACTGAACAGCGGGGCGTCCCGGCCGTCGGGTGGTAGTTCCCCGGAAGCGGTCCAGCGGCGCAGGGCGTCACCTTCGGTCGGCTCAACCTTGATCACCGCGGCCCCGCCGTCGGCCAGCAGCCGCGTGCAGTACGCGCCCGCGATCCCGCTGGACAGGTCGACCACTAGGTAGCCGTCGAGCGGGCCGGGGGCCATGTCGCTAACCACGGGGTCGCTAACCACGGGGTCGCTAACCACGGGGTCACTCATGACGGGCGCTCCTCGGCGGGCCGGGCGCGGCCCGACCGGCTGAGCCGGAAGTCGGGCGGGAACTGGGCGTCGTTGTCCTTGACCGCGTTGGTGAGCCCGCGCTCGAATACGTCCTTGTCCAGCATCATCTCGGTCCGGTCAGGGCGGGCGTAGCGCCCGAGCGACTCGAACAGGCCGGTCAGCATCGCCCCCATCTGCTCGCCATGGAACTGCTTGTACAGCTCGAAGAAGAGCTTCTGCTGGAACACCGTGTCGGTCGGCCGGTTGCGCGAGCAGGCCAGCGCGTACTTCTCGGTTTCGGCCTCGAGCTGGTCGCGCGGGACAACCTTGTTGAGGAAGTTGCAGTCGTACATCTCGGCCGCGGTGAAGGGACGCCCGGTGAAGACCATCTCCTGGAACTTCCGCAGGCCCATAGTCTGCGCCCAGGTCCACATGCGGGGGCCCCAGCCCTGGTAACGGAACGAGGCGTGGCCGAACAGGGCGTCGTCGGACGCGATCACCAGGTCGGCGTCCCCGGCCTGGTAGAAGTGCCACCCGTAGCAGTAGCCCTTGACCTCGACGATGCTGATCTTCTTGAACTCCTGCAGGCTCCGGCAGCCGCCGCGGGGGCTAGCGAACCACTGGCCGATCTGCGCGCCGCCGCGGAACGAGTCGGCCGGGGGCAGCCGCACGTCGTCCTCTTCGGCGAGCTGGTACTCGGCCAGCCGTCGGCCGTCATCCTCGCCGGTGAGCGCCTCCATGAACTCCGGCAGGTCCACCCCGCTGCCGAAATCCTGGCCGAGGCCGCGGACGATCAGCACCTTCACGTCGTCGTCGATGTTCGCGCGGTGCAGCAGCTCGGCGTAGCGCAGCCGGGCCGCGCTGGTGGGCGCGTTCAGCCGCTCGGGCCTGCTGAGCGTGATGGTGGCGATCTTGGTCTCCGGGTCCTTCCGGTAGACCACGATCTCTTCCGGGCTCGGGTACGGGGTAGCGGGCAACGAGACTCCTCGAAGTTGACCGGGTCAGCCGATGGGGACGCCGGGGGCAGACGTCAGCAGTTCCGGGCCGTCGCCGGTGACTAGCACGGTGTCGCGGCGGAAGACCGATCCGGTCCCGGCTTCCCACACGTAGCCGGTGAGGGCAAGCACCATGCCCGCCTCGATGCGCTCGCCGCGCGCGGTCCGCGGCAGCCCGCCGGTCACCACCGGCGGATCCCAACCGAGGCCGAGCCCGCGGGCGACGGGCATCGGCGGAAGGGCCTCGCCGGCGCCGGCGTAGCTTTCCAGCAGGGCGCTGGCGGGGGCGCCCGGACGGCAGGCGGCAAGCAGCCGTTCCCACACCCGGTCGCACCGCCGGGCCAGCGCCGCCGACACTGGGCCCGCCGGCACTGGGCCCGCCGGCACTGGGCCCGCCGGCACTGGGCCCGCCGGCACTGGGCCGCGGACGGCGTAGGTCCGGCCGACCTCGGCGATGTAGCCGTGCGCGACGACCCCCGCGGTGAAGGCAACCAGGTCCCCCGGAGCGGCCCGGCCGTCACCGCCCGTCCGCCGCCACGGGTGGTCCCGGCTGGTGACGCAGGCCGCATCCTGGACGGCCGGGGTGGTTACCCCGCCCGCGGCGGCGGCCTCGAGCAGCACCCCGGCCAGCTCTTTCTCGCTCACCCCGGGCCGCAGCGCGGCGACCGCCTTGGCCAGGCTGGTCTCCGCCACCGCGACCGCCTGGCGCAGCACGGTCAGTTCGTCGGCGGTCTTGATCCTGCGCGCCGCCCGCATCGCCACCTCGCCGTCGACCAGCTCGGCGGCCGGAAAGGCGGCCGGCAGCAGCCGGGCGAAGGTCGGTGACAGGGCGTCGGTGCCCACCCGGCGTGCCCCGGCGGCGCCTTCGACGCGCTGCAGCACCTCGATCGTGTTCATCGGGTTCCAGGTGAGGCCGAACAGGTTCTCCCGCGGGATGTCCTCGGGAATCCCCTCGTCCCAGGTGCTGAGCAGGTGGATGGACCCGGTAGAGCGCACCAGCATGCAGGCGGGGCCGAACGATGACGTGCCGGCCAGCCAGAGGGTGGGGGTGCCGGTCACGTAGCGCACGTTGGCGGTCCGTCCCAGCACGAGGACGTCGAGGTCATGGGCTTTCATCGAGGCCAGCGCGCGCTCCCGCCGCCCGCAGCGGAGTGCGCGGTCGTCTGGCCGGACCTCAGTCGCCATAGGGCGTGTAGGGGTAGTCGGAGAGCGGGATGTACCCGTCGTCGGTGATCAGCATGACTTCCTCAGCGCGGTAGCCGCCGGTGCCGTCTTCCCAGACGATCGGCTCGAGTACGAGGATGTTGCCGGCCTCGAGAACGAGGCTCTGGTCGAACTCGTCGCCCAGGTCGGTGCCGACGAAGGGCATCTCCGCCGCGTCGACTCCCAGGCCGTGCCCGAGGTAGAAGTGCTTGACCCAGGGCCTGGTGCCGTCGCCGTGGGCTTCGATCGCCGCCTTAGTCAGGTCGGCACCGGTCGCCCCGGCCCTGGTCACTTCCCGGACGGCGCCGACGATCTCGGTCCACCGCCGGAACTGCGCCCGCTGCCGCGGCGCCGGATCCTGGCCGACGACCCAGGTGCGACCGAAGTCGGAGCAGTAGCCGCCCCAGCTGATGCTCACATCCACCCATAGCACGTCGCCGCGGACCAGTTCGCGCTCGGTGGTCAGCAGCGGCAGCGCCAGGTCACCGTGGATGGTCCAGACGCCTTCCGCCCGGCTGGGCGGCATCACCTGCCAGATCGGGTCGAGCAGGTTGGCGGTCGCGCCCAGTTCGAACGCGCGGCGGACGAACCGGCCGGACAGGTCCACCTGGCGGACGCCGGGGGCCACCGCCCGCTCGACGTCGGCCATGGCCTCCTCGGTGATCCGCAGAGCCCGCCGCATGCAGGCCAGTTCGTCCGCGGTCTTGGTCGTCTTGGCCGCCGTGACGATCCGCCCCGCGTCGGCCGGGCCACCGGGGAACAAGCGTGCCTGGCTGCGCCGCATGGCCCCGGTGAGCTCGTCGACGGCGATCACCGCGCCGGGCGGCACCAGCTCCGCCAGCTGGCCGGCGAAGAGCTCCGCGCCCTCGTCGTACTCCAGGTACACCGGGTCGTGCCGGTGGCCGGCGGCCAGCTCCGCTCCGGGGACGGCCCCCTCGCGGAACGGCATGAACAGGTGCGGTTCCGGGTCGTCGGCCAGCACCACCGCGACCGGCCGGTCCACGTGCGCCAGTCCCGAGTCCCCCAGTGGCCAGCTGACGCCGGTGGCGTAGCTGACGTTGCTGTTGCCCAGCAAGACCAAGGCGTCCGCGCCTTGCCTGGCCATTGAGGCACGCAGCTTCTGTCCCGTCTCCTGCCGCATGCGAGCCAGGTCGGGGAGGTCCGGGATGTCAGTGACGGTCATCGCTCGCCTCGCTAAATGCCCAGGAAGGCTTGCACGTTGGTGCTGACGATCTGCTCCGCCCGCTGCGGGCCGACTGAGTCGACGACCGCCGACAGCGACTGCCTGGAGTAGCCGAAGGTGCTCTCGTTGTGCGGGAAGTCCGAGGACCACATGATCTTGTCCGCGCCGATCTGGTCGATCAGGCTGAGCCCGAGCGGGTCGACCATGAACGAGGAGAACATGTGGGCGGTCCAGTAGTGCCGGATGTCGTGCTCGACCGGGCGGTTGGCCATGTGCCGGTACGACGCCAGCATGTGCTCGCAGTCCTGCAGCGCCGCCGGGACCCAGTTGACGCCGCCCTCGAACCAGCCGACCTTCAGCCCCGGGTGCCGGTCGAGGATGCCGGAGAAGACATACTTGCCGAAGAGCTCGCGGAACGACGCGACCTGGACGATCATCGAGACCAGCAGCGGGTTGTACTCGCAGGGCGTGTTCAGCCCGCTCTCGCCGATGTGGTGGGAGACGGCGATGCCGGACTCCTCGATCGCGTCCCAGACACCGGTCATCGCGTCGCTGCCGTAGTCGATCGGCTTGCCGTCGTCGTCCTTGCCGGGTGACAGGGGCATCAGGAACGTCTTCAGGCCGAGCGATTTCAGCTCCATGACCGTCCTGGCCGCCCCGCCGGCGTCCCACCAGTTGATCAGCCCGACCCCGTAGAAGCGTCCGCGGCTCCGCTCCTGCAGCTCGGCGATGTACTCGTTGTAGACGCGGAAGCACGCTTCGCGCAGCGCCTGGTCGGGAAAATGCAGCAGCGCGAGCAGCGCGTTGGGGAAGGCAAGTTCCCGCGCGACGCCGTCGGCGGCGAGCTGCTCGAGCCGGGCGTCGAGATCGGCGGTGCTTGAGCCCTTCAGCGGGTCGTACTGCATCAGCACGTGGCTGAACTGCGGCGGCAGGTACGACGTGCCCATGGCACCGAGCTCGAAGGCACCGTCGGAGTACCAAACGCGCGGCGCGCTGTCCCGCATCGACGACGGCAGGCGCTGGTAGAAGATGTCCTCGGCTAGCGAGATGTGGTCGTCGCAGGAGAACACCTGCGTCCCTGGCGGCAGGCCGACCGGGCCGGCCCCGGAGGCCCGGCGGTCCTTGGGCGCTCCGAACCCTTCCGGCGGATAGAACGCAGTCGGTTCGGTCTGAGTGGTCATGAACGTGAGTGGAACACCCGCTGCTTACCTGTGTCAACCACGTGATTTAAAAGTTCTCGGATCGGCTCGTCGTCAT